>Ga0181575_10001047_pt1 | contig 19992 bp, 22 predicted proteins | sample 101ome_23_FD_145599 | JGI IMG/M metagenome (GOLD analysis project Ga0181575, IMG submission 145599) | Coastal salt marsh microbial communities from the Groves Creek Marsh, Skidaway Island, Georgia - 101411CT metaG (spades assembly) | ecosystem: Environmental > Aquatic > Marine > Intertidal zone... | reverse complement strand
TTTTTTTGCTGAAGAGATTTATTTGCAAAGTATTTTGGAATATAGATTATAGCTAAAATGCAAAAAGAAACTGTGACTATATGAGAGGTACTTAATAAGACTAATTCATTCATAACCTAAAATTTAGTAATTATCGAGAGTACGGATTTTGAATACCTACTGCATCTGGATGAACAATCGTAATATCTATGTTACTACCAACATCACCAACAAAAAAACCTCCAATGGTATTTCGTGGAGTTATATAGATAGTCGCAAACCTTCCACTTTTTGAATATACTAGTGTTACCTCTTCGCCCACTTTTGACGATTCTAAAGTCCAACCAGTCGATGAAGCTTCATTTCCATAAAATATCAAATTTTCAGCCGGGCTATAACCAGATTTTGATATGATTCTTCCGGAAATTGCTTCTCCTGTGCCTAATAAAAAAGTTGGTGCTTTAATTATTTCAACGTCATCAGGCATAGGTAAATCTTCAAGCAAAAATGCAATTGCTTTTTTTTGGTTTTGTTGATACTCATCTGTAATCAAGGCGCAACCTGAGAAAATTAGCAAAACTAACAGTGATGCACATAAGCTTTCGAATTTCATAGTGCTTAGTATTGCACCTTTCTTATAAACTTTCATCCTAAAAATTTGCAATCTAAATATAAACTTGGCCGAATTTATTATCTATAAAATCATTCCAAGAAACTGACTCCTGCTTAATAAAACCACTGGATTTTATTTTTCCTTCCATGTACATAGTCAAAACACTACAAACTCCAGATGCAGTTGTTCTTTGGATGGCGCTAAACTTTTCATCACCATAGATTTTCTTTAAATAAGTTTTTTCTTGAAGGATTCCATTTATTTCTCCAATAACTTTTACATAAAAAACTATTACATCATTAGTTGTTCTAGGCACCTCTTTATCAAATAACCTTTCTAGGATGTCTTTATTTTTCTTTAAATGAAGATCATTAAAAAGAAATTTCATGTAATTCAAGTGGCCTGGATATCTTATTGTTTTATATGAAAGATTTTCTACCTTATCCTCATAAGTCTCGCACATGGTTGCGCAACCGCCGCTAGTATTAAAAGCTTCATATGACTCACCTTCGATTGTTAATTTTTCAGCTCCTTCCAAAGGCATAACTTTGATTGGTTTTCCCTCGTAGATTGCATCAGCTTCGTTACAATATTCATTAATCAAGCCATTGGTTGACCAACTTAAATAATAACTCATCTCATTGTTAGTAAATCGAGGAAGGGCGCCAACTCTCATCATAACTTCTTTTACATTATCAAATTTTTCAATCATTCCAGCAGCACAAATATTTATTGCTCCTGGAGCTAATCCACATTGTGGCATCATGACACTTTTTGATTTTATGCTTCGAATAAACTCTGTTGTCTCTACATCTTCAGTTAAATCAAAATAACCGATACTCATCTCGGCTGCTACTATGCCAATATTTTTGTTTATAGCAAAAGGTCCAGCAGATATAACAGCATCTGTTCCTTTTAAAAATTCTCTAACTTGACTGATGTCTTCAGCATCAAGACCATCTGTAATGTCTCCATGCTTTATTTCAAAGTCATCTTTTAATAATTGTTTTATTGCCCATCCAATATTTCCTTTTCCAATTATAGCTATCTTAGCTTTCATCGAACTCTACTCCTTGGGCAAGCGGAAGCTCACTGCCATAATTCAAGGTTGCTGTAACCCTTCGCATATAAGCCTTCCAAGAGTCTGAGCCTGATTCTCTGCCTCCTCCTGTATCTTTTTCACCACCAAATGCACCTCCAATTTCAGCCCCACTCGTTCCAATATTCACATTAGCTATTCCACAATCACTTCCCTCAGAACTTAAAAATAATTCTGATTCTTTTAAATCATTGGTAAATATAGAACTGCTTAGTCCTTGTTTAACATTATTTTGCATATGGATTGCATCTTTTAAATCAGTAAATTTTTTGACGTAAAGAATTGGTGCAAAGGTTTCCTCAAGCATCTCGTCCTCAATTACAGATACCTCAACAATAGCAGGCATTACATAAAATTCTTTTGGGTCACCAATCTCAAGTCTATGTCCACCATATATTTTTACATCCTTGTTCTTTAATGATCTCAATGTGTTTTGCATATCATCAAAACTATTTTTAGAAATTAATGGGCCTAGTTGAGAAGATGTATCAGAAGGATCTCCGATTTTTAAAGTTGCATAATATGCATGTAGCTTGTCCATAAATTCGTTATAAATCTCTTCATGAACAAAGGCTCTTCTCAACGTTGTACATCTTTGACCGGTTGTTCCTGCTGCTGAAAAAGTCACTCCTTTTACAGTTAAGTCTAAATCTGCTGTTGGGCAAATAATTGCAGCATTATTTCCGCCTAACTCCAACAAAGTTCTACCAAGTCTTGCTGATACTAATGGAGCTAATTCTTTGCCCATCTTAGTACTGCCAGTAGCAGAAATGAGTGGAATATTAGGATCTTCACACAAAGCTACTGCTTCTTGATTGCCTCCATTAAGAATGATTACTAATTCATTATGATCATCAGCAACTTTATCCCATATTTTTTTTATGGCATCAGCACACTTTGTTGCATGAGGGCTTGGCTTCCAAATAATACTATTGCCGCATACAGAAGCTAAACAAAAATTCCATGCAAATACAGCAATTGGAAAATTAAAAGCTGTGATACAGCCGACTACACCAAGTGGCTGCCATAACTCTTGCAATCTATGATCAGGCCTTTCGCTTGGCATGGTTAATCCATAAAGCTGCCTACTTAAACCAGTAGCAAAATCACACATATCAATTGCCTCTTGGACTTCTCCTTCTGATTCAGAAACAATTTTTCTCGCTTCTTTAGTGATAACTTTTGCTAACTCAGTTTTGTTATTTCTTAGTTCATTACCAAATTCTCTTATTATCTCTCCTCTTTGAGGTGCTGGTATCATCCGCCACTTTTTGTGGGCTTCTTTTGAGGTATTTACTAAATTTTCATAGCTATTAAATTTCATATATACCCCCATAATATATATAAATATTTTATATATCTATGACAAAAGGTATTTCTCTAATAAGCTTACTTTTTCATAACCTCCAAAATAATCTATTTCTTCTGCATCAAATGTCTTGATACTGGATAATAAGTTTTGTTTTTGTTCAGGATAATTATGAATCAATGAAAGTGGCTGGAAAATAACATTAATAGTAAATAATGAATAATCTTCATGAAATCTACAAAGTGTTTCCCTTTCCGATCTTATGAACCATTTTGATGGTTCTTTTGGCAATGAAACTTCTTCTGACAAATGAAATCTTTTTGTGTCTCCGTGTATTAACCAATTCTGCCTTCCAAAGGGTTTCATTATTGGTGCCTGGTTTATAAATTTATGAATTCTCTCACCAATTTTTTCATTCAGTGTAGTTACTGGTTGGTGGATATCTTTTAGCGGTTTTCCAATTTTTGATTTTAAATTCCAATAACTTGGTGAGCATACGCTGGCAGCTAAGAGCTCTTGATTACCATTTGCTCTAATTAAGCATAAATCATCTTGAATAAGCAAACTCATGTCTGCAATTGCATCAGGATAAACTAACTTTTTTAAGTTGAATTTTTGACCTAGAATCTCTTGGGCTTCAAATGAATCACTTGTGACAGCTATAACATCATTATATTTGCAATCCAATAATTTTCTCTTATGTTCATATAAATTTGGTCCAAGTTTTCTATCTATCCATTCATCCTTAGATATTGGCTTTAACCCTAATCTATATTTTTTTTTACCATCTCCCCATGGAGGATTCTCCCAAAAGAAAGAGTCAACTTCTAGCATTTAAACTTTTTCAGTTTGAGATTCCTGTTGAGACCTAAAAATTGGCCAAAATAATTGAGTTAATGCTGACACTTCTGATAAATTTTCAACCCCAACTTCTTTTGGATATTTTCTCGTTATTTTTGCAGTACCAAATATGACATCCCAAAGAAATAATAAATTACCATAGTTACCCTTGTAGTTAGTATTCTCGTCACTAAGATGCTTCCCATGATGCATCCAATGTGTTGATGGTGTTGAGATGGTCCTTTCAAGAATCCACATAATAGGATTCATCCATTTAATCTCATAAAGCTTTTTATCCCATCTTAAATCCGTATGAGCTCCATAAATAACCGCTTGCTTAATTACAATATATACAGCATAAACCCATCCTGACCCTAAATAAAAAAGAGCACCCGCAAACCAAAGTCCTGGCATTAAAATGTAATATAAAAGAGCATTTCTATAGACAATTTTAATAGACATGTACTCAGAATCATGGTGCGCCCTATGAAGGTTATATAAGACTGGAACATTGTGACAAGTTCTATGCCACCAATATTGAGTTAAATCATCAAAAATTAAAAGTAATCCAAATATTGCAAAAAACCCCCAATCAGAAATTAATCCTTTTGTTGAAGGGAAGAATGTTTCTGTCAATCCATAGCCAAAACTAAAAACTAAGGGCAAAACAAGAAAATTTAGTTGAAAGAAGCCAAACAATTCAACCACGCCATCTTTTGGTCTCTGATTATGTTTACTAAAAAAATTTGTAAATATTATCTCTAAAGCCACAAGCCCAAAAAATAGGGCCAAGATAACTATTTGATATGTTTCCATTATGTTTTAAAAAATTTTATGCTTACCTTGAAGTATTTCTAAATACATTTTATGGTCACCAATGAAACTCCAAAATGGATACTTAAAAGTAGCAGGTTTATTTTTTTCTATAAAAAAGTGCCCTATCCATGCAAAACCATAACCAGCTATTAATGAATACAGCAAATATATGAACTCAAAAGTCATAAAAAATCTCACATAAAGATAGATAGCTATAGTAGTGCCAATAAAATGCAATAGTTTTGTTGTTTTGTTGCTATGTTCACTTAAATAATAAGGATAAAAATCCTTAAAATTTGTATATTTTTTCATGCTATGCCCCCTTAAAGAACTAATAAGATAACCTTAATCTGTCATAGAAACAATATTAATAAATACTCAGGAGTGATAATGAAAATAAAAAATTTATATTTATTTATTACTCTAATGATCTTATTTTGTTTTTGAGAATAGATTCCAAAATATTTTTAGATAGACATTTCCTGTAAGGTTCAGCCCCGTATGCAGGAGTTCCAACTAAAATTAATTTAGGTTCATTGGTTTTAAAATCCCACCTAGTTCCTGTTTCAATAGATGTAAATTGATAATTTGATAAAATCTCAATTTCAGTAGAATTATTATTTAACGGTCTAGCGTTTATCTTCGTCTCAATAACGAGTGATGCGTCAAAAATTCTTGAAATATAATTTACATATAACTCATCATTCATCATTCCGCAGTCTATGAAGTCTTGAATATTCTTTGGATTAATTTTAAAGGTTGCTTGTTTTTTATTTTCATCAAAACTATGTATCTTATTGTCTAAAAGATTTATTTTGGATATTTTTGACCAGAAATCGTTTACTGCAAGGTTTATATATAGCTTATTATCAAATGATTCTTTTTCCAAAGGAGGTATGTATATATTTTCTTGGGGTGGCTCCTGGCAAGAAAATATTAGCAGGGTGCAAATAACCAAGTATTGTTTTTGCATTTTTATTTAATACTTTTTGCTATAGATCTAAACATTGCTACGTGAACTGCTTTTGAATATTCTTTTTCAGCTGTAAACCTGTGGTTTGAGGATGTTTTTGCTATAACAATATTTTTAATTGGGTCTACATATATGTACTGATTGTAAATGCCCGACGCAGTAAAGTCTGTGTTAGGAAAACCAGGCACCCACCATTGAAGGCCATATCCCCATGGTGAAGATGAAAGCTCATGTTCTCCTGGTAATAAATGAGGGGCATCGGTTTGATGTGATGCATCAACCCAGTCAGACGGCACAATCACCTCTCCGTTCCATCTGCCTCTATTTGCATACAATAGACCGAACTTTGCATAATCTCTTAACGTTGCATTAAGACCACCTAGAGCCATTTCAACGCCATCATTATCAACAATAAAATAAGCCTCATCTTCCATTCCAATCTTGTTCCAAAGCTTTTCATATAAGTAATCTTTTAGGGGCATGCCTGTTACTTCGGCAAGCAAGAACCCTAAAATTTGAGTATCAATGCTTACATAGTGATGAAAAGTTCCTGGCTCCTTTTCTCTTTTGAGGCTTTTAGAAAAATCTCTAAATGAAGAGCCTTTTGCAATGGTTCTTCCATACCTATTTATATCAGAGTTTGGATCAGCATAATCTTCGTTCCATTTAACGCCTGATGACATTTGTAGAATATCTTTAATGCGCACTCCTTCATATCCTGTCCCATTAAAGTCAGGTAAATATTTTGTAATAGGGTCTTCTATGCTATCAATTAACCCCTCATTATGAGCTATGCCAACTAAAGCTGAAACAAATGACTTGGTGACCGAAAAAGCTATGTGTTGACTGTCTGGCCTATTACCATTCCAATAATTTTCATACAGCAAATCCCCCTTATGCAAAACTATCAAACCATCAGTTTTAAAATGCAATAATCCTTGCTCAAGGTTTAATTCCTCACCCTCAAAATAATATGTATCAGGAAGCTGAAAGTTTTTTCTAGAAAAGGTATGGGGCTTAACTGAAGATGGTATTCGTTCAGAAACTGGAAAAATCTTATCTATATTAATAAAGTTGCTTGCAATTTTATTCTCGTTATAGAGATTTGCTAGCTTGTATAATCTTAACGCCTGTGGCCCATAAAAAATAGATGCAACAATTATTACAATAAAAAGAATAATAAAAACTATCTTAGTCATTTATTTTTATTTCTAGGAAAAGTATACATAGTACAAATTTTATTCCCTGATGGATCTAGTAAATATGCTAAATAATATTTCATACCCATGCCCTCTCTAATGCCAGGTGGGTCACAAAATTCTGCATCAGTCCCTCCTGCATTTTTACCAGCTTCATACCATGCATCTATCATCTCAGGACTACTAGCATGAAAACCAATAGTGGCTCCATTTCCATGACTTGCATCCTGATCATTAATTGGTTCAGTAATTAAAAAACTATTTTTATAGTCAATAAAATATATGTATCTTTTTCTCTTATCATGTCCTAGTGTTAATTTTCCAGGCCTGGCGCCAAGAACACCAAGTGTCTCGTCATAGAAAATTTTTGATTTTTCAATGTCAGTTGCCCCTAACATTACATGGCTAAACATATAAACTTCCCCAATTAATTTTTATTAAATAATACTACGTCTTTAGCAATAATTTCACAATGCCAGCCTCTTTGCTGAGCTATAACCTGAAATGTTTCTTCAGCATAAAATACAACGTGGGTTGGGTCTCTTCTATAATGCCATGAATCAAAAGCATCATAAGACGTCAAAAAGCATGTCATTACACCAAGCCACCCGTCTTTTTTTAGCAATGTATTTATAAGATCAAATTCTTTTTTTGGATTAAAAAAATGTTCAGCTGTTTCTGTGCAAGTTATAAAGTCATATGTTTTAGAGAAGATTTCTTTATTGGGGAAAAAGTATGGATCGTACAGATCTATTAAATATTTATTCTTTATAAATATATCTGCTAGAGCTGGTCCATGACCACAACCAAAATCTAGACCCTTTGAATTTGGATTAATTTTATCCATTAAAGGACGCGAAAGTTTAGACAAAAAATTCCTATAGCCCTCATCCTCAATAATATTCTCATGCTCTAAATATCTTTTCTTTTCAGAGTCTTCGTCTATATAATGTTTTTTATCTAAAAATCTGGCTCCGCATGAATTACAGTGCCAGTAATTTAAACTATCAGATGTCTGAAATGACTCGACTAGATTACTACTACAAACTATACAATCTTGGATATTCATTTATAACTTTGATGCTTTAACGAATTATATAGGCTCTCAAAAGAGTTGTTTTTTTATCATATAATCTTACATCCAATCATGCCAAAAAATACTTTTTAATAAATGAAAGACTCCAATATCAAAGATGAGCTAAAAACTTTTGATAACACGTTAGATCAAATTCTTGAGCTTCTAGATTCTGATACTCAACAATTCATTTACCTTACAGGAGCAGCTGGAACTGGTAAAACCACACTAATTGAAAGGGTCCTTGATGAAAATAATCTCAAAAAGATGGTTGTAGCTCCAACCGGAGTTGCTGCACTTAATATTGGAGGGATTACAATTAATTCTGCTTTTAGAATAGGCTTTGATATTTTCCCTCAAATTCAAGAGTCTAATGACCCAAGATTTAAAAAATTACTTAAAAAATTAGAGTTACTAATTATTGATGAAATCTCTATGGTCAGGGCTCCAATGCTTGATGCTATATCCGAAACTTTGAAACTTCATAGAAACTCTTCAGAACCCTTTGGTGGCATTCATGTTTTGGCATGTGGAGATCTTTTTCAACTTCCTCCAGTAGTAAAGGATAACGAAATTGATGCTATTGATGAAAAATATGAGTCTGTATATTTTTTTAGCTCCAATAGCTTTAAAGAAATAGAGGCTCCAGCTTTTTTTGAGCTCACATATTCTTTTAGACAAAGTGAGGATGAGGGCTTTTATTCTTTGCTAAACAATATACGACTAGGCAAGGATCTTTCGGAAACTATAAATAAAATAAATAGAAGATGCTTTAATCCAGAGTTTGAAAATGAGTCTTCATTAATAATCACAACCAGAAAGTATAGAGCCGATCAAATTAATGAAGCAATGCTTAACGAAATAGATGGCCCTGCTATCTCTGCAAAATCTGAAGAGCTTGGAGAGTTTAACGATAATGATCTTCCTGCACCAAGAAATCTCAGAATTAAAAAAGATGCAAAAGTAATGTTTATTAAAAATGATAGCGAGGGAAGATGGGTAAACGGGACTATTGGGGTGGTCACAAACTGTTCTGATAAAAGGGGAAGGTTTTTGAGGGTACAAGTTGGAGACGAAATATTTAAGGTTAAAAGAGAAGAGTGGAATAAAATTAAATATGTATACGACGAATATAATGATGAAATGGAAGAAGAAATAGTTTCATCTTTTAAACAGTTTCCATTAAAGCTTGGTTGGGCTGTAACTATTCATAAGGCACAGGGCTTAACTTTAGAAAGTTGTTCAATTGATCTTGGCAATGGTGCTTTTGCTACAGGTCAAACATATGTAGCTTTAAGTAGATGCAAAACTCTAAATTCAGTTAACTTATACCAAGAACTTAAAGAAAGAGATGCTTTAGTAGACTCAGCAATAAAAGATTTCCACAAAGAAAACTTTAATTATTCGGCTTGATTCTTCTTAAGTAAAGAACTCCAAATAACATGGTATAAATAGTGGCTTTAGTTTTACCATGAGGAGATTTAGCAATAAGGTTTTTATATATTAAGCATTCTATAAAATGAATAAAAAACCAAGCAAAAACCAGGTAGGTGAAAATTTCCATTCCTAATTTTCAGGACTCTTTTCTTCAGCGAATTCTTTTTTCTTTTCCAGACTAACTTTGTCTTTCAGGCTCATAATATATGCAGCTGCAGCTAATATAAGCACAGCACTTGCCTCCCCTATTAGCATAAGAGCATCCATCTCTTTTCCTTGCATCACTATCAACCTACACAAAGCAGTTATAGCGATAATTATTGGCAAAGTTACAGGTATTCTGTTTGTGCTATAAAAAGCTCCCACCATACCTATGATTTCTACATATATAAATAATAAAAATAAATCTGCTAACAATATTTCTCTTGCTTCATACATTTGAAATAAATACTGAGCAGCAGCAATACACGTTGCTATGCCTATAATGGCTAAAAGGACTTTTTCACTTGTTACAGTAGTCCAGTGAAGATTTTTATCAGAAAAAGGTAATTTAAGTTTCATACTTTTTTAGAATACTCAAACTTTATCTACTAGTCTAGTTTAGAGCTGCCTAAACAGACTCTGCTTCTAAGAGAATAGATATCGGTAATTTAAAGGCTTCTCTTTTTATTAGCCATGACTTTGCGATATCTTCTGCCGAAAGATCGCTATATAGATGAGCAAAAAAACCATTTCTCTTGCTATCAGGTTTTGTAGATTCGTATTTTAAATTAGCACCAATTTTTTTCATATTAGGTAAAAGCAATATGACCTCTTGATGATTAGAAAAATATAATTCAAGGCTTGTTGCTAGTTGGCTTGCGGTTGAAAAATGAATAAAGCCATCTTTTATATCTAAATTTGTATTTATAAATCCTGATTTCTGAGCTTTGTTCCACTCCTCAATACTCAAGATTTTATAAACATTTTGATATTTCATTTTCTATCATTGTATACATAAAAATGATCGTGTTAAAAGGCTCTGAAATATGCCAAAATCAAAAAAAATAAAAAATATTATTATGAATTTTAAAGAATTTGCTGAATCAAGAAAAAGTGTAAGAGGTTTCTTGGATAAACCTGTACCAAAAAAATTAATCGATGAGATTATAGATGCTGCCAAGTGGGCTCCTACTTCTTATAATACTCAAACATGGCATATTCATGCAGTTACCGGTGATGTGTTAAACAAAATAAGGAAGGGTAATATTGAGGAAACAATGGCTGGTAAGCCACATGTTAGAGACTTTCCATATAAAGAAGAATACGAAGGTGTTCACAGACAAAACCAAATCGATGTTGCTGTTCAACTTTTCGAAGCTATGGGTATTGAGAGGAATGATAAAGAAAAACGTATGGATTGGATGTTGAGGGGTTTTAGACAATTTGATGCCCCGGTCTCACTAGTGCTTACTTATGATAAATATTTGGAGCCAGCAGCAATCAGTCAGTTTGGTCTTGGATCGTTGGCATATGGAATTGTTTTAGCTGCGTGGGAAAGAGGAATTGGTTGTGTTATTAACGGACAAGGAATTATGCAATCTCATGTTGTCCGAGAACATGCTCAAATACCTGATGATCAAAATATAATGATTTGTATAGCTATGGGCTATCCTGATGATGATTTTCCAGCAAATCATGTACGCTCAATTAGGGCTGATAATAGAGATTTTGTAAAATATATTGGTTTTGAAGACAGCTAAATTTTTTCTTTTGGAATCCTAAAACTGCTCCTTTCTTCTTGTATTGGGCGGACCAAAAAATAAATATAAAGAGTGTGATAAGCTTTTTGATTGTTTAATATCATCTAAGATTTCTTTCCACCCCATAAATGTTATTTTTACAGGGTTATATGTATTAACATTTTTTACTAGGCCAAATCTTACTGATTCTTTTTCAGACTCAAAAGTTCCAAACATTCTGTCCCAAATTATTAAAAGATTGCCATAATTTTTATCTATATATTGTTCATTAGCTCCATGATGAACTCTATGATGTGAGGGGGTGTTAAAGATCCACTCTAAAGGTCCGAGCTTGTTTATAATTTGAGTATGGCCAACAATGCCCCACAGAGTGCTTATAACTCCCGCGATTGCAATAATTGTTGGGTCTAAACCAATCAAAGGCAAAATAATAAAAAAAGGTATTTTTGAAACAGGCCCAAACCACGCTTGTCTAAAAGATACTGCAAAGTTCATCTCTTCGCTTGAGTGATGACTCATATGAATCGCCCAAAGAAATCTAACTCTATGAGACATTCGATGGTAAATATAAAAAATAAAATCAATTAGGATAAAAGTCAGGATCCAATTGGCCCACAAGGGCATGTTTTGAAAAATATCAAAAAGTTTGAATTGAAAAACATAAAAATGAAGAGCTAATGTTAAACCCTTGAAAGCATAAACCATCGCAATATTACCTAAAAGCAAACCAATAGTGCAAAACGTATCGCCTTTGTTGTAATAAGGTTTTTTATTCCAACTAGATGCTAAAACTTCGATGAATATCATAAAGAGTACTATAGGCACTCCTACTGCATATACTTGGTTATAAGTTATGTCTGTCATGTATGCTGTATCAACAAGGTTGGCACATTGTGTGTATGAGACTTTAGGGTTGCAACCAACGTATTTTCTTTAATGCCTTTTTTAATAGGTGTAATGTCTACGCCTTCTTTTTCAAGTCTCTTATGCGCTTCTTCAATATTATCAACCTCCCATGATAAGCCCCATAATGAATCTTTTGGCTCCTCGCCATTTTTCTTTTCTATAACTTCAATTGTTGTTTTGTTTAACCTAAAAAATAACATTCTACTCTTCCACTCATCAACAAATTTATCTAGGGCGAGTCTAATATTAAAAACATCTTTATAAACTTCTATGAATCCGTCTGCATCATTTGTATTAATTACAACATGATCTAACTTATTAATCATTGAGGGTTCAAACTTATCTGCTATTGGCAAAGTTCCTTCTGTATGTTCAATTAAAAAAGAAAAAATTCCTCTAGTCAGCTCCGGTGGTAAAAATAAATTCTTCCACTTTCTAGTTTTATTATTCTTAAAGTTTATACCTTCTCCATTAGTAATATCTCCAAGAAGAAAGTCTTTTTCAGAAAGTGTTTGATGCGTTTCTTTTAAATTATCTGTTCCAAAAACTATTCCAATTAAACCTTCGCCAGTTTCTTGAAGCGCATGATTTACTAGCATGGCTCCCAAACCATCTCCCTTGACAGCTAGAAGTTCAAAGTAAGTATTATTGAAATTAAACAAAGAGTTTTCAGTGCCATATTCTGCATGCTCTCCTCTCCATACAGGTTCTGTTCCAAATATTTTAGAATAATTTTTTTCAGCAATATTAATATCTGAAACAGCAACTATTAAATGATCAACTGTATTAATCATAATTAATTACTCTTCTTTGTTTTTAAGCTATTTTTTAAAATTTTATTTTGAGCAACAAGAACACTCGCAACAACTACAACAATCACACATATAACAAGTATATGGCAAATATTAATTAATGTCTTCTCTAGCTAGATCCGCCATATTCAATAATCTTGATATATGATCTTATGCCATCTAAAAAATCTTTTTTCTTTATCTTTTCATCAATGCCATGTAAGCCATTTAATTCGTTGCTAGATAAAGGAAATGGGTTGAATCGGTAGGAATTTTTAGCAGCCTTGGCATAATGTTTTGAATCGGAGCCACCAACCATCAATCCAGGAGCAACTATTACATCTCCATAAACTTCTTTTACAGACTTACTTATTATTTTAAAGCCCTTAGTGTTCCAGTCTGAAATATCACTTGGCAATGCGGCATTACCAACTTGTCTAATTTCAACATTTTCATTTTCAACAAGCTTCTTAACATAATTTATGACAGTTTCAGGATTATCTCTCGGGTGCAGTCTAAAATTAACTATTCCAACAGCCTCACTTGAGAGCACATTTGCTCTTGTGCTTGCTGAGAGCATTGTTGGTGCTGTTGTGGTTCTTATAACAGCATTAATTGATGGGCTTTTTGAAAGAAAACTATTTAAAAAAGGCTCAAAAAGCCATAAATTTGCAAACAATACCTTATTTTGAAACGTCATATGTTTACTTATATTGTCGAATAATTCTAAAGACATTCCTTCTAGCTTGCCAGGTAAAGGATTTTCTTCAAGTTTTAATAGTGCTTCAGCTAAATAGCCAACAGATGTCTTTTTAGCAGGCATTGAAGAGTGGCCTCCCTTTGATTTGCCTATTATTTCTAGAGTTAAACCTCCTTTTTCAGCAACGTTAATTATCGCAACCGGTTTATTGATTCCTGGTATGAGGTCTTGAAGTACAAATGAACCTTCATCTAAAGACCACTCAAGCTCAATTCCCTCATCAATAAAGTATTCTGCTATTTTTGCTGCGCCTCTGTTACCTCCAATTTCCTCGTCATGACCAAAACTAAAATAGATTGTTCTTTGCGGGACAAAATTCTTTGCAATCAAATAATTTATTGCTTCTAAAATTGCTATTACTCCACTTTTATCATCTAGAGCTCCTCTTCCCCAAACAAATTTTTTATCAACAAATCCAGCAAAGGGATCTTTCTCCCAAGTTTGATTTGCATTAATGTCGACCGGCACTACATCATAATGACCTGTTAATAAAATAGGGTTTAAGCTTGGGTTTTTTCCTTGCCATTTTAATAGAAGAGTTTTCCCAATATATTTTTTTTCTAATTTTCCAAAAATAGTAGCGTATTCTCTCTCCAACCAATCTAGAAAACTTTGGAATTCCAGGTAGTTAAATTTTTCGTAATCTGGATGAGATACTGTTTTAAATTTTATGGATTGAGATAGGTTTTTAATAGCTTTAGTATCATTGAGGATTATTTGATTAGTAACATCAATTACTTCGATATCTGATTTATGAAAAAAAGCTTTTGATAAAATCACTGATACTACAAGAAGCAGTATAAAAAAAATAAATTTTATTAACTTTTTAATCATTTAGTCTATTGGACTATAGGTTAATTTGACTCCAGTTTAAAATTATTGGGTTCTACAGTCATAGTCTTACCATTGCTATAACTTACCGTTATAGCACTGTCACTAAAATTATATGCTAGATAATTCATTGTGCCATTTTTTTTGAAAGCCATGGCAGCCGGATAATTAGCTGTTAAATCACCTGTTCCAGTTTGAACATGACCCAGGGCATTCAATGTATGAATCCAATGGTAGGTATGAGCTTTTGATTCGCCAGCTTCAGGATCATATGTAGAAACAGTATTATAGTCTGCAATTGCTCTTTCTGGATCTACCATTGCAATTAGATTCCACCATAAATCTCGCCATAAATCATCACCTAAGTCAGATGGCTCATTGTTGGCTCCAATTCCAAGATCAATATAATCCATCATATATTCTTTATATTGGCTGACATGCATAATTAAAGTGTTTGATGGTAAGCCTTGGATACCTAATATATGAGCATATTCTGGGCTAAACCAGGTTGAAAAATCAGCACCACTGCTCCAAATTATTGAAGTCGTGATATTTGGGTATCCTGGAATAAAATTTTTATAGTCATCGCCGACACTGTTATAACCATCTATATCATTCCAGTACTGCCAATATGCAGTTGATGTTGAGGTATGTAAATATATGCCTTTATTAACCAGTTCATCATTCTCAGTTATTAAGCCATAAAGAATCATTGCCCCATATGAATTAGCTGCTTCAGATGTTGATTCATTATTGTTACCTTGAAGTGCATCTGCTTTTCCATCTGCCCATGAGAATCCGTTGGCAGGATCAAAATTCCTATATGCTGGAAATAAATCGTCATCATCTTCACCTGCAGCATAATCCCTAATTAACAACTCAATCATTGGGCCATATTTATCTGAGCCGCACCAAGATTTATCTGATCTACATATTTCAGAAGCAGCTCTAACAAAATATCCATAATGAAAATGGTGATCAGCCAGTCTTGTATGTGATCCGTAAGCTTCTTCCATACCCAACAGGGTGTCCCAAGTATCGTCGTAAACAAAATATCTTTGCTCATCTAATACGCCATCAGTTTCTGCAGTAAACCAGTCTTCAAGTTCAGATTTTAGCCATTCTGTTAGTTGATTAGCTTCATTAGTAAGGCCAATAGATTTTGCAATTGCAATAAGCTCTGCCACTTTTCCATAAATCTTACCAGACCAATAAGTATCATTTGTAGTGCTTCTATCAAGCCATGATGATGAGCCTTCATTAACAAAATCTCTTACTAGTTGTTCAAGCTTATTCTGATCAAAGGTGTCTTCAATTGATGGAAGTGATGGCAATACTCCAACAAAAGACATTGAATAATTAAAGGAACTTCTTTCAGCAAACTTAAGAATGCCTCTTGCGCTTCTTATCTTATAGTTAGAAGTTTGATTATTATCAGAAAATTTCCAATGCATTGGATGAAGTCCTATTATCGTATCGACTGGTGACCCATTTTCATCAAAATAGCTATGAGTAACAGTTACTGAATTATCTGATCGATCAACCTGATAATTAATATCAACAGAAGCAATAACATTTCTAGATTTATTTATAAAATAATCTGACATTGCATCCCCAGGCTCACCTGAAATCTCAGGTATATATGAGACTGTAAACTCACCTGTTGCATTTGAAATACCAATTGCGTTACTAGTGGTATTTGTATAAGTTGTTACTCCCTCTCCAGTAACAACAAAATTATTTCTTATGCCGGATACGCTTGTCCAAATACCAATGCTGTCACCTTGTTCGTAAAAAACTCCTTTTTCTCCACCATCTTCACTTTTCGTTTTAATAATTGGTGAGCCATCAAATACCTTAAAATAAATATATGGGGAGCCATGAACAAAAGTAGCCTCCATAACGTCTGTATCATTAGATTTCCATAAAACTGTTACTGAGCCATCGCTATAATCCTTTAAAAAAGCATTCATATTTTGATGATTTGAGTTTGCAATTGCTATACCCTCAAACACCTCTAAAGACCACGACGGAGGTTGGTATTGAGGATAACAATTGCCACAAAGTCCGCCTGCCAGCTTATAACCACTTGGAATACCCATTAATTTAGCGCCAACGTTCGAAACACGAGCTCGAATAGGATCTGCAGAAATATGAGCAGGTGAAGCATTATCTGGATTATCACTAACTTGTGTTTCACCAATAAACGGTATTGAACCCCACCATCTATGAGTAGCTAATTTTTTATTAGCTGCAGGCTCAACTACCTGAGGAATTCTTTTAACAGGAGTACTAATAGGCTTTCCAGTATCATTATTACAACTATCAATAAAATCATTAACAACTCCAGCATTCCAAACCCATGTAGCACTATCATTGCTTCCGCATTTATAACTTTCAGTATTTATTGCGGTTGAAATACTGCCAGCTCCATAGTTAATAATGTCATAGTCAGCTGTATTGCTTCCACCTGAACCGCCGCCATTGTCATTAGGGCCTGATGGGGGAGTAGCCCCGTCCTTAATTCCAGTATAACGAACATTATCTAACTGATAACTAACGCCCTTAGAAGTTCCAGCGGTTGGAAATAATACAATTGGCACAGTGATGCTATTTAACTGTAAATCTCCACTGGCTACTAAGTTTGACACTGGAAAGTTAACTGTTTCCCAAGAACCATCACCTACAATTCCTTCTATAGATAATTCTCCAGAGTGTATTGATTGTGTTGTTTCTACTTTTAACTTAAATCCTTCAGATAAATTCTCTAAGCCTTTATTTGTAACTTTAATATCAAAGGATAATGACCCTTCTGAATAATCACTCAAATTAACGGCATCTGTTGGCCCAATGACCAAACCTGCATGGCCGGCATCCTGAGTGTATACTACCTCTAAAACATCCCCTCTTTCTGTACCGGAGTCTTCAAAAGACCAGTCAACACTTGGACATACATTTGATGTGCAAGATTGATATTCATTTAACTCATCAAAGAAAAACAGACTAGAATCTCCACCCCAAATGTTTGCAATTCTTCCTTCATCGATAATCGCAACATCAAGATTTTGGTCTGTTTCGTCATTAACAATAACAGATACACTTTCATCGACAACAGTTCCATCAGCATCTGTGCATTCTAGAATAAATTCATATGTTTTAACGGTCACTAGCTGTTTGGTTTCAGAATCATTTAAATCCTTTTCTCCTTCCCAATCGCCTTTTGCAACACATGTGGACATTGCTGTTGTGGTCCAAGTTAGGGTTATTGAGCTATTTACTAAAATGCTTGTAGCTGAAGATCCAAATGAATCAATACTTGATGCTTGAGGTGATATAGCTTCTACAGATATTGTTGATACCGCATCAATGCTTCCAGGTCCTCCACTACAGGTAAGAGTAAAGTTATAAGTTTTAGCCTCATTCAAAATTTTTACTATTGAGTCATTGGTTGATATTGAATCTGACCAATCTCCACTAGCAATACAGGAGGTTGAGTTTGAAGATGACCAACTAAGAGTTACTGAATCACCAACAGTTACAGCCTGTGACGATGAAGAAAATGAGCTAATACTTGGATTTACAATATTAACTGGCGGGTTGGTTTCAGAGGAACCTCCACCGCCACCACCGCATGAGATAATAAAAGTTAAGCATATTATAAAAATATTTAGATTCTTCATTGAAATTGTTAATGATTTATTGATTGAACATATCAATGATATCACGATATAAAAATATATATAATCTATTGCTAAATTTTAAATAATTTTTTATATCTTTTTTAAGTAGGAAAAGATCAGTCCAGCGTCACCCATGAGGGATAATCCATAATAATTTGCTTTATCTTTTGTATAGATAATGCTTGGTATTACGCCTATTCCATATCCTTCTTCCGTGTTAATGGGTATTCTATCCTGAAATGGATCTTTGTAGCCATGCAATATTCCATATGTGAGTTCATAATGAATGTTATTGAATCTGGATTCATATTGATGGCCTTTATATATATATTTAGAAAATTGGCCAAACGAATTATAAAACAATGCTAGTCCATAGAAATTGCTATCTGAGTAAAAACGATCATAACTGACAATGATTGGTTCCTTGTTATGATTGCCGCTTTTCCACCATGCTAGTTCAGGTTCGGAGTTGAAGTGAGCGTATGCTGAGACGGCAAGTCTATCTTCTGACAAAAGATTGAAGTGAAGTAATGCAATAATTATAAAAGAAATGCTCTTGCACATAATTAAGGACTCAGAATAAGAAATCGGGGTCTTTCATGCTTACTCTACCATGATTAATCAGAATTATTTGTTGCATTAAATTTTTTAATTAAGTTATCAACTTAGGTATTATTTCTAATTGAGCAAGAATGCCAAGGATAATTATCAATATAATACTAGTGAGTAATTTAAGATTCTTCTTTTGAATCGATACAAATAAATTATCTACTACTTTTCTTATCCATATATCAGCTTTATCCATCCATTTGATAGCTTTTCTTGTCCATGTGTCACTCATGTCAATTAATATTAGAGAAAATGCTGCAATAATTAGCCATACTAAACCATTTAGAATCATGTCTATAGTCCAACCGATTGCTATCCAGTTTAGTTCCATTTTAATTTTGTTCGAGGGTTACTGAGTGTTTTGGTACAGTGCATTATTCTTCTTTGTAATTCTCTTCGAGAATTTTTTTTTCTTTCAAAGTCTTTGTTAATTTTTCTATTCGAACAAATGCTATTAGTCCAAACACAAAACCCAGTATTCCCATTACTTCCATAATTTCCTCTTTTTAAAGCACTGTTCGAGATTACTCAACCGTAACTAATTAAGGTAAACCGAATTAAAAGTATCCACTATTTCTGCGGTGTTTAGAAGACTTGAGGTTTGTTTGCATGAATTGCTCATCTTTTTTCAGACTTATATTCCAAGCCATGCTAGCAATGCAATTGATCCCATTAAAATAGCTCCTGGCATCTTTAAAACTTCTCTATTTCCAATACCAAGAATAAAGAAATAGGTTGCTCCCAGCACATTTGTATAAATTATTGGATAAGCCGCAATGGCAAATTCAGGATTATTTGCAATGTAAATTAAAGTGCAGGAGGTTATAAACAGAAAAATTGTATGGAATTGCCACGAAAACATACTTAAAGTTTTTCCCAAAGACTCTAAATCACTTTTATTTATATTTTTTTTATATATTTTTCCGCCAACAAAGCCATGAAATATAACACCAAGAAAAGACAGGATTGCACCTGAAATTAAGAACCAATTCATGTTATTTCTCCCTTTATAAATTTATTTTTTTTACTCCACTGTAACAGGGCGTTCTTACCCCGCCCTAAATTATTATGAGATAATATTATCATGTCCTCAGCAACAATAATCGTTACCTTTAAAGTTATCCACGGCAAAGAAAGTTTGGTTAAAAAACTTTTAGAAGAAACTCTAAACGAAACTAGGGGTTTTGATGGTTGTTTATCATTAGAAGTATTCTATGAGAAGAAAACTAACTCATATATAGCAATAGAAAAATGGCAATCAGTATCACACTACGACAAATATCTAGAATGGAGAATACAAACAGGAATTGAAAAAGTTTTAAATCCTTTGCTT
>Ga0181575_10001042_pt1 | contig 20023 bp, 15 predicted proteins | sample 101ome_23_FD_145599 | JGI IMG/M metagenome (GOLD analysis project Ga0181575, IMG submission 145599) | Coastal salt marsh microbial communities from the Groves Creek Marsh, Skidaway Island, Georgia - 101411CT metaG (spades assembly) | ecosystem: Environmental > Aquatic > Marine > Intertidal zone... | reverse complement strand
GACTATCCATGATATGGACCTTTTGACCTGGCTCACCCTGGCCTGGGGGTTTGGCAACCTGGCGCTGCTCAAAGCCGTGCTGTCACTGGCGACGACGCTCGTCAAAATTCCCAGCCCGCGACTGGTATCACTACTGCTGCTCGGCGCAACAACCGGCACTGCGGTCAGCCCGGCGGTGACAAGCCAGATTGTTGAGTGGACGGATACAAAGACCATCCTGATGTTTTCAACGGCGAGCTATGCGCTGCTGTTTATGCTGACAACCAGTGCCTTGCTGCTCAGCAGACCCAAAGCGGCGAATTGAGGGTCAGGACTGACCTTCCCAGTAAGGCGCCCGCAACTTGCGCTTGTTGATCTTGCCCATGGTGTTGCGACCAAGATCGTCTACGTAGTCCAGGGTCCGCGGGCACTTGTAGTGGGAAAGGTGCTCCCGGCACCAGGCCACAAGTGCGTCTGAAGAGGGCAGCTCTGCATCCGGGTGCGGGATCACCAGCGCTTTCAGTTCTTCTCCCATATCCTTGTTTGGCACACCAATGCAGGCAACATCGAGCACAGCGGGGTGCTCAATCAACACCTGCTCGGCTTCTGCCGGATAAATGTTAACGCCACCAGAAACCACCATGTCGCTGAAGCGGTCCGTGATGAAGACGTAACCTTCTTCATTCATATAAGCGATTTCGCCGAGCGTAAATACACCGGGCGCAATGTGGGCAGCGGCCGATTTCTCAGGATCATTGTGATAGATCACGCCGCGACCGGTATCATCTTTGAAAAAGAGCCGACCCTCAGTGTTCGGCGGCAACTCATTGTTTTCCTCGTCCAGGATCATGGCCGTAAAAGGCGGGATGGCCTTGCCGACCGAGCCCGGATACTCCAGCCATTCTTCCGAGGTGATGAGACAGGTCGTGCCGACTTCGCTCGCGCCATAGGCATCGAGGAACACGGGACCGAACCAATCAATCATCTCCCGCTTCACATCAACCGGACACTTGGACCCGGTGTGACTGATCGACAGGACCGAAGAGACGTCGTACTTGGCTTTGACATCATCCGGCAGTGCCAGCAGACGCACAAAGTGCGTCGGCACCATCAGCGTCGAGACAATCTTGTGTTGCTCAATTGCTGCCAGCGTATTTTCCGCATTAAAGCGGCCGAGGATCACTGACGGGATACCTGCGATCAGCTGACGCGTCGCTGACAGGGGACCGGTGTGATACATCGGGCCGACCACGAGCTGCGGCCCCCGGACACCGCCAGAGCGTTCCAGCGCGGCCGCATTGAAGTTCGCAAGGTGCTCATCAACCGTCGCACCACCGGCAAACATGGTAGGTGGCAGCTCTGTGCCCTTAGGTCTGCCTGTCGTGCCGGAGGTATACAGCAGATTCGGGCGAGGCGGCACCGTCTGGTCCGGTTCACCGGCATCCTGGGCAGCCAGCCACTCGTTCCATTCCGTCAGGCCATCGAGATCGGGGGCTTGCCAGCCTATCACGGTATGTACCTGTGATTGTGCCGCGGCCTCAAGGCCGCGCTCCGCCGTTTCCGCACCAACAAACAGAATGCGCGCGCCTGAGTCCGAGAGGATATAGGCAACTTCTTCTGCCGTGAGATGAAAATTCACCGGCACTACGGACGCACCAGAGACAAGGCCCCCGAGGTTAGCGAGTGCGGTTTCAACATGGTTTTCGGCAAACACCGCAACCCGGACATCAGGGCCAAGATCGGCGGCCTGCAGCCCGTTGGCGCAGCGGTTCAGTTTGTCATTGACTTCGGCCCAGCTGAAGGCATGCTGCGAGTCCTGTATGGCAGTCTCATCCGGATATTCTTCGGCATATTTCTTCGCGAAAGTCATGGCACCACCCCTCGGGTTTCCAGTGATTAAAAGTTTATGGTCCGGCCATAGGCCGAGAGCACAGATTCATGCATGGCTTCGGACAGCGTCGGATGCGGGAAAATAGTTGCCATCAGTTCCTGTTCCGTGGTCTCAAGGCCGATAGCTACCGCAAAGCCCTGGATCATCTCGGTCACGCCAGGGCCAATCATGTGGGCGCCCAGCAGCTCGCCGGTGGCAGCGTCAAATATGGTCTTCACCAGGCCTTCCGAGTCATTGATTGCAATCGCCTTGCCGTTCGCAAGGAGCGGAAACCGGCCAACACGAATCTCACCTGTCGCGGCTGCCGCGGCTTCTGAAAGGCCAATACTGGCGATCTGCGGGTGACTGTAGGTACAGCCGGGAATCCGCGCTTTGTTCAGTGGGTGCGGACTCTGACCCATGATCTGTTCAACGGCGATGATGCCCTCGTGGCTAGCCTTGTGGGCTAGACAGGGCACGCCGGCAACATCACCGATGGCATAGATGCCCGGGACACTGCTGCGCTGTGCTGCATCGACGGTGATGAAACCGCGATCGATTGCAACGCCGGCAGCCTCGAGACCCATGCCCTCAGTATTGCCACTGACGCCCACCGACAGGATCGCTGCATCGAATTTCTCCGTGCTGCCATCAATAGTCGCAACCAGCTTCTTCTTGTCGTACTCGAGCGAATCCACCGCTGTACCCGTGCGCACTTCAATACCCTGTGCCGCGAACGCTTCCGCAGCCATACCGGCGATCTCTGCATCTTCCGCTGGCAGGATCTGGTCCATAACTTCCACGAGAGTCACTTTGGCGCCCAGCGTATTGTAAAAGCTGGCGAACTCTACACCGATAGCGCCGGCGCCAATAATCAGCAGGCGCTTCGGCATGAAAGACGGCGTCATAGCACTGCGGGCATCCCAGATACGATCACCATCGACCTGGATATGCGGCAGGTTTCGGGCCGTGGCACCGGTCGCCACAATGACGTTGTCAGCAATGATTGTCTCTTCGCCGACCTGCACCGTGTTCTTGTCGTGCAGCAGGGCTTCACCGTTGAAGACCTTGATCTTGTTCTTGCGCATCAGGTGGGCAATACCCCCTGAGAGCTGCGCCGCGACATCACGGGATCGTTTCACCACTTTTTTCAGATTAAACTTAGGCTTGCTGATTTCAAGCCCAAGGTCGGCTGCGCCCATCGCCTCGCGCATCACATCGGCCGTGTGCAGCAGCGACTTTGTCGGGATGCAACCCCAGTTCAGGCAGACACCACCCAGTTCCGCTTTCTCAGCCAACCCAACTTCGAGACCTAGCTGAGCCGCTCTGATGGCTGCGGTGTAACCCCCGGGGCCGCCGCCAATGACAAGTACGTCGAAATTATGTTCAGTCATGGATAAGCCCTCACACCAGCAGACGCCAGGGCGCCTCGAGCAGGTTGCGGACTTCCACCAGGAATTCTGCCGCCGGCGCACCGTCCAGGGTGCGGTGATCCCAGGTCAGCGACAGATTCATCTTCTTGGTCTTGACCGGTTTGTCGCCATCCCACTCAAGCCCGTCATAGATTCGGTTGACCCCAAGAATCCCCGACTGCGGCTCATTGATGATCGGTGTAAAGGAATCAACGCCGAACATGCCCAGCGCCGTCACCGTAAAGGTGCCCCCGGCATAGTCATCGAGGCCGAGGGACCCATCGCGAGCAGCGATGGCCAGGCGCGAGGTCTCGCGGGCCAGTTCCTTCACCGACAACTGATCCACATTACGCACCACCGGCACCACCAGGCCTTCGGGCAATGCCACCGCCATGCCAACATTGATCTCTTCCAACAGCAGGATCTCGTCGCCGCTGAACTGGCTGTTCATCAGCGGGTGCAGTTCCAATGCCTTGGCCGCAGCCTTGATGACAAAATCAGTATAGGTGGGCTTGACGCCGTCGGCGGCCCACTCTTCCACCAGAGAATTCCTGACTTTGACCGCATCGTCCATCATGGCTTCCATGTCCATGGTGAGCTGCGCGCTTTCCTGCAGGCTGTGATGCATGCGGGAGGCAATGGTCTTGCGCATGCCGCGGACCGGGATACGTTCGCCCGCCGAGGGGCCTACCGGTTTCGCTGCTACCGCAGGCGGTGCAGCAGCGCCACCAGCCGCGGCTTCAATATCTGCCTGGACAATGCGACCACCGGGGCCAGTGCCCCGGACGCGAGTCAGATCGACACCCTTTTCAGCGGCGAGTCGTTTTGCGAGCGGTGATGCTTTAACATCGGCTGCCGTCACCGCAGCCGGTGCAGCAGCCGCGGCGCCAGCGGCAGTGCCCGCATCAACCGCCGCCTGGACGTCGGCCTCAACAATTCGACCACCCGGCCCGGTGCCCGCCACCTGGGTGTAATCAACACCGAGTTCACGTGCCAGTCTTCGTGCAGCAGGCGAGGACTTAATGCGGCCGTCGCTGCCTGTCGCAGGTTGTGCAGCAGCGGCTGCCGGCGTGACAGCGGCGGGTTCAGGCGCAGCTTCTTCCTCTGCCGCTGCCGCCGCTTCGGCAGCAGGCGCCGCTGAGGCGCCACCCAGGTCAGACGGTATGTCTTCACCCGCTTCAAAGATGTAGCCAACGACATCGCCAGGTTTCAGCATGACCCCGACATCCACCAGGTGTTTCACCGTTCCGTCGTACTCGGCATCCACGTCCAGGTTGACCTTCTCGGTTTCGAGGGCATACACGAGTTCACCCTTTTTTACCGAGCCGCCATCAGGGATAAACCACTCCGCCACCATGCCCTCGGTCATGCTCATTCCGACCTTGACGAGGTAAATTTCTCTTGGCATCAGCTGCTCCTGCGCATCTTTCTTGTTCTGTTGAATTTACTGCCGGAACCATTGCCGGCAGGCTGCCAGCTGCATGGTCCGGTTTATATCGAGGACACCCGGGCCGTTTCTGCTGACCCGCATGGTGACCTTCTGCCCGTCCTGTATTTCCCGCTCCCGCTCACCATCAAAGGCAAGCACACAGGGACCAGTAAAAGTAATCTGATCATCGAAACCCAGGGTTTCGATTTTCTTGACCCGCAGGGTTTCGTAGAGCCCGGGGGCGATTGGCGCGTGCACCCGCTTGCGCCCACCTTTACCCAGCACCAGATGCAGGCCGGCATCTTCTTCTTCCGGCAATGGCCGCAACAGGCCACCCACCGAGGTCATGCCAACCGCAAGCGGTTCAGCCCGGGTTAAAAAAATGCGATTCAGCGCATCCCCGTCAAGCAGCGCACGGCTGCCAATAAACTGATCTGTCGTTACGACCGCATCGATCAGCGCGATATCCGGGTCTTCGCCTTCAATCTCGACATCAATAATTTTCACCCGGACAACGACTTCGTCAGGGTCAACACCGCCAGCGGCGAGCACACCGAGCGCGGCGCCAGCCACCGTGGCCTCAGCAAAGCGCGGGAAAACATTATTGGTACCGGTTGAAAGCGGCAGCAGAACCGCATCCCGCCAACCTTTAACAAACGCCCGACTGGTACCGTCACCGCCCAGAATCAGCGTCGCAATACAATCATGTTCAGAGAGGTTTCTTGCCCCCTGCGTCGTATCGAGCGCAGATGTTGTTTTCAGGCAAGGCACCCTCACGGCATCACAGGCTTCGCCGAGTTCCTCCAATGCTTCTTCGGCAATGCCGTGGGAATCATCAAGGTAGGCAAAACGGGTGCCGCCGGCGTTAATTGCACCTGACAGCGCGCGGCGGATAATGGCGCACTTCTCCCGATTATCAAAAACCGACGCCTTTGCCACCAGTCGCCTGACATCCTTGCCAGAGGCAGGGTTCGCGACAATACCGATTGTCTCCACGCTCACATTCCGTCAGGCGCTGAAGCCTACAGCTCAAGCTTCTTCTTCACCTCCGCGACAATGCTGTCCGCGTTAGGCATGTAAATCTGCTCCAGGGCCGGGCTGAAGGGTACCGGTGAGAACGGTGCACCGACACGCATGACCGGCGCGTCGAGATAATCAAACGCTTCTTCCTGGATCTGCGCCGTGATCTCACCGCCGAAGCCACCAAACCTTACCGCTTCGTGGACGACGAGCGCCCGGTGTGTTTTCTTGATGGAGTTAACCACGGTTTCGGTATCAAACGGCTGGATGCTGCGCGCATCAATCACTTCGACATCAAGACCGAGCTCCTTCAGCTTGTCCGCTGCCGCCAGCGCCTCGTGTACCATGCGGCTGATGCCGATGATGGTCAGGTCCTTGCCTTCCCGCAGCACAGCGGCCTTGCCAATCGGGACTTCGTAAGAGCCTTCAGGCACTTCGCCCATCAGGGCCAGCGACGCCTTGTTGAAAACCACAAACACGGGATTATCGTCACGCGCAGCGGCAATGGTCATGCCCTTCGCATCATAAGGATTCGATGGACACAAGACTTTGATTCCAGGCAGATGCGCAAGCCACGCCTCCAGACTCTGACTGTGCTGGGCCGCCAGGTTCTGGCCGGCACCCGCCATGGTCAGGACGGTGACCGGCAGTGTGGCCGCACCACCGAACATGTAACGCATCTTGGCCATCTGGTTGGCGATCTCGTCCATGCATTCACCAATGAAGTCCATGAACATGAGGTCGACGACGGGGCGACAGCCCGTGGCTGAGGCACCTACACCGAGACCGATAATGCCCTTCTCTGAAATCGGTGTGTCGTAAACCCGCTCGGGTCCAAATTCCTGCAGGAGCCCGGTGTAGTAACCATAAACGCCACCAGCACCGGCAACGTCTTCACCGGCAACAAAGGCATCTTCCTGCTCAAGCAGAACCTGTCTTACGCCCTCGTTGATGGCTGAGACGTAAGGAATCACCCTCGGTTCGGCTTTAACTGCTTCTGACATGATTCTCTCCCTCGTCGCTTAAGCTTCGTTGTAGACATTTTCGAGCAGCTCATGCGGCTCGGGGTAAGGCGAGTTGTTGGCAAACTCAATCGCCACTTCTATATCTTTGTTGACCTTGTCGTGGACCGCCTGGATCTGTTTTGCAGTCATGACCTTGAGCTGCATCAGGCGTTTTTCAAACGACTGGATCGCATCTCGCCGCTTCCACTCTTCCACCTCTTCTTCAGTGCGGTAATTCATGCCCATGCCACGGATACCGACATGGTCGTAGTAGCGATAGGTCTTGCATTCAAGCAGCGTCGGTCCAGCCCCGTTGCGGGCCCGCTCGATCGCTTCACCAGCGGCTTCATACACCGCCATCACGTCCATACCATCGACGACGACCCCCGGCATGCCGTAACCGGCCGCACGATCAGCCACATCGACAATCGCCTGGTGATTGGCCTGGGCTGTATATTCACCGTAGCCATTGTTCTCACAAACAAAAATGCAGGGCAATTTATAAAGCGCCGCCATGTTAGCCGCTTCGTGCACACTGCCTTCGTTTGAGGCGCCATCGCCGAAGAAGGAAACAACGACGTTGTTGGTCTTACGGAATTTGGCCGAGAAGGCTGCACCCATAGCAATGGGTGGCCCGCCGCCAACGATGCCGTTGGCACCGAGCATGCCGAGATCCATATTACAGATATGCATACTGCCACCCTTGCCGCCGCAGTAACCTGTCGAGCGACCAAACAGCTCGGCGTACATCGGCTTGAACTCTCCGCCTTTGGCCACCAGGTGGCCATGACCGCGGTGGGTCGAAGTCACCTGGTCTTCGTTTGAAAGATGCTGCATGACACCTGAGGCAACCGCTTCTTCACCAACATACAGGTGGAGTGCACCAGGAATCTTGCCGTCTTCCATCATCCTGCCAGCTTCCTCTTCGAAGCGGCGAATCCGCACCATCTTCAGGTGCAGTTCCTTCAGCGTCTGGTTGGAAGGGCCTTTTTTCGCAACGGCCTTCTTCGGGGCTACTTTTTTTGCAGCAGCAGGTTTTTTCTTAGCGGCAGGCTTTTTCGCCTTTGCCTTGGTTGGGCTGGCCTTTTTTACCGGCGCCTTCTTTTTTGCAGCCAAGGAGCTTCTCCTCTTATCGATTCTGATTCAAACGGCGGAGGCGAACTATATCGTAAAGTGGAGTGCGATACATTTCTTTGCTCCGATCCAAAAAGCGGGTTTTTGTAACACGTTGCAATTTCCAATGCCAGTGATAGGCTCAACCAATCAGCGGGATTCAAGAGGGAGACAGCATGACCCCACTGACCGGCATCAGGGTGGTCGAACTGGGTGTCATGATCGCGGTGCCGGGCGCCGCTGAGACACTCGCGGGCTTCGGCGCAGAAGTCATAAAAGTCGAGGATACCCAGCGCGGTGATGAACTGCGCAACTACGGCTCGACAAGAAACGGCATGAGCGGCTGGTTTGCCAACGCCAACGCGGGCAAACGCTCCCTCTCGGTTGATCTCACCACCGCCGCCGGCAAAGACATCTTGTGGCAGTTGCTGGCTGAAGCGGATGTCTTCATTCAGGGTTTTCGGGCCGGCGTCGTCGGCAAACTCGGCTTTGGCTACGATGCAGTTTCGGTAAAGTGCCCGCAGCTGGTCTACTGCTCGTCAACCGGCTTTGGTGAGACAGGACCTTACGCCGATCTTCCTGCCTACGACCCCATTGTTCAGGCCTTGTCTGGCTGGGCCAGCATCCAGCAGGTTGACGGCAATCCCACCCTGCACAAAACCATGGTTTCAGACAAAACGGCGGCCAGTTATAACGCCAAAGCCATATTGGCGGCACTGGTTCAGCGGGGCAGAACGGGGCAGGGCTGTTTCATCGAGGCTTCCATGCTCGAGTCCAACATCATGTATAACTGGCCAGACGTTATGATGCAGTGCACGGTGATGGAGGAAGACGCCAGCCATGTGCCCAACATCTTTGCCAGTTATCGACTCTACGAGTGCACCGACGGCTGGGTCACCATTGCCTGTGGCACGGACCGACAGTGGCAGTCCTACTGCGCTGTGCTGGAAGACACGACCTACATTGAAGATGAGCGCTTTAAGAGTGCAGCTGACCGGGGCGCCAATATCGCAGCCTTCTTTGACGCAACCGCCGACATTGTCTCACGTTTCGATGTCGATACAGTGGTGACAAGACTACGCGAAGCAGACGTGCCGGTCGCGCCGGTGCTGGCACCTGAAGATGTCAGATCAGACCCTCAGGTTGAGGCCCGGGCGTTCATCGAAGAACGCGAGCACCCCATCGTCGGTCGATTCCTCGGTCCGAAGCACCCAGCGTCCATGTTTGGCGAAGACCTGGCGCTGTCACCGGCGCCTCGCCTGGGCGAACAGACCCGGGAGATTCTCGGTGAACTGGGTTATGCCGATGACGCCATCAGCGACCTGCTCGCTGCCGGTATCGTGCGCACTTTGCCGGTTGAATGACAGGCAGCCGCCGCAAGGCAAACCCACAATACGTTCGCCTGCAGATACTGGCATTCCCTTTCTACCTAGAAAACATTCTGGTACTGCTACTGTTTAGCGCGATGTTCATTACAGCCTGTCTCTGGGCCACGCTGCCGGCAGGGATCGGCCTGCGCAGCGTCGGTTTCTGGTTCATCTGCATCACCCTGTTCTTCAATTACGTTTTTGTCATCGTCGACTTCACGTCCCGTGGCATGCAGCGGGTGCCGAAACTGTCCGGCGAGATGGTATTCCCTACCCACGATTTAAGACTCTACACAATTGCACTGTTGACAATCTGCCATTTCACCTTCGTCTTCGGCAGTTGGGAAACCGCCTCAATGCCGCTCCGGCTGGGCATCACCTTTTTCTTCTACCCATTGATGTTCTCAATGCTGATTGTCCACCAAGACCTCAAAACCCTGCTGAATCCCCTGAAACTGATCGGCACACTCTACCTCTTCAGTCAGTCGCGGGACGCGCTGGTTTTCTTTATCTGCCAGCTGGTCACCGCGGGCTTCATGTATTTCGCCTTTACAACCTATGGCGATATCTCCTTCGCCCACATCTTCTGGCAGATCCCGGTCACATTGACACTGCTGTTCATCACCTTCCGGGCGCTGGGTGTCGCCCTTAATACCCGCGGTCCAAGCTTTGGCCTGTCGGTACTGCAAAACGAAGATACCTTTGACGCGGCCATGAGCGAGGCAGAACGGATCGAACTCGATAAATTCATCCTGAGGCTGCACCGCTGGGTGCGCGTCCATGAATACCGGAAGGCTTTCGAGATGATCATCGAGTATCAGTCGGAGCACGGTCACCAATCCGACGATGCTCTCTTTGTTCGACTGTCGAGCTGGGATGACAAAAGACTCGCGGCCATGCTAGGCACACAACTCGCCGAGCAGCTTTTGCTGGCACACGAAACCGATCGCGCCATGAAAGTCTTTCGTGAAAGCTACGACATGGCACCCACCCGATTTCGATTCACGAACGGCACGGTGGCTCTCAGTTTTCTCAATGCCGCGGAGGATGCTGCCTCGCAGCAGCGCCTGATTGAGTGCCTGGAGCGCTTCGAAGAACACTATCCGCGACATCCAATGACCACGACGGTAAAGCAAAAGCTAAGCCGTCTGAAGCACGAGCAGTAGACCCAGGGTTGTCCCCGAATCCTGGTTGGTTGGCCTCTTCGGCCCCTGCTGATATTCTCACCCCGTTTTATTCGTTCATCAGGCTGGAAAACAACCCATGGCAGACTTTCCACTGACGCCCAATGACCTGAGCGCTGACTGGCTCAGTCGCACGCTCGGCTATACCATCAACAGCTTCCGCGTCGAACCCCTCGGCGAGGGCGGCGGTCTGCTGGGTCTGGTTGCCCGCATTCATCTGGACGCAGGTGAAGGGCCCGCCACGATGATCGCCAAGTTTCCAACCCTGGCGCCCGACAACCGAGCCGTCGCCCAGACTTACGATATGTACGGCCGGGAATACCGTTTCTATACGCAGGTGGCACCAACAGTACCGATCCGCGCACCCCACTGTTATTTCGCCAGCTTCGATCCCGACACCAGCGACTTCATGTTGCTGCTTGAAGACCTGCACGGCTACCGACTCGGCGACCAGGTCGAGGGCTGCACCCTAGAAGAAGCACGCCAGGTCGTGGAAAGCCTGGCAGCCCTGCATCGAAACACCTGGCAGCCTGATCACCTGGAAGACATCAAGCGCCATGACATGCCCTACCAACGCGAGGGCATGATCGGTGGTTTTCAGGTGGGCTGGCCGAATGTCCTGCAGCAGTTTCCGCAGCTGTTCAGTGAGCCTGCGATCAAAACCGGCGCCAACATGCCGAACCGGGTCAATGCGCTGCTGGACGCCATCCATGAGGGGCCCCTTGTGATCGCCCATGGTGACGTGCGCCTCGACAATATTTTCTTTAAACCTGGCGAGATCGCCCTGGTTGACTACCAGGCCGTGTGCAAGGCGGCACCCGAACATGATCTTGCTTATTTTGTAACCCAGAGCCTGCCCGACGAAGTGCGCCAGGCCGAGGACTGGGTCGCGGTTTATCACCACCACCTGACCAGCGAGGGTATCGAATACAGCCTGGATATCTCGCGTGACCGCTACCGCTACTGTGTCGCCTACTTCCTGTGCTACGCCGTTATCATCGCAGGCACACTGGATACTGCCAACGAACGTGGCCGCACACTCGCAGAAACCCTGCTGGGCAATTCACTCAGGTCACTCGACGAAATCGGCGCATTCGAACTGATCGCGTAATGACTACCAAAACCGGAAGAGAGGGAAAACATGCAACTGAAAGATAAAGTCGCCGCCGTCACGGGCGGTACCGCCGGAATCGGCCGCGCCATCACGGAAGCCTTTCTCAGAGAAGGTGCGAGGGTCGCGATTTTTGCCCGAAATGCCGAAAAGGCGGAAAAGATGATGGCTGAAATTGGTGCTGGCGACGACCTGATATTCATCCAGGGCGACGCTACCATCCAGGCCGATGTCGAAGGCATGGTCGACAAAACTGTGGAAGCATTCGGCACGATCGACATCCTCGTCAACAACGCCGGTGGCGCCGGCGATGACCTGCTGCCGACCGTGTCATTGTCTGATGAGGCTTTCGACTTCTGCATGAAGGTTAACACCTACTCCACTTTCTGGGGGACGCGACGCGCACTGAAGACCATGCTGGAGAAGCAATGGGGTCGCATCATCAACATCTCATCGATTGAGGGTAAACACGGCAAGCCCGTCGTCACGGCATATACAACAGCCAAGCACGCGATTAATGGCATGACCAAATCCATTGCACGAGAAGTTGGCACCGAGGGCATAACCGTCAACGCCATCTGCCCCGGCCTGATCCTGACCGACATTGTGCGTGACACTGGCCCAGCCACGGCAGAGGCCATGGGCATGACGTTCGAAGAGATGGTCGACATGTTCACGGCCGATTCTGCGATCAAACGGCCGAACGAAGTCCACGAGGTTGCCGCGATGGCAGTGCTGCTGGCGAGTGATGCCGGCGCTGGCATTACCGGGCAGCAAATCAGCGTCGATGGCGGTACAAGTCAGTATTAAGGCTTTTCCTTAATACTGACTCACGTCATCAAAGCGCTGCCTGAAGCTAGCTAACCCCCTCACACCGGAACACCGGGATATTCCGCAAGGTTCTGTCCTGGTAATCCTGGTAAGGCGGGTAGAACTTAACGCAGGTCGGCCAGACTGCCGCCTTCTCTTCATCATTCAGCAGTCGCGCCTGCATAGATCGCGTTTTACCTGCAAAGGTAATCCTGACCCCCGGGTGCGCCACCAGATTGTGATACCAGACCGGGTGTTTGGGTGCACCGCCCTGGGAGGCTACCAGCACAAAGTCATCTGCATCCGGCACATACATGAGCGGGATCGTCCGGGTTGCGCCGCTTTTCGCCCCGGTCATCTCAACCAGAACAATCGGCATACCCGACAGCTTGTTCATCAGGCGGCCGCCTGACAGCTTGTAAACCACAACATTGATCTTTGTGAACAGCTTCAATATCCAGCGGGGTGGTGGGCCCCCTTTGTCAGCCTCGGCAGCGCTTTTCGTCTCACTACTCATTGGACTCTCTCCTGCTTCTCTCTGCATCGGCTCACGTTTGCTTGAGACGCTCCATTCTTTCTTCACGCAGCGCCCTGCGCCGGACTTTACCCGCATCATCCCGCAGCGGTTCGTCGGAAAACTCCACGCTGCGCGGGATTTTGTAGCGCACCAGGCGCTCGGCAAGGTGCGCCAGCAGCTCCTCCTCCGTCATGCGTTCATCTGGCGCATCGACAATCGCATGAACCAGGTTACCCATGTCTTCGTCCGGCAGCCCAATGACAGCTGATGACCTGACACCAGGAAAACTATCAATCGCGGCCTCGACCTCGGCAGGATAGATATTGGCACCGCCCGAGAGGATCATATCCGTATGGCGGTCTGCCAGGTAAAGATACCCGTCTGCATCGAAATAACCCATGTCGCCGATACTCTCGAAGCCACCGTCAATCGCTTTCGGTTCGGCACCAATATACTTGTAGGTGCTGCCCTGCCCGGTCAGCGGGCGCATATAGACTTCCCCAATCTCTCCGGTGGGGACCTCGTTACCCGCTTCATCGACAATCTTCATTTCGCAGCTGTCGTTCGGCTTGCCGACGGAGCCGCGATGCTCCAGCCATTCGCGGCCGGTAATGACCGTACCGCCCTGGCCCTCTGTGCCCCCATACAATTCCCAGATCACATCAGGTCCGAGCCAATCGATAAAGGCCTCTTTCAACCAGGCCGGGCAAGGTGCTGCAAGGTGCCAGAGTGTGCACAGGTTCGACAGGTCGTACTTCTGCCGGGTTTCTGCCGATAGATTCCATATCCGCTGCATCATCGTCGGGACCATATAAACCATATCGACCTGCTGTTCTTCGAGAATCCTGAGGGTCATCTCAGCATCAAAGCGAGTGGTCACCGTTACGCGGTTACCCCGAAACAAAGCGCTGGTACCCCAGATGAAAGGGCCATTGTGATAGAGCGGACCCGGGATCAGCACCGAACCCTGCAACTTGGTCTGGAGTCGATCTGCGTCGATATCCCAGATGGCGGAGGATGTACTGACGATCAGCTTCGGTCGACCCGTGCTGCCACCGGACGTCATCGCCTTATAGGAATCTGCGATGTTTTCACCGGGCAGCGGTTCCGCAGACAGCGCCGTATCTGCCTCGAAGCCGATTGGCAGCGTATTGAAGTCGGGATGAGCGCCATCGGGTACACCAACAATCAATTTCGGCTGGCCCACCTCCACCAGCTGGTCACGCTCAAACTGGGGCAACTTGGCTGACACCGGCTGAGGTGTCGCGCCAACTTTCCAGGTAGCAAAGCAGGCAAGAAAAAATTCAATACTGTTGGGCAGTGCGATTGTGACGAAATCATTATGACCAACGCCAAGAGCGGCATAGGCCCGGGCCAGGCGGTTGGTTTCAGCATCCAGCTCGCGCCAGGTCATGGTCGAATCTTCATGCACCAGTGCAATGTCGTCAGCCTGAATCTCGCACCAGTGGCTCAAGATGCTGCAGAGGGGAATTATGTGCATACCGTCATTCCACGAAGCTCAATGAAGACGCAATGGTAGCACGCAGCCCTCAGTCAGGAGGTTCCTGCTACAATGCGCCCCTTTTCACCAGGTGACTATTTTCGTGACAAAGATTTCCTGTGCCGATTACCTTGATATGAGTCACCCGGTGGCCTCCATGCAGTGGCAGCTCCCGGTGAATGAAAAGACCAGCGGTGGTGGTGGCTCACTCTTTGGTGGGGCCGGCCTGGCCGCTGGCATCGTCGCTCTGGAGCAGGCGACAGATAAACCCGTTATCTGGGCCTCCGGTCAGTACCTGTCACTGACGCAACAACCGGCTGTGCTTGACCTCGAAGTGCTGCTGCCGGCAGTCGGTCGCCATGTCATCCAGGGCCGCGTCGTCGGTCACCTCGGTAACAAGGAAATCATCACCATCTTCGGTTCCTGCGGTGAGCGGCCCAATGTCGCCGAGGGGGTCTGGGACAAGATGCCTGCGGCTCCAAGGCCGGAGGACTGCGAACAGCTTGGCGAGCACCACGAGGTCGCTGCGATCCACGATCACATCGAAGTCCGCATCGCCCGCGGCATGTTCGGCTTCTCGGGTGCCGGCACACCAAGTGGCGACAACCGCACCCTGCTCTGGATCCGGATGCCTGAGCTGCATCACGATCCGGGAGCACTGGCCATCATTGCAGACTACATGCCCTCAGCCTTGGGGAACTCACTGGGTGAACAGATAGGCTGCACCAGCCTCGACAACACCATTCGCTTCGCCAACCGCGATGAAACTGAGTGGGTGCTGTGCGAGAACCGGATTGATTTTGTCGGCAACGGTTTTGCTTACGGGCAGGCCCATATGTGGAGCGAGAGCGGCGTCTTGCTGGCAACGGCCAGCCAGAGCATGATCGTCAGACCCTGGCAGCCGCGCGACTGAAGTCAGGCCAGATTATTCGCCGAATTTACCGTTGGAATAAACCAGCAGATAGTCCGATTCGACCTTTTGCCGTAGGTTCTCAACGAACACCTGCATGTCCGCCAGGTAAAGTGCTGATACCGCTTTCGCCAATTGCTGCCTGCCATCAAAGGTGGTGACCCCCCTGTCCAGGTCGAGCCAGTAGCGACTCGCCCGCTGCGCCAGATTCTTGTCACGCTGGGTAATGCTGCTAATCAGACCACCCTTGTTGGCGCCAAACTCCTCGTTCGACATGGTGGCCAATCGCTCCGCCTGGGCATCCAGGAAAGCCAGTGTGCGAGCCTTGATCTCAGCCGGCCCAACCACGGGTGACTGCACCAGGAAGGTTACCCCGCCCTGCTCATAAAAAACGGTGTGGGCAGCATTAACCACGTAACCCAGCTGCTGATCTGTGCGGAGCGACGAGAAATACTTCGGCGCAATCAGGTGAGTAAAAAGTGCGCTACCGGCCCGGTGTTCCAGCGTCGCGGCGTCGTTCTGCACATAGAGTGCCATCACGGCATCGGCGTGATCGATGGCGAGGTCAGTCTGATTTTTACCGCTGATCACGGCCACCTGTGGCTCGCTTACGGCAACGCTGGTCAGCGCAACATGCTGCTGGACCAGTGCCAACAACGCATCGGCTTTTTCATCCTGCACATTGCCATGGATCAGGGCCTGCAGCGATACGTTGCTGAATATCTGGTCCCGCCAGGCAGTGACGGAAGCCGGTGTCATCGCTTCGACCACCGGAATCTGCGCTTCAGGTGTCCAGGCAGCATTCACCAGCTCATCCTGGATACGCCCATAGGCCTGGCGAAACGGACGGTTCTTAGAGGCATTGCGCAAGCTCTTCAACATTTCAGTTCGCAGCGTGGCGAATCGATCCGGGTCAATGTCCAGCGTGATCAGGCGGCGCAGTACCTCATCCAGCAACACCAGCTGCTTATCCTCATAGCCGCCAATCGAAATTCTGAAACCTTTCGGTGGTGAACCGATCCGGTAATTCACTCCCGCCAGCAGCGCCGGATAGGCCAATGCGTTTAAGTCATCCTGGACCAGCATCGTGTAGACCGCAGCCGTGGTTGCATCCTCGAGCGAGATCAGCCCGCCGGGGTTACGCAGGCTGACAAGGGTCACAGCCCGCGGTACGCGAAACTCGAGATCCGTATCGACATAGATTTCCGCAGCTTCGCCCTGGATCACCGGCAACGGCAAATCGTCATCTGCCTCAGTCAGCAACAGTGATTCCGGCAGGAACGGATTTGGTTCTGGAAGTCGCAGCCCGGCCACATCGACCGCAGCGAGTGCAATGGGACTGCGCTCAAGGTCGTAGTGAACATCAAACCAGGATTCGGTTTTACCGCCTTCATAGCCTGGACTCGACACCGTCATCATGACCTTGTCAGCACGCAGGTGCGAGAGGTACTCGGCAATCAGATCGGCATCAAACGTCTCCATGAGATAAGGCGCTACCAGGAGATCCCGGGCCGGGAGTCGCTCCAGCAGCGGTGCCAGCGTGCGGACTGCACCGATGGCAGAACTTTTCTCAGCGAAGCGAAAAGCGAGTTCAGCGGCAATGGACTGTTCCTTATAGATCCATGCTTCGATCTCGTTCGCTCGCAGCATGTCGAGGTAGGCGAAAAGATAGGCACTGATTTCCGACACATGCGCTGCACCCGCCTCGGTGAGCGAGATATCGACGTTCATCATGGCGTGGTTGTCATCAATCCTGCTTTCACCCGCAGACAACGAATTGATCCAGCCTTTCTCGGTCAGCAACTTGTGCAGGCTGCCCTCGCCCTCATGGCCGACCAGATTCGCCAGGTATTGGGCCGGCTTGGTGCGGTAGTGGTCATCCAGTGACGGAATCTCCCAGCTGTAGGACACACCATAGGTATCTTTCAAGTTGTCGTGGCGCAGCGTAGCCGGCACACCATCTGCGGTGAAGATCGGTGCTTCGCGTTCGATATTGGCTAAGTCCCTGTTCTCGATCTGCGAGAACAGCGCAGTGATCCAGGGCTGCATGTCATCCAGTGATTCATTCGACAGCACCACAAGACCCATCTGATTCGCTGAGTAATGCGCCTCAAACCAGTCGAGCAGAGCGCCGTGTACATCGCCGTCGAGTGTGTCCAGCGTGCCGATGTTGAAGCGGGAGACCGGATGTTCAGGGTTGACCGCCACTTTCTGCGCGACAAAGCCGCGCCAGCCGTCATCCTTGATCTGCATCTTATACTCGGAATTCACTGCATTCTTCTCGCGCTCCACATACTCCTTCTGGAACAGCGGTGAGATGAAGAAGTGGGCAAATCGGTCAAGTCCCTCACGGAAAGCTTGGGGCTGGATATCGAAGAAATAGTTGGTGACCTCGGACGACGTATACGCATTGGAACTGCCACCGTGAGCCTGGACGTAGCTGAAGTAGCCATCCGGCTCCGGATACTTTTCGGTGCCGATAAAGAGCATATGCTCGAGGAAGTGGGCGAGACCCGGCCGATCCAGCGGATCATCAAAACTGCCGCGATAAACCGCAAGCGCCGCAGCTGCCTTGTCGGCCTTCGCATCGGATATCAGCAGCACTTTGAGGCCGTTAGGAAGCATCAGGTAGCGGTAGTCCCGGGTATCATTCGGGCTCTTGATGATGTCATCACTGACAACAGTTTCGGGGATCGGTGCCTCGCTGACGGGGTCACTGACACAAGCGCTGAGCAGTCCTGCCAGGACCGCAACGAGCAGAATCTTAATGGTTCTCATGAAATCTAAACTACTGAAAAATGTCTTAAGGGGTGCACGAAGTTTACTGCAGGTTTTTACGATCAGTACCGCGAACCGGCCGAGAAGTTCTGTTGAATCTGCTACCCCGGTCGAATAGGCTAACCCACTTCAACCATTAAGTGAGAAATCATGAGCAACAAAGCCCACTGGTACTACTTTCGCAAGGGATGAACGACCTGCTCCAAAGCATCCAAGTTTTTGGAAGCCAGCAATATCGATATCGACGAAACAGTGCCCGCCAGTCGCAAGCTGCAGGCTGATGACGCCGCCGCACTGCTCAAATCCGCCAGTCGCCTTGTCGCCATGAAGGGCAAGAAAGTCACTGAATTTGACGTCAAATCTGATGTCAGCCGCGAGGCTGTTGAGGCCATGCTCGGACCAACCGGTAACTTGCGCGCCCCGACCATTCGAGTCGGCAAGACCTATCTCGTCGGCTTCAACGAGGACGTGTTTAACGCAGAGTTTGGTGCCTGACGCGAGCATTGACCAGGGGGCGATTGCCTGATGAAGCATCTGCCCCTCGGCTTGTGCCAGATCCTGATGTTGACTGCGGCCCTCACCGCCTGCGGCGGTGGCGGTGGTGGCAGCTCTGATGTCGCGCCGGTCGCCCCACCGCCTCCCAGCGATCCGGAACCCCAGCCAACCCGCATCGAGCTGCTTGATGCCGTGCCGGCATCCGGCGCAACAATGATCGATCCTGGCCAGCGGTCATTCTTCTTTGTCCATCCTGCCCAGTCTGATCTGACGGTCAGCATCAACAGCGACTGCCTCGAGCTGTCGTCATCCACAGTACGTCGATCACTCGTCGACCTGTCAGCCGATGAGTTTGATGAACTGGCCTTGCACTATATCCGCTGCGCGCTGGCCGAGAACACCAGCTATACCATTAATGCTAACGGTACCCGCAGCAACGACGCTCGCTTTATCGCGACCCAGGAATTTTCAACTGGTACCGAAGGCACTCCGGCTCTCACCGTGCTCGATCAGTCCTCCCTGACTCGCGCCACCGTCGATGACCTGTTCCGCGACTATGTCGAGGGTGCGCTGGTCACCGAACTCGATCTGCCGTCAGCTGTCGAGTCACTTATTGTCAGTCTCGTCGTCGAGCTGTCCGAAGCCAACTGGGACAACCTGACCGACCCTCAATCCCTGTACCCGGTCACCTCACAGCGGGTCAGTTATCGATCCCGCAGGCCAGATGGGGCGCCCTCGGATGAATTGACCGGCCTGATCACGTTTCCCGTTGTCGGCCTGTCCCCCGAGTTCACGCCGCGGGATCGCATGATCGTCCTGAACCACGCTACCGGCTCCACCCCCGGTGACCTGGCTGACGGAGACGCCTGGTACATTCTCGCCAACCTGTTTGCTTCGCGTGGTTACCTGGTAGTGGCACCGGACAACTACGGTCGCGGTGGGACTGATGAGTTTGATGAAACCTACCTGATGGCAAACCGGACGGCAGACAATGCCCTGCACCTGGTTAAGCAGGCGCTGGCTGACGACGCGTACGACGATGTCTACGCCGGGACCGATGTGTCGATCATCGGTTATTCCCAGGGCGGTCATTCCGCCATTGCGCTCTGGCAGCTGATCGAACTGACCGAGAACACAGACATCACGGTCCGCTCAGTGTATGCCGGCGGTGCACCTTACAATCTTTATCAGACCGTGCGCGGTGTCTTGCAGCATGTCGATGGCAGTTGCAATGATGAGGCCTACTGCCGCTATGTCGATTCAGAGACTACCCTGCCCTTTGCCACCGACAGGATTCTGCCCGGGATTCTCAACTACACCGACACTGGTCTCGAACTCGACGATGTGGTCGTCGGCACGTCGCTGGCGCCGGACTTCGTCAGCGGTTTTCTTGCCGCTGAAGCCGCCTACGACACACTCAAATCAGTGCTGCAGCTCAACAGTTTCACCCGCATCGCCAATGCCGAGGTGTTAAGTGACTCAGGCGCAACGGTGCATCTTTATCACTCGAAGTTTGATCGCCT
>Ga0181575_10001041_pt1 | contig 20028 bp, 7 predicted proteins | sample 101ome_23_FD_145599 | JGI IMG/M metagenome (GOLD analysis project Ga0181575, IMG submission 145599) | Coastal salt marsh microbial communities from the Groves Creek Marsh, Skidaway Island, Georgia - 101411CT metaG (spades assembly) | ecosystem: Environmental > Aquatic > Marine > Intertidal zone... | reverse complement strand
CCGAATCCGTTAATCCCGAATAGGCTTTAGCAAAAGTGACTAACTCCTCTTTTTCCCAAAGCCCAAAAGTATAGTCGGTATAGAGGTTGGTTCGACGTCCGTGCCCACGCATGGCATAGGTCAATACGGCATCAATAGTTTTTGGATCAGATTTCCACTTCCACCAATTTCCTTTTTTTCTTCCTACACCATAGGCAGAATCTTTGTGTTTAAGCATCAAGCCCTCGCTGCGTTTTTCTGTCGCTTTTTTTCGCTCATTAGCCACCTCTACCCAAGAAGTAAAAGTCATGACCTCAGAAAGCAAGAGTGGTAGATTGTCGTTTTTAACTTGTTGATAGAACGCACTCAAATACTTTTGACGTTGATGCAATGGCAGTGCGCGAATGTCTTTCCCTTCCCATTCTAAAATGTCAAAGAGCATGAGTACTACGGGGACTTCTTCTTTGAGTTTTACAGTTATCGTTTTACGCCCAATTCGTTTTTGCAACCCATTAAAATTACCAATTTTTCCTTCCTTGAAGGGGATGAGCTCACCATCTAGAACTGTTCCATCGGGAAGGGCAGTTGCCAGGCAGGCCAATTCGGGAAATTTATCGGTAATCAATTCTTCTCCGCGACTCCAAAGAAAAGAGCTCCCTTTTCTTACAATCAGTTGAGCACGCATTCCATCCCATTTATGTTCTACATGCCAATTTGTGACATCGAATTTATTTTCAAAATCATTTTCCACAGCGTGAGCTAGAAAAAAGGGATAAGGCTGGGAAATTTGATCTTCGGGATTGGGTTCTAATAACAATTGTTTAAAAGTGGTTTGTTGTGGGCTCCACTGTCCCATAAGTCGGTGTGCAAGAATATTTTCTTCTATTTGAATCGCTTCAGAAAGCGCACGGGTCATAAGTTTTTGACTGACACCAATGCGGAATCCTCCGGTTAAAATTTTATTAAAGACAAAGCGCTCAAAAGTATTCAGGCTCTTCCACTGTTCAAGTATGTAGGTTTTTTTTTCTGCCTCATCTTTGGACTTTACCGCTATAATTTCTTCGATACACTCGGATAGCGCTGGCGTATTTCCCTTTTTTTCTTGTTGAACCAAAAGCGCAATGGTTTCTGCTAGATCACCGACAATATGGTAAGTTTCCTCAAACAACCATTCGGGTAGTTGAACGAGCTCTGCTGCCCAAACCCGCATCTGTGTGGTGCTTACGGGTCTAGAAGGACGACGATGCGACAATAAGGCTACTGCCCAAAGCGCATCCTCTGGTGGAGCTTCTTTAAAATAATGCGTTAAGGCAGCTACTTTAGCGTTTGTTTTATTGGTGCTGTCTAGGGTTTCTATCAAAGAGGCAAAACGTCTCATTCGGCAAGTGTAGTTTCTAAAGTCTCTCCTTCGTATTGTGTTTTTTCCGTCGCCGCATCCCACCCATGCTCCCGAAGGTATTGGGCAAATAAATCGGTATAACCGTGTGTAGTGATTACTTTTTCACATCCACTCGCTTTGATTGCATTGAGTAAACCTTTCCAGTCCGCATGATCGGATAAAACAAAAGCACGATCTACTGCTCTTCTTCTACGGGCTCCACGAAAGGCCATCCACCCGGAAGCATAACCTGTAGAAAGTGGCCCCAATTTTTTACTCCAAGCACTTCCTAAAACAGCTGGAGGAGCTAGCACAAGCTGTCCCTGAATTTCTTTTTTTGAGGTGTCTTTTGTAATTAATTCAGTCTCTGGAAAGTGAATAAAAGAGCGCAATACCTGGGTCATTTGTTCAGTAGCCCCATGGGTATAAATTTTCCCTATTGAAGGGTCTAGATGTTTTAAAAGACGCTGTATTTTTCCCAAAGAATACCCCATTAGCAAGCTAGTTGTTCCGTTGGTGCGATTGTCTGCCCACCACTCATTTATTTTTTGGTGTACTTTTTTGGGCTCTTCCCATTGAAAAACAGGAAGTCCAAAAGTACATTCGGTAATAAAAGTGTGGCATTTTACTGATTCAAAAGGGGTTGAAATACCATCGGGTTGAGTTTTATAATCGCCTGTAAATACCCACACTTCACCCTTGTATTCCACTTTAATTTGGGAGGAACCAGGGACATGTCCCGCAGGGTGAAAAGAAAAACGAACCCCATTGATTGAAAAGACTTCGCCATATTTTTTACTACTTACTGAAATGGCTCCCAAACGGTGTTTCAGAATAGGGACATTGATTTCTTGAGTGATGTAGTGTTTGCTTCCCCAGCGCGCGTGATCGGAATGACCATGAGAAATCAGGGCTTTGTCTACCGCACGCCAAGGGTCTAAATAGACTGCTGCTTTTTTACAATAAATACCTTTTGAGGTGAATTCCAATAAGGGCATTTGAATTTTCTTTTTCCTGGGTAAGATACAAAATAGGAAAAAAATCAATCGGTTAATAACTGCCAATAACTCCTTGGCTATGCCCCCTATTAAATTATTATTTTCGTCTAGATGTATTTAATATTTGATACCGAAACTACGGGTTTACCAAAACGTTGGGATGCACCTCTTTCAGATAGTGAAAATTGGCCACGGTGTATTCAAATTGCTTGGCAGATACACGATGCCTCGGGAGAATTAATTGCTCATCAAGACTATTTAATTCAACCTACAGGTTTTACTATACCTTTTGATTCGGAGCAAGTGCATGGAATTTCAACTGCACTAGCAGAGGAGCAAGGTGTTTCCCTTTCTGAGGTATTGGAAGATTTTCAGGCAGCCATAAAAGGAGTAGCTTATGTTGTAGGGCATAACATTTCTTTTGACCGCAACATCATGGGGGCTGAATTTTTACGCCAAGGGCTGGAAGACCCTTTGGAAGGTAAAACTGTGATTGATACGTGTACTGAAGAAACGGCCACTCTTTGTAAACTTGCGGGAGGCAGGGGAGGAAAATTCAAATTACCGACCTTAGGAGAATTGTATGTGCATTTGTTTCAAGTACAATTTGAAGAGGCTCACAATGCAACTGCTGACGTAGAAGCTACAGCAAGAGCCTTTTTTGAGTTGCTGCGAAAAAATGAAATTCACCCCAAGGGTTTTCAAAACCAAGAAGAACAAACGAAAGCTATTCGTTCGCGTACAGTTCCTTTTGAATTAATTGGACTTTCTCATCAAAACTTAAAGAAAGCTTCTTCTGGATTAAAAAAAGAACAGAAAGTTCCGAAAACAACGCAGCCTCAAGCAGATCTAAGTGACGCTTTGAAACAAGCACCTTTTGTTCATTTACATAACCATTCTCAGTTTTCTGTACTTCAAGCTACCTCTCGCATTAATCAGCTAGTAGAGGCTGCTGCTGCAGATCATTTGCCTGCACTTGCACTTACCGACCATGGTAATTTGATGGGGGCATTTCATTTTATAAAGGCAATTAATTCACATAACGCAAACACTGAAGAATCCTTTCATATAAAACCAATTGTGGGATGTGAATTTTACGTTTGTGAAGACCACCAAGACAAAACAAGAAGAGACGATGGTTATCAAATAGTTTTTATAGCCAAAAATAAAGCAGGCTACCACAACCTGGCAAAACTGACTTCTGCAGCCTATGTAAACGGCTTTTATTACGTACCTAGAATAGACAGAAACTTAGTAGAAAAACACAAAGAAAACTTAATCGTGTTGACTGGAAACACCTACGGTGAGGTACCCTCTAAAATTCTCAACGTTGGTGATCGTCAGGCTGAAGAAGCACTTCAATGGTGGCACCAACAATTTGGTGAGGACCTGTACATCGAGCTCATGAGACATGGTGAAGAAGGAGAAGACCGAGCCAATGAGGTTTTGATTTCATTTTCTCGAAAGTATAATATCCCTCTTGTGGCAACAAACAACACCTACTACACAAAAAAAGAAGAGGCAAATGCTCACGATATTTTGCTGTGTCTAAAAGAAGGAGAAAAACAAGCGACTCCTATAGGGAGAGGTAGAGGGTTTCGATATGGATTAGCAAATCAAGAGTATTATTTTAAATCTCAAGAGGAGATGAAAATACTATTTCAAGATCTGCCAGAAGCCATTTTAAATATTCAAGAATTGGTTGATAAAGTTGAGCCATTCGAACTTTCCAGAGAAGTGCTATTACCCAAATTTGAAATTCCTACAGCCTATCAAGTTGAGGATGATTTGGAGGGTAAAAAGGGGGAGAACAACTACTTGCGTCATCTAACTTATGAAGGGGCAGAACTCCGTTATTCTGAACTGACGGATAGTATTAAAGAACGGATTGACTTTGAGTTAGATGTAATTGCTAATACAGGCTATCCGGGTTACTTTTTAATTGTGCAAGATTTTATAGCTGCAGCACGAGACATGGGTGTTTCTGTGGGTCCTGGTCGTGGTTCTGCGGCGGGCTCTGTAGTTGCTTATTGCTTGAAAATTACCAATATAGATCCCATAGCCTATGATTTACTTTTTGAGCGCTTCCTGAATCCAGATCGTGTGAGTATGCCCGATATAGATATTGATTTTGATGATGAAGGACGCAGTAAGGTGATGGATTATGTAATCAAAAAGTACGGTTCCAATCAGGTAGCACAAATCATCACCTACGGAACGATGGCAGCAAAATCCTCAATAAGAGACACCGCAAGAGTGTTGGATTTACCTTTAGGAGAGGCGGATCGCATTGCCAAATTATTACCGAACATTAAGCTCAATAAGATTTTCAATTCAACAGAGGAAGAACTTAAAAAGAATTTGCGTTCTGAAGAGCTAATGAGAGTGAATGAGATCAAAAATATAGCAGATGAAGATTCGCTTTCAGGTCAAACAATCCAACAGGCTAAAGTACTCGAAGGATCGCTTAGAAATACCGGTATTCACGCCTGTGGGGTAATCATTACTCCAGACGATATCACACAATTTGTCCCCGTTGCAACAGCAAAAGATTCTGATTTGTATGTAACCCAATTTGACAATTCTGTTGTCGAGGATGCGGGTTTGTTGAAAATGGATTTTTTGGGACTGAAAACACTTACCTTAATAAAGGATACGGTTTCCTTGGTAAAATATAAACACGGCATCGACTTGGATCCGGATCAGTTTCCCCTGGACGATGAGAAAACCTATGAATTATTTCAAAAAGGTGAAACAGTAGGGATTTTCCAATACGAATCTGCTGGGATGCAAAAATACCTCAAGGATTTAAAACCTACGGTTTTTGCAGACTTAATCGCTATGAACGCCTTGTACAGACCAGGTCCCTTGGAATATATCCCCAGTTTTGTAGATCGCAAAAACGGCAATGAAGAAATCACCTATGACCTGCCAGCCATGGAGGAATATCTTAAAGAGACCTACGGCATTACTGTATATCAAGAGCAGGTGATGTTATTGTCTCAAAAAATAGCTGGATTTTCAAAAGGCGATGCTGACGTGTTACGAAAAGCAATGGGTAAAAAGATATTTGCCTTACTGCAAAAGCTAAAGCCTCAATTTATCGAAGGGGGTAAAGCGAACGGACATCCTGAAGAAATTTTAGAAAAAATTTGGAAAGATTGGGAAGCTTTTGCCGCGTATGCTTTTAACAAATCTCATTCTACTTGTTATGCGTGGATTGGTTATCAAACGGCTTATCTCAAGGCGCACTATCCTGCAGAATATATGGCTGCAGTACTTTCCAATAACATGAACGACATCAAACAGGTAACCTTCTTTATGGAGGAATGTCGACGCATGGGGTTGCAGGTTATGGGACCCGATGTAAATGAATCTTTCTATAAGTTTGCTGTTAATGATGACCAAGCAATTCGCTTTGGAATGGGAGCTATCAAAGGAGTAGGCAAAGCAGCAGTAGAAACTATCATTGCTAACCGAAAAGAAGGAAAATACCAATCCGTTTTTGACCTGGTAAAAAGGGTTGACTTACGTGCAGCTAATAAAAAGGCATTAGAGAATTTAGTTTTGGCTGGCGGCTTTGATTCTTTTGATTCCACTCATAGAGCACAGTATTTTAACGCCGATGGTGAGGGAATTACATTTTTGGAAAAAGTAGTCAGGTTTGGCTCTAAGTATCAAGAGAATTTGAATTCATCTCAAACAAGTCTTTTTGGTGAAGCTACTGATGAGATGTATCAAGATTTAAGCATCCCCCCTTGTGAGCCGTGGACGAATTTAACGCGTCTTAAAAAGGAAAAGGAAGTCGTAGGAATTTATATTTCTTCCCATCCTTTGGATGATTTCACCCATGAAATGAAGCATTTTGTAAGTCTTTCTTTGAACTACCTATCCGACTTAGATCAATTGATTAACAGGGAGTTGTCTGTGGGAGGAATTGTAAATGAAGTTCAGCATTTAGAAAGTAGAAACGGTAAAGGATGGGCACGCTTTGTCGTTGAGGATTTTACGGATCAATATGAATTTCGAATTTTTGGTGAAGACTACTTAAAATACAGGCACTTTTTGGTTGTCAACCAGTTTATTCGGATAAAGCTGACAGTTCGACAAGGATGGACCAATGCAGAAACAGGCAAAGTAGGTGCGCCCAGAATGCATTATTTGAATTTTGAAATGTTACAAAATACCATAGAGAACAATGCTAAAAAAATTACACTTCAACTAGACATAAAAGAATTAAATGAAGAAAAGATCAACTTGTTGCAGCAGCATCTAAAAAGTTTTAAAGGAGACAAACCTTTATTTTTTAATGTTTATGATTCAGAAAAAAAGGTCAAATTAACGCTGAATAGTAAAAAACAGAAAGTTAAAATAACACCTGATCTACTCCAAGACCTGGAATCTCAACAATGGTTTTACAAGCTTAATTAAAGCTATTACAAAAAGACATTCACAGATAAGTAAATTTGATTTAAACTCATAGGATCCACCCACAAAATAAGTAACTTTGGACTCTAAAATTAAAAACATGGCATTAGAAATTACAGATGCTACTTTTGAAGAAGTGGTATTGAAATCAGAAAAACCCGTTTTAGTTGACTTTTGGGCAGCATGGTGTGGACCTTGTCGTATGGTAGGCCCTATCATTGAGGAACTGAGCAAAGACTACGAGGGCAAGGCAGTTGTTGGTAAAGTAGATGTAGATGCGCATCAGGAATATGCCGCAAAATACGGAGTAAGAAATATCCCTACAGTTTTAGTATTTGACAAGGGTGAATTGGTAGGAAGACATGTTGGGGTTTCTCCAAAAACTACTTATGCAGAGGCCATAGACGCTGTTTTATAAATTTTTCTTTTTACAATTAATTGTTTGGCAAATTGAAAATGCAGCGTATATTTGCACACGCCAAATGAGGTCTGGTAGTTCAGTTGGTTAGAATACATGCCTGTCACGCATGGGGTCGCGGGTTCGAGTCCCGTCCAGACCGCTCTTATTGAAGATGTTGTGTGTTGTTAAATTGGGAAAATCCCAACGCTAACAACCAGTGAGAAGCTTTCCAGTGAAATGGAGGGCTTTTTTTGTTGTACGGTATTTGTTCGGCAACATCATTTTAAAAGCAAAAAGTTTCCATCAAGTATTAATCCAAACGCAGGGGCATGGGTTTTAGAAAATTGTTTTTCAATTTCAAGAGATTATAATATGATTATTCATTAAAAATTGAAGAAACTCCAAATAGAGTAGTTACTACTATGTTGGAAGAAACCCGTTTTATAAAGGATGGCACAAATAATAGATATATTTATTATGAGCGTTTATATCTAAACAAAGAAAATATAACTATTAAATTAGTACATTATAGTCGTCCTGCAGCTAAGTAATCTACCTAATTCTTTTTTTTTTACAAAATAGCCCCTCCAAAAAAAAGGGCTTTTTTCCTTTTTAGCGTTATATTCTCTATTTTAGCTTTACTAAATTTATTTATTATCAAGCGTTTAGGGCTCAATTTTATTGTTTCATTATTTTGTTTTTTTTCTTCGATTGGATTTGCTCAAGAAATAAGACTAAACATTGATTATGTAAACACTCAAATTCGATCCAATAGAGTAGAGTTGGCAATCGAAATTAATAAAGCTCAAGACTTTAAATTTAACGGTCGTATTCAATTAGCTTTTGGGACCAGTACCAATACTTGGACACTCTATGATATCGCTGAAATTAAAGATACAGAGGACTACAATCTAAAGGTTTATACTTTTGAAAAAGAAGGACTTACTTTAAATACTGATTATGTTTACAAATGGCAACTGGAAACAAATACTCCTTATGGGACATTAACAACAGAAGAAGTTAAATTTACAACACCTAGTGGTTTTGATGTATTACCATATCAATTGTTTGAAATTCCAGAGGAAGGCTTAATACCAGGAGACACAATAGGTTATTTAAAATACGAAGATACTGAAGGCTCATGGAAAAAAGTACAAACCTATTACAAGACAACACTTGGGTTAAAAACAGATGGAACGCTTTGGGCGTGGGGGAGGAACGCCAAAAATTTGGTCGTTAACTTTGGGGGGCGTTCAGAGGTAATTTATGAACCCGTGCAAGTCAGATTACCGCCAAATCCTGGAGATATTGATTCTGATGATGATGGATATTGGAACATAGATGAAGAGCAATATGGTCTTTCTGATCCTGATGATCCAGATTCTACTCCAATTAATTCCGATGGCGATGAATTTTCAGATGCATTTGAAGAATTCCTTGGAACGAATCCCAATAGTCCCGAATTCACATGGGAGGAAGAGCAAAAAGTCACAGCTTTTTTCATAGAAAATTTTTCAACTGAAGATGACAACCTTTTATTTCATGACTTTACTCTTTCTAGAACAGCGGTTCTTGCGATTGAAAAAGAAACCCGCAAGCTCTGGTTTTGGGGAGTAGGTATGGGAAATGTGAATTTGAACCAAGCTGAGTATGATTATGAAGATAAAACATATTATCCAAACGGAAAAACAATTGATCCTACCGATGACTCACCAATTCCTTTAAACTTTGGAATTTCAGATATGGCAACGGGATATGAATGGATTTTTAATTTTCCTAACGAAATAAATTCTTCTTTAAGCTGGGAAAAAGTCGCTATGTCCAACAACTATACTACTCCAAAATTTCCCAATCTCAATAACTTAGGGGAACTCTATGACACTTCTGTTGCAGGAATAACAACGGACGGTGATTTATATATTTGGGGAGTGGTCAATGGCCTTGTCCTTCCTAACTATATCCGAGTTGGTGTTGATAAGAAATGGAAAGATGTAAAAGTTGGAGATGCGATTATTGCGCTATCTACGGATGGAACTATTCATGAAATTGGGATGGATATTCCTCAAAATGCAAATTTTTCAACATTAGATAAGGATAACGACGGTGTCCCAGATGCGGATGATGCTTTTGAATGGGATCCAAATTATCAATACGACAGTGATGATGATGGGTTTCCCGACAAAGCAGAAGATCAGCGGGGAACAGACAAAAATAATCCAGATACAGATGGAGATGGTGTAACTGATGCGGAGGATCAGCTGCCTTTAGATCCAAAGTATTCAAAGGACAATGATTTTGATGGCCTTCCTGATGAATTGGACCCCAATGATGATAATTGGGATTCAGATGGAGATGGAGCTGCTGATGGATGGGATGCTGATCCCTCAGATCCAACTAAAAGATGGGATTGTGATGGAGATGGATTATCCGATGAAGAAGAATGGGAACAATGGTCTGACCCTTGTGTGTTGGATACTGATGGGGATGGAGTAGATGATAAGGATGATAAATACCCAAGAACTTTTTATTACCAATACGATACTGACGGAGACGGTTTACCTGATGCATTGGAGGTACTCAACGAAACAGATCCTAATAAAGCAGACACAGATGGAGATGGATATTTAGATGCTATTGCAGCGGATAAGTTCAATTATTTTAGAGAGTTAGCTAATAATTTAGACTGCTCCCAAGGATGGGATCGATGCGATCAATGGCAGTATTTCTGGAGGTTTTGGGATATCAAATACGATTGTGATGGAAACGGTTGGGTATCCTGGGAAGAATGGGAAGGGATAAGCCCCGCATGTCAATCCATGCAGCCTAGAGATGACTTTCCAACAGACCCATCTGCAAATCTGGATACAGATCGTGATGGAGATCCAGACAATACCGATCCAGATGATGATAACGACGGTTATGATGATATTGTAGAAACCAACACAAATGTCAATACAGACCCTAAGGATTGGGAGAGCCAACCTCTAGATTCAGACGGTGACCGACTACCAGATGGTATCGAAAAAGAATTAGGAACGGATCCATTTAATTGGGATTCCGATTTTGATGGGTCAGGCGATGGTTGGGACGCATGGCCTTTAGATCCAAAAATTTCATGGGATGATGATAAGGATAAATTGGAAAACTGGATCGAAATGCAGTTTTTAAATACTGATCCTAAAAATCCTGACACAGATGGAGATGGAGTCGATGACTATTTAGATGCTTTCCCAACGGACCCCAATTCAAGTAAAGATTCCGATGGTGATGGATTATCAGACAGTTATGAGGAAGCCAATGGATTAAATAAAAATTCCAAAGATTCTGATGGAGATGGATATTACGATGCTCCATGTAATAGAGATAAAATGGTCTTATTTACCGACGATTATGGAAATTCATGGTATGAGCCCAACTGGAGAGAATGTGATGGTGATTGGAACCGTGTGGATACTGACAATGATGGAGTTTACAATGAAGACGACGAGGACGACGATGGTGACGGAATTCCTGATGTCGAAGATTACGATTGGTATAATGATTGGGAATTTACTCCTTCTACATGGAAAGAGGATAAGTTTCCTACTCTTGCATCAGAATACGCTGACTTTGATGAAGATGGTATTGGTGATAATACCGATACAGACGATGATAATGACGGCTATTTAGACGTCAATGATGATTTTCCAAACGACCCTACTGAATGGCTCAATACAGACAAGCCAACCATAGAAAATGGGGGACTTGCAGATTGGGACAATGATGGAATCTATGGTGAGGATTACGGAAATGACGGTTGGATAGACGAAATTAATGATCACAGGAAATACGATTTCATAGGAAACAATAAAGACCCAGATGATGACGGAGATTTGTTTTTGGATGTTGATGAAATTTTTAACGGGACGGATCCTTTAGATAAAAACGATTATCCAGGAGGTGGGACAGGAGACTCTGACTTTGATGGACTTTCTGACAAATACGAAATAGAAGTTAGTAAAACAGACCCTTTCAATTGGGATTCAGATGGTGATGGTGTGAGTGATGGCTGGAAATTCCCTCCCTATAAAGTTCAGCAATGGCAACATTTTGATGGATCTACCTGGAGAGATGAATTTTTTAGAGAAAGAGACCAGCAAAATTTTTCAGAGCATAATTTCAGAAATTATTATTTCAGTAATGAATCCTATACAAATTGGCCAAATTTTGAATGGATAGGTCATGGACACTGGACTCCAGACGAATTTGGATCTATTTTATACGATAAATTTCCAAACGACCCCAATGAATTTTGGGATACCGATGGAGACGGTATGGGTGATAATTCTGACCCAGACGGAGATAACGATGGTATTCCAAACGATCAAGACCAATATCCATTTAAATCGGATCTTTCAAATGACATGGATTATGATAGGATTCCGGATTCTATAGATGTAGACATAGATGGTGACGGTTGGCTAAATGTGGATGAGGTAATCAGTGGAACAAATCCAAATGATTCTAACTCAAAACCAACCGTTGATACTGATGGAGACGGTCTTTCAGATGATTACGAAAACCACTCATCTACACCAGCTACTAGCCCCACAAATTGGGACACTGATGGTGATGGCGTAAGTGATGGATATAAGTATCCTCCACATTTAGAGGAATATATCCATCAGGATGGCGATACTTGGGAAGATAATTTTTTTAGAGTAAGAAATACAAGTGCCGATAAAAACAATTATTACACAGAGCGATACAAAACAGGACGTGGTCCAGAGTGGCATGAATACTACCCCTATTTTATGGATGCATTTCCTACAGATAGCACAGAATATTGGGATACTGATGGAGACGGTACGGGTGACAACGTAGACACAGATATTGACGGTGATTTGGTCTTGAATTCAAACGATGCGTTACCCTACGATAACAGAGGTTCAAGTGATGTTGATAATGATTTAATTCCCGATGCTCTTGATGAAAATGCGGATAATGATACATACTTAAACTTTGATGAAACCCATATAGGCTCTAATCCTTTAGTGCAAGAATGGAACTTCAATACTTCCGATCCAGATGGAGATGGATTTTCAACCGCTTATGAGCAAAGTACACAACGCCAAACCAATCCCAACGATTGGGATTCTGATGACGATGGTGTAAGTGATGGTTGGCAATATCCAAACCCAAAACAGTGGAGACAATGGCAGGATGGCGATACCTGGGAAGACCATTTTTTTGTAGAGCGATACGATAATGGTTCCAACGGAACGAGTTTTTATTGGTTTAATTTTGGACGTACAGCAGGCACTGGTGAAGGGTCATTATTTATCGATCAATATCCAAATAATGCAAATGAATATTGGGATACAGATGGAGACGGAGTAGGAGACAATGCGGATACAGATGATGATGGTGATGGTCTTTTAGACACATATGAAACAGCAGTAAAAAGAAGTGGTTGGGATTGGACTACCTCAGATCCGTTTAGAAAAGATACAGATGGTGATGGAATTGAAGATGGTGAAGATGCTATTCCTTGGTACGATAGAGAATCAGTGGATACAGATGGTGATTTTCAGGGTAATAATGAAGACTTTGATGATGATGGTGATGGACTTTGGGACAGTGAAGAAAAGGAATTAGGTTTAGACCCCTTAGATCCAGATAGTGATGGAGACGGCTGGTATGATGGAGATTGCATCCCTGGGGCTATCTTGTTTGATGAATACGGAAACTGGCAACACAGTATCACTTTTACGGGTTCTTCTACTCTTTTAAATGAAAAGTATTTATTCAGATTTTGGTTTAACCAAACTGGAAGTGAAAGAGAAATAGTTTATAGAACAACAGAAAATCTTTCACCCAGTGAATTAGTGACGGCTTTAGTAAACTTATTTAATCAGCCTGAAAACGATTTTACATCAGAAGGAGACCCCATGACGGCTACAGCCTCAGGGTCAACTTTGGTTTTAACAGGTCAAAGACAATGGAGAGAGCATCATCTCAACACATGGGAATTAGAAAGAAACAGATTGAGAGCAAGGCCCAACTGGTGTGATTGGGGTAATAGGGATAAATTTCCAAATAATCCCGAGGAGTGGCAAGATCTAGATGGAGATGATATTGGAGATAATGAAGATACCGATGATGATAATGACGGACTCTCAGATGAAAAAGAATATGCCCTAGGAACCAATCCTTACTATTGGGATTCAGATGGGGATTGGAGAGGTGATGATTGGGATAAATTGCCTCTTGACCCAACCGCTTTTGAAGATACCGATGGAGATGGTATTCCAGACTTTACCATTGTAGATACTAACGGAGATGGATTTTTAGATCCTGATCGCTGGGGAGGTCCAGATGTTACAACAGATGTTGATCTGGATTTGGATGGAGATGGTCTTTCAAATGAATACGAAAACAACAACGGTACAGACATGTATCAGCCCGATACGGATTGGGATGGCTATGATGATAAAATAGATGCATTTCCTACGCGGAATGATGAGTGGTTGGATACAGACCAAGACGGTATAGGAAACAATAAAGATCAAGACGACGATAACGACGGGTATTCTGATAAAGATGAAATCCTAAATGAAACAGATCCTTTAGATGTTGCTAGCTATCCTTTAAAAGATCAAGACCAAGATTTTATGTCTGATTTATATGAAGAGCAACAAGGCACTCTTGCCACTGTTCAAGACACAGACGCTGACGGGTATATTGATGGTAAGGATGCTTTTCCAACAGATCCCAGTGAATGGTTGGATTCTGATAATGATGGTAGAGGAAATAATGAGGATGATAATGATGATGATGATAAAATGAACGATTTTTTTGAAATCCTCGTTATAGAAAAATTAGGTTGGGACCACCTCAATCCACTCCTATTTAATGATTGGAACGAATTTCCAGATGATCAAGATTGGGATGGTTTACCTGATGCATTAGAAAACTACCTATCCACTTATGCTCAGAACCTATACAACAGCTCTGATAATGAAACGAAAAGAAAAATTTATAGAGCCACTAAAGGTATAAGAAATTGGGACGATGATGATCAAGATGAAACAAGAAACCAAGATGATCTAGACGCCGATGGTAATGGTACAGAGGATCATAATGAACCCATTGATTTTTATGATTATGATGGTGATGGTGAATTGAATATCAATGACGATGACTCCGATAATGATGGAGGACATGACGGTTGGGACATCGCTTTTTTGGACAGTAGAGGACATCAAGACTTTGATTTTGACTTACTACATGATGGGGATGATTTTGATATTGACAACGACAAGATCCTAAATTGGCTGGAAAGGTATTACGGTACGAATCAATTTAACAACGACACAGACGGAGATGGTACCCCCGACACATATGATTTCCAAGGATATGAACCCGATATTCAAAATAGGAGTCAGTTTACGGCAGATTTATTTGATTTAAAGCAAATTGGAACATCCTCTAATTGGATTTCGATAAACACCTGGAATTATGGTCAATCGGGAGCTTCTTATGCGGCAATAAATTCAGATAATGAACTCTTTGTTTGGGGAGTAAATTATGGAGCCTTACCAATCAACGATTCCAAGTCTCAAAGTGTTTGGGAAAATGGAGAAAATTATGGATTTGTAATTCCTGAGCCAACGCAAGCTAGACCAGGCGAATCTTGGAAAGAAGTCTCACTCGGTTTTAAATTTGGTGTAGGCTATGCAACAGACGGAACTTTTTACAGTTGGGGAAGAAATTTAAGTAGTCAGTTGGGTAAAGGAAAGCCAACTACCTATGAGAAATTCTCAAAGCCAAAAATTTCTCTTGGTGAAATAACCGAACTCTCAGCAGGAGAGCAACAGGTGGGTATTATTAATAAAGATGGAAAACTTCGAATGATCGGTTCAAACGACCAAGGCCAATTGGGGACAGGAGCGACAAATGACAATGTACCCAAAGAACTGGACTGGGAGGAAATAGATGGTACAATCAAGGAAGTTAAGGTAACCGAAACAGAAACTCAAGTTTTAACAGCCTCAAATGAAATTTGGGCTTATGGAGATAATCTATACGCTCAACTAGGGAGAGGAACACGCGATACAAAAGCGGAGAACTATACCGCAAAGAAAATCGATATGGAAGGTTGGGTTGATGTATATGCAATTTCTGAGCACGTTTATGCATTTAAATCTGATGGAACTTTATGGGCATGGGGTAAAAACAAGAATTTTGATCTTGGATTGGGATATAAATCAGAATTTGTATCGGTACCCACTCAGGTTGAAGGGGTAAACAAATCAGACATTGTTGATTTCTCTCCACTTCAAGGGGGCTTTGTTTTTATAAAGAATAATGGAGAACTGTGGGGAGCAGGGGCTAATTTCTATACGGGATCATGGTTTCCTTTGAGTAAACCTCGAAAAATAGGAAATGATAATGATTGGTCACATTTCCATGATTTTATTGGAAGTGAATTGAATATTTTGATTGAAAAGAAGAATGGATCAATTTGGGGTGCTGGTTCAAACTGGACGAGGGTACTTACTGAAGATCCCTGTCCTGAGCCACAAAATCAAATAAATAAAATTACACTCACACACCCCAATCAATATCAACAAACAGAAATTGAGTTTGGCCAGGTAACTGGTTCTGCAACCTATACTTTGAAAATTAATGGTATTAATCTAACAACAGGAGCTGTTTCAAATACAACAGATTTGATAAGCAATATCATACTCCTGTTTAATGCAAATGAAACCCTTTCAAATAATTTTTCACTAACGGCAACCCCTACTGGCTCTGGAAGCTCTACTTTAATGTTTACATCAAAGCTTCTCAAAGAAAATTCCTTCTCTTTTACCATAGTGGGGGAATCAGATTTTGAAGGGCCAGTTAAATTATTAGAACGAAAAGATAATATTTCCGGGACGGCTACTTTTACAGTAAGTCTGAATGGAACTCGTGTGAGTGCATCTGGGGATAATCTTACAGATGCTCTTGCGAACCTCAAAACTAGTTTTGAAACTTCAGAAGCTTTAAGAGAGCAGATAAACAATTATAGTTTAACTATTTCGGGTACTTCTTTATTCATTGAAAACATAAATAGAAATACTTTCTTTACTACTGTAGAAGCACTAAATTCCTCTCATTCTCAAGCCACTATTGAAACAACAACTTCACAGCAAAGAATTGAAGTCAATTGTTGGCCAAGATATTTAAATAGTCTAGTAGAAATCTTCCCTCAGGGAAATAATTGGGATAAAATAGCACTTGGTAAAAAACATGCTATTGGTTTAGACGATAGCGGTAAATTATTTTCTTGGGGTGAAAATATTCAACTACAACTTGGATTGGGAACCAATAGATGGCAAAGAATTGGCGAACCTACACAAATTACTTCTACAGGCACAATGACCTTTAAGGACATCGATGCCTCAGCAGAGGTTAGCTTTGCTATTAACAGTGATGACAAGATGTACGCCTGGGGAGACAATGATTTAGGAACGCTTGCTGTAGGAGATTACTCAGACAAAGGTTACCCTACTCCTGTTAAGGGAGATATTGATTGGAAATTGAACTTAGGAGGTTTCCGCTTTCAAGTGGCACTTGATCAAAACAATACACCATACGGATGGGGATACAGAAAATTTGGACAACTTGGAGCCTTAGGAAAAGTAAAAGGAGATGATATCATATGGGAAACAAACCTTGACGATTCTCAGGGAACTGTAGCGCCGCTGAATGGAAGTGAATACCTTATAGCTACAGAAGAATTTGTAAATTATTTAAATACTATTTTCAATTTTGAGTACAGTGGTGAGGTCAGTACCTCTAAACAATATCAACCTAAGGGAACAATCCAAAAGGCACCCGAAAGTACAAGTAGTTTTAAAATCGATAAACGCACCCCGGACAGTGGTAAGAATGTTGGAAAATGGAAGGTTAAAAAGACAAAAAGTGCCTTTTCAGGGAAGTCTGCCATTGGAGAGAGTCAAAATTTGATGTCAAAAGAAACACCTTATAGTTTCAATGTCGTCGATGTTAATGAAAAACCCTCAGACATCATACTCGAGGATCTTTCTAGTAAATTAACAAGAAAAGGGGAGCAATTTATCTCCAATATCACAGTTACAGACCCCGATGAAGATGATATCTTGACCGTCACAATTCCTTCTAACTCTCCAAATAAGGACAAATTTGAAATTAAAAACCAAAAGCTTTACTTTAATACATCAACGAGTAAAGCAAAAGTCCCTTATCAGGTGATCATTCGGGCTACTGATTGGGAAGGGTTAAGTTTAGAAAAGCAATTCGAGATTTTGGTAGATGAAGAGGGGAATCTATCTGTAGAAGAAGTAATAACTGAATCCGGTTCTGGAGGAGGTATTTTTTATAATGCTCGATTTACAGACTCTGACGGAGATGGATTTGTTGATGCTGATGAATTTTTGATAGGAACTGATCCATTTGATTTTAGAAGTTATCCTACAGATATAGATAAGGACGGTATTTTAGACTTTTATGATGGCGACATGGATAATGATGGTTACTTGAATGAGGACGATCAGTTTCCAACAGATCCAAATGAATGGATTGATGCAGATGCAGATGGAATACCCGATAATGCAGATATAGATGACGATAATGATGGTGTTCCAGACATTAGTGTAAACTGGAGAGAAGATTATATAATTCAAGACCTCTTTCCAAATGATCCAAACGAATCAACAGATTTTGATAAAGATGGAATTGGTGATAATGCTGATTTAGATGATGATAATGATGGGGTTAATGATCAGTTAGATGCGTTCCCTTATAATCCCTATGAATGGCTTGATACAGACAATGATGGTATAGGGAATAACACAGACACAGATATTGACAACGATGGTTATTCCAACTTTGACGAAGAAGCCTTAGGCAGTGATCCTTTAGATCCGAATAGTTTCCCTCCAGATTTGGATCAAGATTTAGTTCCCGATGCGCTGGATTCAGACAGAGATGGTGATGGTGTTCCAAACGATTTTGACAATGCTCCTGACCTATTTAATCCAGATCAAGAATACGTAAATGATGAAAATCATTTGGGTCTTGAATTCCAAGAGTTTTTCTCTCCGAATGGTGATGGAATCAACGACTTTTTTGAGATAGGGGAAATTCAACGTTATCCTAAAAATGAAGTATGGGTTTATGATAGTGCAGGCAATTTAGTGTTTAATGCAAAAGGCTATTCGAATGATTGGCAAGGAGATTTTAATGGAAAACCACTACCAAAAGCAAGTTATCTTTATCGAGTAGATGCAGATTCCAATGGTATAGTTGATTATCAAGGATGGGTATTTTTGACAAGATGATAAATAAAAAGGTTATTTTCTTTTGGTTTATGTCTTTTATATCATTTGCGCAACAAGAATCTTTTCTCGCGAATTTTACATATCAAATGAGTCTTATTAATCCTGCTTATGCAGGGAGTGAAGCGCAAAATATGATTTCGCTTACCTCTAGAAATCAATGGGTCTCACTAGAAAATTCACCTAGAACACAAGTGATGACTTTTTCTTCTGAAAGAAAAAACAATGTTGGACTTGGACTCTCTGTGATTTCTAATAATTTTTTTGTTGAAAGAAATACAGCATCCTATGTAGATTTTTCATACAAACTCAACCTCACCTCAACAGCTGCTTTATTTTTGGGGTTAAAAGCAGGAGCTACTTTTTATAAAGCAAATTTAGTGGGGCTGACAAGCTTTAGTTCTTCCACAGATCCTGCTCAAGGACTCTTTACCAATGTGAATCCTAATTTAGGAATAGGAATGTTGGTTCGAACACCAAGTTTTTGGTTTTCATTTTCCACTCCTCGACTGTTTAATTCTAGAAACTCAAGTGAATATGCTATTTCAAGTACAGATAGAGTGCATACTTATATTGGGAGTGGTTTTAGTTTTACTTTGAACGACAGTTTTAAGTTAAAACCAAACCTACTTTTACGAACAGTTAGTGATCTTTCTACCACAGCGGATCTTTTGACTTTGGTTAGCTTTAAAGATAGGATTGATTTTGGAGCATCGTTTAGAACGAACAATACCTTTGGTTTGGTCTCTTATTTTTCTCTAAAAAATTTTTTAGATGTTGGGTATGCTTATGAAAGTCCATTTGGCAATGGGCTTTCTGGATTGAGTATTAAAACGCATGAACTAGCTCTTCGCTTTAAACTGCAAAATGGAATAGAGGCCGAGGAGGTAGAAGAGTGATTGTTTTATTGTTGAGAATCTTTACACTCGCATTCTGTGCGTTTCATTTGTTTAGCCCTACTCAAAGGGACTTTAAATAATTTTCCCTGTACTTTATTACAAGTTTCTCTTAACTCATTACAAGGGATTATGTAGTAGCATTTTTGACCTGGTTTATTGCACAGATAGACAAACTGCTCTTGACTTGATTGTTTTGCTATTAAGTCCTCTGTACTCAGAATTAAAACACTAGTAATTAAAAGAAGCAAAATAATTTGATATAGTCTCATTAATCAATTGACTTATTGTTCATTAGTAAAGATACTAAAAACAATGCACTTCAACTACAGGTCACGTATTATAACGTCCAGTTTTACAGAATAACTCAAAGGGAATTTTAAATAGACAAAATAATCAGAGATACTAAATAACGTTTTACTAAACCAGTATCATTATCGCAGAAAGCACAATCCCTGCAAGTGTAAAATAGATGGCTTTTTTTGTTTTCTATGGGGGCGCTACTCTTCTTAAAAATACCTTAGTTTTTAATCCGTATCCCTAAGAGAACAATCCCCAGACCCAAGACAGCAGTAGAACCTAAAAAGAGATAGCTGGAGGT
>Ga0181575_10001039_pt1 | contig 20038 bp, 16 predicted proteins | sample 101ome_23_FD_145599 | JGI IMG/M metagenome (GOLD analysis project Ga0181575, IMG submission 145599) | Coastal salt marsh microbial communities from the Groves Creek Marsh, Skidaway Island, Georgia - 101411CT metaG (spades assembly) | ecosystem: Environmental > Aquatic > Marine > Intertidal zone... | reverse complement strand
TGCCATGGATGAAAGCGCCCGCCACATGAGCTACATCCTGAACCGGTGTTTTTCGGAGGACATCCGTGAGATTGAACCATCGGCGGCAGCAGAAGCCGCCTGGGTTGAAGAAATCGTTTCGCTGTCGCGATTTAATGAGGAGTTCCAGGCGTCCTGCACACCCGGTTACTACAATAATGAAGGTAAACCGAACCCACGCAGCATTCAGAACGGCAGCTACGGCCGGGGTCCGAACCCTTATTTCCGCAAAATGGCAGCCTGGCGTGAGGAAGGCAGCATGGCCGGGCTTGAGCAGAGACGTCGATAGCTGATTATTCGCGCCTGACGGAGACAACCCCATCTATATGAACATCGCGCTGCGGGAACGCGATGACAATACCGTTTTCCGCAAACAGGCGATCGATCTCAAACCGGATCTCGCTGCGAATCTGGCGGGCACTCTTTTCCCCACCGGACTGGACCCAGAAGTACACATCAAACACGAGTGCTGAATCACCGAAGTCTTCAAAGATGATTTCAGGTCCAGGGTCATTCAGGATAAATTCATGGGCCTCAACCACTTCCTGCAGGGCCTGTTCGACTTTCCGCACGTCTGATCCATACGCGACGCCGACCCGAACTATGCTGCGCAACAACTTGTCCACAAGCGTCCAGTTAACCACGGTATCTTCGAGCAGGCGGGAATTCGGTACCAGCATGTGAACACCATCGACCCGCCTGATTCGAGTCGACCGTGTATTGATTTTCTCCACTGTGCCTTGGGTATCGCCCAGTTCAATATAATCGCCAATTCTGATCGGGCGCTCCCACATCAAAATCCAACCGCTAATGAAGTTGTTAATGATGTTCTGGGCACCGAAACCAACACCGATGGCAACCGCGCCGGAAACGAACGCGAACGCAGTCAGCGGAATGCGGAGCAAATCCAGCGTGGTGATAAATACAACGATGAGACCCACAATCATGATCCCACGTTGCACCACCTGGATAAGATCAGGGTTGATACCGCGCCGTTCCATCATCCCGCCGGTTATTCGCACAATCCAGCGCACCAGCAGGTAGCCAACAACGACGAATCCCGGAATACTCACGACCTGACCGAGCGTAATGTCGACACCCGCAATTGAAATCAGATGCGTATCCAGTGCTTGCTGTATGTTTTCCATCACAGCCAGTTCTTCCGTTTAAATAGCACAACAATAAACAGCGTCACCGTGATCATCGCGCCGGCGACAAGATTGAAAGCGTACGGGTAATCAATGCCCGGCAGGCCAGCGACATTCATACCAAAGATTCCAGTGATAAAAGTGACAGGCAAAAATATGGCGGCAACGATCGAGAGCGCATACATTCGGTTACTTTGTTCCTGCAACACCAGGTTAAGCAGCTCTTCATGCAATACCAGCGCTCGCTCTCGGACAAGATCGATATCCTCGACATAGCGGGTGAATCGGTCCGCACACTCCCGCATGACAGTGGCAGCATCACTGCCGATCAGGTTGGCGGCACTGCGATGAAAGGTTTCCAGCGCCTCGCGCTGCGGCGCGAGGAAGCGTCTAACCACTGCGGTTTGACGCCTGATGGCAGCGATCTGGGCGCGATAGCTAACGTCGGGCTTCTCGTCGATGACCTGTTCAATCTCAACGAGCTTCGCTTCAACGTCGTCGACAAACTCAGAAACACGATCTGCCAGTCGCTCGATGATCGCGAGAACCAGGGCTGGAGTAGTTGATGGCCCCCTGCCCGCTTCCAGTTCCTCGCGGACAGACTGAACGGCCATCAAAGGTCGCTGCCTGACGGTAATCACTCGATTCGATTCAACCCAGATCCTCAACGACACCATATCCTCAGGATCAGCACCGGGGTTCATATTGATACCGCGCAGCAATAGCAGTTCACCATCTTCAAAGCGGACAGCACGCGGACGTGTGTCGGTTCGGGTGATCGCGTCAATCACATACTCATCTAGCCCGAGGTCTCTCATGACCTTGACGGCACTCGCGTGCGAGTAATCGAGATGGACCCAGACCGGCGCACCTTCAGCATCTGCATAGACTTCCGCGCCGCCTCTACCGTCAAGGGCATGCGCAAAAACAAAACAGGGGTCATTGGTATCGAGCATTGTTGTCGTTCTCGACTCGTAAAACCTGATTTTCCCTCGAAGCAGGCAGGTGGCCAACAAATATTTTAACGCTCAGAAATCGAGCGGCAGCTCAAGATGGTGTTCAAAGACCCAGTCTCGTGCCTCGATCAGGATTGGATCGGGCTCACCCAGCAGCTGCGCCGCCAAAGAGTAGCTCTTGCGCAGAAAGTCGGGCATAGGATTCACTTCATGTGCCTGGGGTTGCACGAGGTTGGAAAAATAGGCCCAGTAGATATCGGCAGCCGTGAACTGATCGGCAACTAGGTAATGACTGCCGCGCTGTTGCATGCGGTCGGCCAGCCAGCCGAGCAGATCGGCCACTTCCTGCTTTGCGGCAGCCACCGCCCCGGGAGCATAGCCATAATCCTTGAGCATTGGATTGCGATAAGCTTTTTCGCCCTGCGCCTGGTAGCTGGCATCCAGCATGAAGAGCCGGGCATTCCAGGCGAGGCCACGCTCACCGGCTATCTCATTAACCAGCCCAACCATTTCGATGCGGTCAGCTCGCAACTGTGGATACAGCGACGCCCCTTTGCCGAGTCTTTCAGCAAGATCCAGCAGTTCAAGCCAGCGCACCCGCGGTGCTTCGTCCTCGTAGACAGCAACCGGCGCATTGCGGTGACCGGTCCATGTTACAAGATCAGGGTTGTCGCCTCCCCCGACCTGGCGGACGGCGTGGAACGGCACCTGATGATGCCGAAACAGGGCCTTGGCTGACTCACTCCAGGGCCCTGGGACCCCCGCTGTCAGGGCAAGTCTCAGGCCGGGCAGATGACTCGCCTCTGCGACTTCGAGATAGTCCATGGTAATACGCTGATCTCCTTGCGACTGATGGCGACGGGGATGCACTAAGCACAATCCTGTATAGTGCCCGAAATCTCCACCCACGGCACCCGGACATGGCCTCGAGCGATGAAGCACTACTCGAAGGAATCACTCAGCTGACACCGGCCCTGCTCACCACCATGGAAGCGTTCGAGCAGGTCCAGCGCAACATGCATCCGAGCCGCCTGGACCAGCTGGCCGATTTTATCAGGCCCTTTGCCGCTGAGCTTCAGAGCCTGTTTGATCAACACAGTAGGCTCGAGTTTCCGGCACATATCGAAAGATTCGGCAACCAGTTATTGGAGGCCTGCACCTATTCTCTGCGGGCCTGTCATGGCATCACCCAAAGCAGTGGCGACACCATGGCGGCTATGAAAGCGATGCGGGCACAGTGCCGGGCGCAGGAAAAACTCTACCCCGTCGCCACGGTGCTGCGGCCAATCAGCCAGTACTTCCTCGAGCTGCCTGCTCGGGAAAATAACGCCCTGCTGGAACGTCTGAACCAGGACTCCGAAGGTGACGTTGGCCTGCTGCACGCCAATAATGCGCGCGACACCCGGGGCGGATTTTCACTTTATATTCCCGAGTACCTGGACCGGACGACGCCCACATCACTCGTTATCGCCCTGCATGGCGGCACCGGTCATGGTGCCGACTTCATCTGGTCCTGGATGAGGGAAGCACGGACCCGGGGCTTTGTACTGATGGCGCCGACATCACAGGAAGACACCTGGTCATTGATGGGCGCGGACATCGATCTGCCCGTGCTGCTGCAAGAGATTGAATTCATCGCGGGTCAGCTAAACATTGATCGCGACCATATTCTGCTCACCGGCATGTCCGACGGTGGCACTTACACCCTGCTTGCAGGTCTCCGCGAGCAGTCGCCCTTTACCCATCTTGCGCCATTCTCGGGGGTACTCCACCCAGAGATATCCATGAACGGCAATATCCAGTACGCCAAAGACAAGCCGGTCTACCTGGTCCATGGCACGCTGGACTGGATGTTTCCGATAGAGACAGCCTACATGGCGCAGGCAGAGCTACAGGCGGCGGGCGCTGACCTTACTTTCCGCGCCATCGATGGCCTGTCGCACACCTATGCCAGGGACGAGAACGCGGCGCTACTGAACTGGTTCAACCCGGCACTCTAATCCTGCCCCCTGATCCGAAGCAGTCGACGTAGCACATCTTGGTCGTGGTACCATCCGCCGACGGATCCAGGGTGTTACAAGAAACGGAATGACTGTCAACGCTCGTCAGTTAATCGACGCACTTCAACATCGGTATGCCAATATCCAGGGCGAGTCGAGCATCAGTGCAGACGAGTTGGTCTCTTTCATCCGCTCGATTCCCGAGGCAGAGATACCGGCCGATGGCAACCTCATCAGCCTGATTCAAAAAGCAAACCCCGACTGGCAGCTGGGCGCTGCCGAGCAGACGGTTCTCGCCTCCAGCCGCGACTGCCTCACCCTAATCTTCAACCTGATCAATCTTGCACCTGAGATTCAACAACGCATCGTGACGACAACCCCCATCGTCGCAGCCGAACTCCTGCACAACCCGGCACTGCCGTTGCAGGACGACGCGATCAACATATTCACTGTGCTGGACCAGCTGCTCGACGCCACCATCGGCTGGTCGAGTGACCAGGGCCGCGCCGGCGAGAAAGTGCTGGCACAGGTAACCGCTGCGGCTACTGCTTTGAGAGCTGAACCGGCAGATTACGAGGCCCTTCACGCGGCACTGACCAACTACCTTGATAAAGAGCGGTCACGCGTCCAGAAGCTGGAGGAACGTCTCGCCGCCAGTGAATCAGGCAAACTGCGCTCCCAGAAAAGCCGCGGCATGGCGGCAGCACTCATCAACTCGGCAGCCGAAGGTAAGAAACTGACTGCCAGCATTATTGGCTTTCTGATCGGCCCCTGGTTTGAATCTCTCCAATTGCTCGCCATTAACTGTGGTGTTGAGGGTGAGGAATGGAGCCGGGCCACGAAACTTACCGAGACCATTATCTGGACCTACCAGCCGATCAACGCAGACAGCTCCGAGCAGGCCAAAGCTGAGAAACAGCGCCTCTATCGGATTCTTGAGCATCTGACAGATGAGATTCGAGACATGCTGCTCGCGCTGGAACACAGCGCAGACAATCTCGAAGCAGCCCTGGCAGACCTGGAAGAAGATCATGTGTTGATGGTTTCAGATCAGGATCTGGATTACGTGAAATACGTACCTATCGATGCACCAGAGTCCGAGAGCGGCAGTCGCCCGTCAGTCAGCCGCGTCCTGTTGCGTAAAGTTTACAGCCTGGAGCCTGGCCAGTGGTTCATCTATACAGAAGGTGAAAAGTCAGCTCGCATCAAGCTGGCACTGAAACTCGAGGATGTGCGACAGATACTCTTCACTAATCGCAACGGCATGAAGGCGCTCGACCGAAGCTATGAAGAGATCGCCTACCTGATGTCTTCGGGGGTGCTGAGGCCACTCAATCACCAGACCGTTTTCTCGAATACTTTCAGGAATTTCTATCAGGGCCTGCTCGATGAGCTTGAGCGCAAGCAGAAGCTGGTAGTAGAGGCAGACCGCGAGGAGGCTGAACGTGAAGCAGCGAGACAAAAAGCGCTGCAGGAGGCCGCAGCCCTCGCCCGGGCGAAGGAGGAAGCCGAGCACCAACGCCGCGAGGAAGCACGCCAGCAACGGCTTGAAAAAGCCCAGGAAGCGGCAGCTCGCGCTGAAAACCAGGAGCGGGTTGCGCAGATTGCCGAACTCGTCGACAAACTCCAAATCGGCGCCTGGCTGAAGCTGCCTGCAGCTGACGGCACGCTCGAGGACTGCAAACTTGCCGTCAGGATCGCGTCGGCAGACAAGATGATTTTTGTCAGCCGGGCAGGCGTAAAGATCGGGGAATATTCTGCAGAACAGCTGACCATGCTGCTGGTTGCCGGCGATGGCGAGATTGGCGATACGGGCGTTGAATTCGAAGACACACTGGCGCAGGTCGTATCAAAACTGCGTGCGGACAGGGAAAAGAGCTATGACGACCTCACAGGATCAGAATAGTCGGATCGAGACCCGGCTCGATCAGGAGGAGACCATTCTCCTCGAAATCATCGCGTCGGACACCAATTCCGCCGGCAGCGTCATCATGTGCCATTCGCTGGACCTTTCTGCCAACGGGTTGCAGGTGATTCTCGACGAAGAAATTTCCCTTGGCACCATCCTGCGACTCTGTATCGATCTTGCTCACACAGAACCGATTTTCCTGGTCGGCGAAGTCAAATGGAAACGACCGGACGAGGAATCCGGAGGCTGGCGGATCGGCTTCCTGCTATTTGAAGCAGACGACACCGATATCCAACGCTGGAAGGCCTTTGTCGCCGACCAGTTATCCCACTGACGGCGACACAAGCCTGGTCGGTATCAGTCAGGCAGGCCCAGTACGCGCTTGGCGATAATGTTCAACTGCACCTCAGACGTCCCCCCCTCAATCGAGTTCGCTTTTGTCCGCAACCAGGCCCGGGTATGGGTGAGCTCATCATCGCCAAAGCCCTCTCCTTCCCAACCCAGCATCTGTGTGCCCATGGCTTCCAGCATCAGCTCGTAACGTTTCTTGTTCTGTTCTGTGCCATACAGTTTGAACATTGAAGAGACGAAACTCGGCGCCTGAGTGGATTGACTTTCCTCAGCATGTCGTCTGACGGTCAGGCCAAAGGCCCGGTCATCCATTGAATGAACGAGGATGTCTTCACGCAGGCTGGCGTCCGCAATGCGACCTTCCACAGTGCCAGCATAGTCTTTGGCAAATTCAGCCACCGCCTTAGGTCGCTGCCCGCCACCTGAGCCGATAGAGGTCCGCTCGTATTGCAGCAGCCGTTTGGCAACGGTCCAGCCCTCATTGACCCGACCTACCACATTGCTCTTTAACGCTCTCGCATCTTCGAAAAAGGTTTCGCAGAACGGCGACAGGCCGCTAATGAGCTTGATCGGCTTCACCGTGACGCCGGGCTGATCCATGTCGAACAAGACAAAAGTGATGCCATTATGCTTCGGCGCTTCAAAATCGGTTCGCACCAGGCAGAAAATCCAGTCGGCGTGGTTCGCACCTGAGGTCCAGACTTTCTGTCCGTTGATAACGTACTCGTCACCATCGGGGATGGCCTTGGTCTGCAGACTGGCGAGATCAGAACCTGAATTTGGTTCGCTGTAGCCCTGGCACCACCAGATTTCACCTCGCACAATCTTCGGCAGGTGTTCCGCTTTCTGCGCCTCGGTGCCAAATTCCAGCAGTGCCGGCCCGATCATCGAAATACCCATGCCCACGAGGGGACGACGGGCACCAATCCGGTTCAGTTCCTGCTGAAAGATTCCATTCTGCTCTGCATCGAAACCCGCCCCGCCGTATTCCTTCGGCCAGGTCGGCGTGGTGTAGCCCTGCTTAGCACAGCGATCCATCCAAAGCTTGGTATCAGGATTCTTGTACTGTGTCTTTTTGCCACCTGACGGCATTTCATCGGCTGGCATCGGTGTCCGCATTGAAGCCGGACAGTTCTCTTCCAGCCATTCACGAATTTCCTGTCGGAATGCATTCATGTCAACTTACCTCTAATTCGAACAAAGTGATTTCTGAGCGTGTGCCAACTCGCAGTACAGGCCCCCAGGTACCGGTTCCAGGGGAAACATAGAGTCTGGCCTGCCCCTTTTCGTAAAGGCCACAGATCTGCCTGAAGACCCGCTGCACCAGCAGGTTGAACGGAATGATCTGGCCGTTGTGCGTGTGCCCGGCGATCATCAGATCGATGCCTGCTGCCTCTGCCGCATCCAGGCCCTGAGGCCTGTGGTAGAGCAAAACCTTGAAAGCCTCCGGCGCCAGGGAAATCTTGGGCAACTCGCGCGCGACCTGCAGTGCATCATCGCGATCATCGATGCCTATCACCTGAACGTCTGCTCTCGCCATCATCGACTCACTGCGCAGCACATTCACGCCAAGATTGCGCAGGCGTTCGAGGATCGCATCGAAATCTTCATACCGTTCGTGATTACCGGTACAGAAATAAATCGGGCATTCCAGCGAGCGCAGCGAGGCCAGGTCAGATTCCGGTACCCCCCAGGCATCAATGAAGTCACCGGTAATACAGACGAATGCCGGCTCCAGGCGCTTGATCCGCGCAACGACACCGGCAAGAAACTGTGCACTGCGGGAACCGATATGCACGTCCGTGATCTGCACGAACCGCAGTGGTGACTGCAATCGCTCGGTGGTGAAACTGACTTTCTGAACCGAGGGTCGGCAAGCTGCAGCGATACCAGCGAGCATGACCAGCGCACTCGCGCTGATGACCAGCCACGCGGCGGTCTGCGCTTCAAAGACCGCGGCCAGCACCAGCAACTCTGCTATCAGCAGCAGCGCCAGCACGACCGGGCTAATCCCCAGCGCCATATCCAGCACCTGGCGCGCGCGCCTCACAGCCGGGTGGGATAAGGGGCGCAGCAGCCAGCGACTAATGATCTGGCTGCCCGCAACCGGCACCAGGATCAACAAAGTGACCAGTGTCCCAAGCTCAAGCCAACTGGCGAGACGCAGCACAGGGTAAACGAACAGGGGAAAATGCAGCAGCAGGAAGATGACAATGAAGACGCGCATGCCCGCGGGGCGGTGCCGCTGTGTCCGTGAGCGACCGATCGACCGCTTCGATACTGTTTGACTACTCATCTGCCGCAGTTGAGCTCTCTCTCGGGGATTCGACGAGACCGATGACCTGCCAGCCCGCCTCCGGCTGCAAGTCCTCATCATCAGTTACGAGGCGCAATCTACCAGATGTATCTACGGCGAACAAAAGAACCCCTTTATCCTGATACTGCGCCATATACTCGGCAAATCCGAACGTCTCAGTAAGTCCGGTTGATCTCCATTGCCACCCTTTCTGGATCAGGCCCAGCATCTGATTGTAGGTCACTTCTTTACCAAACAGGCGGCGGCCGCGCAACCGACCGGCGACACGGTGCTTTTCCTGCTGCTGGCCCGCGGCCGAGGTTGGCAACGCGTAAACATGGCGCTCACCAAACTCACTGCGGTAGTGCAGGATCGTCAGCGCATCCTGGTTGGTGCGCCCCGACAGGCTGATGAGATTGCCGATGCCCGACAGATCAAGGTAACGGTCCGCGTGATCCGAAATCGGGTTGCCATAATAGGTCTCGATACCTTCCATGCGGGCAAGGCGAATGTTGTCCCAGTCACTATCGGCAATCACGACCCGCAGGTCCTGTTCTGCCAGGGCGCGCGCCAGCATACGTGAGACGATACCTCCACCCAGCAACAGGAAGCCTGCCGGTGCGGGGTCACGCACATTCAGGAGCGTCGCCAGCCGGCGTGATGTCAGGCTTTGCAAGACCACCGTCGAGATAATCACCAGAAAAGCCAGGGGTACCAGCAGTTCTGCACCAGCAGCACCTTCCTGCTCGAGCCGCAGCGCAAAGATTGCTGCGACAGCAGCGCAAACAATGCCGCGTGGCCCAATCCAGGCGATCAAGGCTTTTTCATTGAACGACAGTTCACTGCCAAGGGTTGAGCAGAATACAGACAGCGGCCGCGCAATGAAGATGATGATGGCCACCAGAAGCAGAGCTGGCCAGCCGATCGCCACCAGCGCCCCAATATCGATTCGTGCTGCCAGCAGGATGAAAAGACCGCTGATCAATAGGATCGTCAGACTCTCTTTAAAATCGAGAATGTCATGCACATCCACGCCTGGCCGATTCGCCAGCACTACACCAAATATCGTCACGGCCAGCAGCCCGGATTCATGCTCAATCATTTCTGCGGCGGCGAACGAGACGAAGACCATCAGCAGAGTGAACGGGCTGCGCAGGTACTCCGGCAGCCAGAATTTTTTCAGGATATAAGCCAGCCCGAAACCGAACACCAAACCGATGACCGAGCCAACTGCGACGACCAGCAGGAACAAAGTCACGATGTCACCTATGGCCTCAGTCTTTCTCGCCGCAAGGACGAAATCAAAAGCCAGTACCGCGAGCAGCGCACCGATCGGATCGATAACGATACCTTCCCAGCGAAGGATGTTCGCGACTCGCTTGACGGGCCGGACCGTGCGCAGCATCGGCACGATCACGGTGGGTCCGGTCACCACCACCATCGCACCAAACAACAAAGCCAGGTCGTAAGGCAGGCTAACCGTAAAGTGGGCCGCTATCGCAGCTATCAGCCAGGTGATCAACGCGCCGATAGTGACGAGGTTGCGAACCGACGTGCCGATGTCTTTCAGCTCGGCAAACTTCAGTGTCAGGCTGCCTTCAAACAAGATCACGGCGACCGAGAGTGAGACCACCGGGAACAGCAGGTCACCGAACAGTTCGTCAGGATTCAGCAGACCGGTAACAGGGCCTGCAATAATACCGAACACCAGCAGCAGCAGGATTGCCGGTAACTTTGCACGCCAGGCACCCCACTGTGCCAGGGCAGCAAGGAGACCAATACCGGCCAGCAACACTAAAGGATTAGACATGGTTACCTCAAACTGGCGCCCAGGATATCCCGGGCGATGATATGACGCTGTACTTCCGACGGACCCTCGCCGATTCGACGAATGCGCATCTCGCGATACCAACGCTCGAACGGAAAGTCCTTGGTTACGCCATAGCCACCATGAATCTGCATGCAGCGATCAACCACTCGAGAAGCGCCTTCTGAGGCAATCAGCTTGGCCATGGCGGCCTGTTTGCGGAAGGGTTCACCACGATCTGCCAGAGAAGCTGCTTCCAGCGTCGCCCACCGGGCCTGCTGGATATCTATCTCGTTATCCACGAGCATCCACTGGATAGCTTGACGAGACGACAAGGGGGCACCAAAGGTTTCTCTCACCTTGGCATATTCGAGGGCAAGCTCATGCGCCTTAACGGCGACCCCGATACATCCTGCACTGTAGGGGATACGCTGGCGCGAGAGCCGGTCATTGGCAATGGCAAACCCTTTGTTGACCTCCCCCAGTACATTACTCGCAGGGACCCGCATATCCTCGAACTGCAGCTCTGTTGCGTAGTGTGCCGAGCGCAGGGTGTGCACGATACGACGGACGTGGAATCCCGGGGTCTCCGTATCAACGATAAAACAAGTTACGCCACCCCGCCCCTTGTCGGCTGATGTCCGGGCAAAAACCAGGCCGTAGTCAGCCCTATCTGCACCGGAGATAAAAATTTTACCGCCGTTGATAACCCAGTCGTCTCCATCCTTAACGGCTTTGGTCTGGATCGCACGAGCCGGATCCGAGCCGCCCGACGGCTCGGTCAGGCCGAAGAAGCCACGTTTCTCACCACGCAGTGTCGGGTACAAATATCGTTCTTTCTGGTCGTCATTGGCTTCGAACAACTGCGCCAGGCCAGCACCACCAAAAACGCCATAGCAAGGCGCGTAGAGTCCGGCTCGATGCTGCGACATCTCAATGGCTACCAGCGTGCGCGTGACCATATCGAGTGCCGGCCCGCCATAATCGGGTGGAATACCCATACCGTAGAGGCCCATACCTTTAACAATATCTGTCAGGCGGGCTTCATCATCCGGCTCGAGTCGATCGGCATCAGGGTCGAGGTTCATCTCCAGTGGCAGGATCTCTTCGCGGACGAAACGCCGCACCATCGCAACGATGAGAGACTGCTCTTCAGTTAATTCCAGCTGCATGGCTTACCTCAGGAAAGTCGTCCCAGGCTGCCGGTTTCAGCCTGAGTATTCCTGACAGGATAGCACTGGTTCACGGCGAAGTAGTGCATCAGCAGTTCACGATGCCGGGTCGCATAGGCAGTATTCACTTCGCACCGAAAGAAAACCGCAGTCCCCAGATGTTGCTCGAGTTCACCACGCAGACCGAAGTGGCTACGCGCATCAGCGACACCGATATAGACAACCCTCTGTTGTTCATCGGCAAGCTCGTAGACACCCAGCTGTGCGCCTAGAGACGCCACGCTAATTTCGTCCAAAGGCAGCCAGGGTTTCGATATCTGCAGGCTCATGACGCGGCTCCTCCGGCCCAGTCGATTGTCAGCACGCGTCCAGGCCGTTTACTCAGGATCGAATGGCTCGGCGCCGAAATTAACCACCAGTTGCCGGACCTTTTCAAGAATGACGTCCAACTCGGCCTCATCTGTACCCCGAATGACCAGGTTAGTCCCGTAGCCGTCTTCGCGGAAAAAAGGATAACTGCCAATATCGACATCCGGGTGCTCGTCCTGGATCGCACTCAGGTCATTCGCCACGGTACTTTCGCCGAGGTAGGCGCCGATACTGCGAGATCGAACCGGGTCAGTACCACCGAGCCGCTCTTTCGTCAGGGTCCCCACCATCGCCTGCATGACCATGGGGACGCCTGCCATAACATAAACATTCTCGATCTGGAATCCAGGCGGACCACCCGTCGGATTCTCGACAAGAGTTGCCCCTTTTGGGATACGTGCCATTCTGAGCCGGGATTCCATGACCTCCGGCGGTGCTTCCCGGCGCTTGATCAGCTCAACCACCTCAGGGTGAAGTTCAAGTTCGGTGTTAAAAGCTGCGGCAATGCAGTCGGCTGTAATATCGTCATGGGTTGGCCCGATGCCTCCCGTCGTAAAGACATTGTCATACTGCGCACGGCATTCATTGACCGTGCTGATTATAATATCTTCTATATCCGGGATGACACGGGCGTGCACCATCCTCACCCCCAGCTCATTCAGCGAATTCGACAGGTAAGCGAGGTTAGTATCCTGGGTTCGGCCTGAGAGGATCTCGTTGCCGATAATCAGCAAGCAGGCAGTGGTCACATTTTTCATAACGTCAGCGGTATTTCGGGAAAGCAGATAATAGCCTTTGCCGCGCGAACTTAGAAACCGGCCTGCATTGCGTCCGCTTGCCAGCACGCTATTGTCAGCCGGAATGGTTTATATCGTGCCGTTTTCGTTATCAATGTTGCGGCCAGTCAGATAACTGTATATACCTGCTCAGCTTCGTTGTTTGCGAATGTGCAGGCTGCGCTTTCAGAGTTAGCTGGCAGTGCGCTGATGGGACGTTTACAACGTACACGGGATAAACGCGTAAGGTAGACGGCCATCAATATGAAGACAGCTGCAGAGGAACTTGACCACATCCTGATCAAGGGAGCCCGGGAACACAACCTGAAGTCGGTTGAGGTCAAGATCCCGAAACGGAAGCTGGTTGTCCTGACCGGCGTCTCCGGCTCCGGCAAGTCGTCGCTGGCATTCGACACCCTGTACGCAGAAGGCCAGCGCCGCTATGTCGAATCCCTCTCTGCCTATGCCCGCCAGTTTCTCGGCCAGATGGAGAAGCCCAAATACGACATGATCCGCGGGCTGTCTCCGACCATTTCAATCGAACAGAAAACCACCTCAAGAAACCCACGTTCCACAGTCGCGACCATCACTGAAATTGCGGACTACCTGCGCGTACTCTACGCCCGGGTCGGCACCCAGCACTGCCATGACTGTGGCCGCAAGGTTCAGGGACAGTCGGCTCAACGTATCGTGCATGAACTCATGCACAAGCCCGAGGGCACCAGGGTCTATCTGCTGGTGCCACTGCTCGTTAACCGCAAGGGCGAGCACCGCGAGATGCTGGCGGATGCGAGGATGCAGGGTTTCGTCCGACTCCGTGTGGATGGCGAGATCATCCGGGCTGATGAAATCGAAGCACTGGACAAACGCAAGAAACACACCGTCGAGGCCGTAGTTGACCGGCTCGTCGTCAAACCCGAAGTGGAAGAGCGATTAACAGAGTCGGTCGAAGACGCGCTGCGTTTCGGCGGTGGCATGCTGATTGCGGCCATCGAGGGTGAGAAAGACCAGCTGTTCTCGGAAGCACTGTCGTGCGGTCACTGCGGCATCTCTTTCCCCGCGCTGACACCACAGTCATTTTCCTTCAACAGCCCTCAGGGCATGTGTCATGACTGTAACGGGCTTGGTACCCAGGTGGCCTTTGACCCTGATCTATTGATTCCAGACCGGGCTCTGACCCTGCGCGAAGGTGCGCTCAAACCTATCGGTCGGATTGATAATGACCGCAATGGCATGGGCGCTGTGTTTCACCGCCAGGTATTCAGGCATCTGAAGATGCCCCTGGACAAGCCCTGGCACAAACTGACAAAAAAACAGCAGACCACGATTCTTTATGGCACCGGCGAGAAACGCTACAAGATTGACTGGGGCAGTCATGGCACCACTAACTCGCGCTACGAAGGGCTGGTCAACCGCCTGATGCGGCGCTTCCGCAACACGCGGTCAGAGGGCATGAAACGCTGGTACTCGCAATTTCTTGCCAACACCCCCTGCACCAGCTGCAACGGCGTGCGCCTCCGACCTGAGAGTGCTGCCGTTAAAGTTGGTGGCGCCACCCTGGTGGAGGTGTCGTCCTGGACGATTGACCGCACCTATGCGTTTTTTGCCCACATTGATTTACCCGGCGCCGCCGGTGAGATCGCCACTGAGGTCCTGAAGGAGATTTGTAACCGCCTCGGGTTCCTCAATTCCGTCGGCCTCTCTTACCTTTCACTGGACCGCCTCGGCCCGTCACTGTCTGGCGGCGAATCCCAGCGCATCCGCCTCGCCAGCCAGGTCGGATCAGAATTGTCGGGCGTCATCTATATCCTGGATGAACCCAGCATTGGCCTGCACCAGCGCGATAACGAGAAGCTGCTGAATACCCTGTGCCGCATGCGCGATATCGGCAACTCGGTGATCGTCGTTGAGCATGACGAAGATACCATTCGTGCCGCTGACTATGTCATCGACTTCGGTCCCAGGGCAGGCGTACATGGTGGCGATATCGTTCACAGCGGCACGCCAAAGAGCCTGACGAAGAATCGGCACTCGATCACCGGCAACTATCTGTCGGGCCGGACAGCCATCGAAGTTCCCGCCACGCGCCGCGAACCCATCGGTCATGTCACCGTAGAGGGTGCCGCAGCCAATAATCTGAAGCACATAGATGTCGATTTCCCGCTGGGCGTCATGACAGCCGTCACAGGGGTCTCTGGCGCCGGCAAATCCACGCTCGTCAACGACATCCTCTACCCGGCGCTGGCACGTCAGTTTCACCAGTCAACTCAGCGTGTCGGCACCCACGAGCGCATCACCGGGCTTGAACAACTCGATAAAGTCGTCGCGATTGATCAAAAGCCTATCGGCAGAACACCGCGAAGCAATCCCGTTACCTATATCAAGGTTTTTGACGAGATCCGGACTTTTTTCTCACAACTGCCCAGCGCCAGGATGCGCGGCTACAAGCCCGGCCGGTTTTCCTTCAACGTGAAGGGCGGGCGCTGCGAAGATTGCCAGGGTGACGGTGTCCGCAAGATTGAAATGCATTTTCTCTCTGATGTTTACGTCAAGTGCGATGAGTGCCATGGCCGCCGCTTCAATGACGCCACGCTGGACATCAAGTACAACGGGAAATCCATTGCCGACGTGCTGGAACTGACCATCGCCGAGGCTGTTGAACACTTCTCTGAGCATCCGAAGATCGTCTCAAAGCTGCAGCTGCTGGCCGATGTTGGCCTCGACTACCTGCATCTGGGCCAACCCTCATCGACCCTGTCAGGCGGCGAGGCACAGCGTATCAAGCTGGCGCGGGAACTGTCGAAGATCTCAACGGGTCGCACCTTCTATATTCTGGACGAGCCGACAACCGGTCTTCACTTTGACGATGTCAGCAAACTGCTGTCTGTCTTGAACCGGCTGGTTGAGGCCGGTAACTCCGTCACCGTAATTGAACATAACCTCGATGTCATCAAGACTGCGGACTGGATCATCGATCTTGGTCCAGATGGCGGTCCTGCAGGCGGCATGGTTCTGGCTGCCGGAACGCCAGAGGTCGTTGTGAAGGTCAAAGGCTCAGAGACCGGGCGCTATCTAAAGCCGCTGCTTCCCCAGGGAAAGAGCCGGCGCAAAACCGGTAAAGCCGCATAAAGCCATTTGGCAATATCCGTGTACTGGAACAAGTTCCAATTATGCGTTGACCTGTTGAATATCCTCCATTAATGTTCAGTTGATCGTGGCGGCCGCGAAGAGCTGCTCGACACCGTTTTACAATTAAAGAGGGGGAATTCTTTAATGAATCTACTCAAGAAAACCGCACTGGGTCTGGCGATAGCTGCAAGCAGCTCCGTCACGCTCGCGTCCGACGTCCTCGAAGAGGTCATCGTGACAGCACGTCAGCAGGCTGAGGGTCTACAGGACGTTCCTGTCACCATCGCCGCAATGACCGAAGAAGATCTCGACCGCTACAACATCACCAACCTGGTCGACGCGGCCAAGATGGTACCCAACATGGTGATTGCCCAGGGCGGCTCTGGGAACGGTTCCAGCCTGCGCCTGAGGGGCATTGGCTCCAGCTCAATCTCCGCAGCGTTCGACCACTCCGTTGCCATCAACCTCGACGGCGTCGTTGTTAACCGCGGAAGGTTCATACACAACTCCTATATGGACATGTCACAGCTGGAGGTGCTGAAGGGACCACAGTCACTCTACTTCGGTAAGTCAGCAACCGCGGGTGTTGTATCGATCATGACCAACGATCCCGGCGATGAGTTTGAGTTCCAGCTCAGCGGTGGCGTCGAGACAGAGTACGACGGCACTTTCTATGAAATGGTTATTTCTGGCCCACTGACTGATACGTTGGGCGCCAGACTCGCCATTGGGGGCTCAAAAAATGACGAGTTGTTCGAAAACTACTCTGCTGAAAATGACCCCAATGCCGCTATCAACGGTGCAGAGAAGTATTACGGTGATGAGTCCACTAACATGCGGCTGACGCTGGTCTGGGAACCGACCGATAACTTCAAAGCCAAACTGAAATACAACTACTCTGAATTCGACAACGATGGCGCTGGCACAGCCTATACCGAAGAGGTTTGTCCTGAGGGCGCACACCAGCCCACGCTCGCTGTCGGTATCCTTTTCCAGGGTGTCGACGACTGTAAGATCAATGGTAATACATCAAAGATCGGTCTTAACCCAGCGCTAAGAGCAGGCCTTCCGCAGGGCTACGATGACGGTCAGCCCGGTCTTGAGCAGGAAACTGACTTCGTCTCCTTGCAGATGGATTGGGACTTCCATGAAAACTACACCCTGACGGCTATCAGCGGTTTCGTCGATTTAAAGCACTGGGAACTGGACGATTATAGCTACGGCGCTGGCGTCTTCGGCGGTCTTCACAACAACCTGTACGAGAGCTTCTCCCAGGAAATTCGGGTTGCCAGTAGTCATGATGGCGCGCTGAACTTCCAGGCCGGTTTATTCTGGCAGAATATCGAACAGGAGTTCGATGCGTACCAGTATGCTGCGAATATCGGCTTGCTCGCGCCAGACCCGATCACCGGTTGGGGTTACGACTACAACAAGCACCATTTCCTCGACACCGACGTGTTCTCAGCTTTTCTCGCGTTCTACTGGGACATCAATGAGAAGACAGAAATCACTTTCGGCGCTCGATACACCGATGAAGAAAAAGAGGGACGCATCGAGATTCCTTACGTTCACCTTTTCCTGCAGGGCGCTTTCAGCGCACCACCTCTCATCGATGGACTGGAATTTGAGGACGACAATATCTCACCTGAACTTGCCATTAACTATTACCTCACCGACGACATCAGCGTATTCGCCGCGTACAAAGAGGGGTTCAAGTCAGGCGGTGTTGATAACAGCGCCCTGCCTACGGCAAGTTTGAGCCCACCCGATGGTGACTTCAGCTTCCTGGTTTACGAATCAGAGGAGTCGGACGGCTTCGAGATCGGCATGAAAGCAAACTTGCTGAACGACGCCATGCGTCTGAACGCGACCGCCTTCAGCTATGAGTATTCCGACCTGCAGGTACAGCTGTTTAACTCTACAGCTATCCAGTTCAGCACTTTCAACGCTTCAGCGTTGGAAACTCAGGGCATCGAGTTTGACATGCTCTGGCAGACCGATGTTGAGGGCCTGAGCATAAGATCCGCCTGGGCCTGGACCGATACTACCTACTCCGAGGACTTCATCAACGCCACTGGGGAAAACCTGAAGGGTGAGGATGGCGCGGGTAGCGCAGACATCACCGGTTACCTGGGTTTCACCCTGGACCGTGGTCTGGGCGACAACTGGCGATACAGTCTGTCAGCAGATGCACGCTACACGGGCGACTATGCCTGGACTGCGACATTAAACCCATTTGAGCAGGACGATTTCTGGGTTTGGGATGCCGCGATCAGCATCTATAGCAGCGATGATCGGCACCAGATCAGCCTGATTGGCAGAAACATTGGTGACGAGTACTACATCGTCGGCGGTGGTGCTATTCCGGGCAGATTCCCGATCAATAACACCGGCGCCAACACGCTGGATCAGGCTGCGACAACACCACTTGGCCGAACTATTTCTCTACAGTACCGCTTTACGCTGTAAGAAACAGTTTCAGCTGAAACAAAAAAAGGCGACCTTCGGGTCGCCTTTTTTATGCCGGCCTGCTCGCTCAATTGACCCTGTTAGTAATATTTTTCACTTCCCGATTATTCATCAGCTTGCGAATCTTAGGATTATTCTGCAGCGCCTGAAGGTCAAAATTCTGAACCGCCCTCATCACTTCCGGATCCTGTAGTACTGCCTGCATATCCGGGTCTTTCTGCAGCTTCATAATGCTGCTCATGATGCCTTGGTCGTTCACCATGGTTGACTGCATGGACTGAATGGCCGCGCTGTCGGCCTGTTCCATTGGTTGCTGCTTCAAAGCCTGGGCTGACGGCGCAGCATCGGAAGATATCGATCGAATCTTGTTCTGCGGGATGGTCACCACGCCCATCGCGTCTGTCTGAATCCTGTAGCTGCCATTGCTCATCGAGATGACTTTACCGGTCAGCGTACCGCCATCACTCAATTCGATCCTGTCGGCATGAGCCAGCGAGGCAGCCAGCAGGCCTGCGGCAAGAAATGACACTTTCAGTCTCATTTTTTCAACTCCACGTGATGGATGCACCCATTTTGCACACCAGGGCATGCAGAGGCCAATTCCCGCTGCAAAGCCGCTGCACGGGTTTGATGACGGGTGCCAACCCGCGTACATTAGCCTTTTCAACGCAACACACCCCAGATGTCTGATTTCGACCCTCATAGTGTACCGATCCGCCCTGCTGCAACCGTCATGCTGATCGATGATCGACCTGATCTGCAGGTCTTTATGATGGAGCGCCACGCCAACACGGTCTTTGCGGGCGGCATGTGGGTTTTCCCCGGTGGCGCCGTGGATCATCAGGACGATCCCGCTTACTACCAGGACATCGCTATTCATCGCACAGACGCCGAGGCGAGCAAACTGATGGGCCTCGAATCTGGCGGCCTTGCTTACTACATGGCGGCCATCCGCGAGACGTTTGAAGAAGCCGGCATCCTCCTGGCACTGCATGCCGAGGATGAAGCACCACTCTTGATCTCAGAACAGGACACGCCGCGTTTCAACGCCTACCGTGACCAGCTGAACGCAGGCGAAATTGATCTGAAGACGATACTCCAACAGGAAAACCTGCTGGCGGACGTCGGCCAGATGCACTACGTCGCGAACTGGATTACGCCACTGGGTTCGCCTCGACGATTCAATGCCCGTTTTTTCATCGCCAGGATTCCAAGCAACCAGGTGCCGGAGCACGACGACGGCGAGCTGGTCAATTCAGAGTGGCTGTCCCCCCATGAAGTGCTGCAGAAGTCTGATGCCGGCGAGATGACCATGATCAGCGTTACGGAGCGCATGACCCGCAGTCTTGCCATGTTTAACTCCGCGGACGAGGCGATTCAGGCAGCCGCTATGAACCTGCCCGACGAACGCGCCCGGGTTGACAGAACCTCCGGCAAAATCACCATGCCCGGCGAGCCAGGCTACGAAGATGGCAACGAGGACGTCGAGACGGGTTGGGTGCGCCTGCGGCCGGTCTGAGCCTGCGCAGCAGGATCAGGCCAATGTGAAGAGCCTGCGGCCCGTTTGATGGACGTCTACTGGGCGGCATTACCCGCTGTCCAGCCTCAGGTCCCATTAACAGGGAGCCAAGTAACGCT
>Ga0181575_10001030_pt1 | contig 20127 bp, 17 predicted proteins | sample 101ome_23_FD_145599 | JGI IMG/M metagenome (GOLD analysis project Ga0181575, IMG submission 145599) | Coastal salt marsh microbial communities from the Groves Creek Marsh, Skidaway Island, Georgia - 101411CT metaG (spades assembly) | ecosystem: Environmental > Aquatic > Marine > Intertidal zone... | reverse complement strand
ATACCTTTCCAATTCCCTGAAAGCCAAAGCCGTTCTGTGCCCAGGTTTAAAAATTAAATTTAAGGATGAAGTTAATAAGACAAAAGAAGAGTGGTGTTTCGTTGATGGGCTTGGAAAATATTTAAGCACTTCGCTAGGCGAAGGCGAATATCTACCTGACGAACCGATCGAAGGGGGTTTCGAGGATGAGGAGAACTCACTTGCCTGGGCGGTGGCTTGGGAATTACGAGATCAGGAAAGTATTACTGAAAGTTATGTGAACCTAATTCCTACTATCCAAGGCGGTACACATGTTGTTGGTATGCGAACTGGAATCACCGATGCCTTAAAAGAATTTTGTGAATATCGAAATTTAATTCCTAAAGGCGTAAAAGTTACTGCGGAAGATGTCTGGAAAAATGCCTCTTATGTTCTTTCCGCAAAACTAAAAGACCCACAATTTTCTGGGCAGACCAAAGAGAAACTGTCTTCGAAAGACTTTCAAACTATTGCAGCGAATATTACAAGAGATGCTTTTGCCATTTGGCTCAATAAGGAAACAGAGCTTGCTGAGAGAATTGCTAATATTGCAATCGATAACGCACAAAAAAGAGTAAAGGAAAGCAAATCTGTAGAGAGAAAGAAAGTTACCAAAGGAGTAACTCTTCCAGGAAAACTTTCTGATTGTGTTTCGTCTAATTACGAAGAAACCGAGTTGTTTTTAGTAGAAGGAGATTCTGCCGGCGGTTCAGCGAAACAAGCTAGGGATAGAAACTTTCAAGCTGTTATGGCTTTAAAAGGAAAAATTTTAAATACTTGGGAAGTTGATACCGATGCGGTAAATCAATCGCAAGAGGTAAAAGATATTGGTATGGCAATTGGATTGCAACCAGGATGTAGAGTCTTGGACGGTCTGAGATACGGCAAGATATGTATCTTGGCAGACGCAGATTCTGATGGCCTACACATCGCAACGTTGATTTGTGCCCTATTTCTCAAACATTTCAGGCCTTTGGTAGAGGAAGGTAGGCTATATGTAGCACAGCCTCCTTTATTCAGAATCGATCAAGGTAAGGATATTTATTATGCCCTGGATGAAAAAGAAAAAGACGACTTAGTAAAAAAACTTACAACGCAAAATAAAAGAACCAAAGTTGAAATTCAAAGATTCAAAGGTTTGGGTGAAATGAATCCTTCTCAGTTGAAAGAAACTACTATGTCCCAAGACGTAAGAAAATTACTGCAACTCAAATTAGAAAAAGGAAATAGTGCAACGACTATGTTCAACATGTTGCTCTCTAAAAAAAGAGCTCCAGATAGAAAAAGTTGGTTAGAAAGCAAAGGAGATTTAGCAAGTATCAATGAGTAAAGAGAAAAGCCTAAGTATTGGCGGCTTTGCAGAGAAAGCCTATCTCGATTACTCCATGTATGTAATTTTAGATAGGGCACTTCCTTTTATTGGAGATGGTTTAAAACCAGTCCAACGAAGAATAATTTATGCGATGTCCGAAATAGGATTGAAATCTACTTCCAAGTTTAAGAAAAGTGCAAGAACCGTCGGTGAGGTGATAGGTAAATTTCATCCTCACGGAGACAATGCCGCCTATGAGGCAATGGTCTTAATGGCACAGAATTTTTCTACCAGGTATCCCTTGATTGAAGGACAGGGAAATTGGGGTTCTCTTGATGATCCAAAGAGTTTCGCTGCAGTAAGGTATACAGAGTGTAGGCTTTCAGCCTACGCACAAGTATTGCTCTCAGAATTATCTCAAGGAACTGTAGATTGGGGTCCAAATTTTGATGGTACTTTGATCGAGCCAAGATTTTTATCATCAAGAATTCCAAATGTTTTACTCAACGGTGCTTCTGGTATTGCAGTTGGTATGGCAACAGATATTCCGCCTCATAATTTAAATGAAGTTGTAGATGCAACTATTGCCCTTATTGACTCTCCTAAACTTTCTGTAAAAGAGCTGTTAAAAATTATTCCAGCCCCTGACTTTCCAACTAAAGCAGAAATTATTTCAACGCCTGAAGAACTTCTGGAAATGTATCAGACCGGAAGAGGAGCAGTTAAGTTAAGAGCAACATATGAAATAGAAAATGGCGAGGTTGTCATTACAGCTCTTCCATATCAAGTTTCAACAACGAGGATTCTAGAACAGATTGCCGCACAAATTGATTCAAAAAAAATGAATCTTATAGAAGATCTTAGAGATGAAAGCGATGGTGAAAATCCCGTAAGAATTATTGTCGTGCCTAGATCGAATAGGGTTGATAAAGATGCCTTGATGAGTCATCTCTTTGCTACAACAGATTTACAAAAGAACGTCAGAGTTAATTTAAATGTGATTGGTTTAAGCGGAAGGCCAAAAGTTTTTGATTTGAGAGAAATTCTAAAAGAATGGATAACTTTTAGAACACAAACCGTCAAAAGGAGACTGCAACATAGATTAGATTGGCTCAACGATAGATTGCATATTCTTGAAGGTTTGATGATTGCTTATCTAAATTTAGATGAGGTAATTAAAATAATCAGAACTCATGACGATCCAAAAAAACAATTAATCAAAAAATTTAAACTCACTGAAATTCAGGCAAACGCCATTCTTGATATTCGCTTGCGCCAACTCGCAAAGCTTGAAGAACAAAGCATCATCGAAGAAAGGGATTCATTAAAAGCAGAAGCAAAGGAAATTGAAAAAATACTTAATTCTGCATCTCGCTTAAAAACTCTTATTAAAAAAGAATTAAAAGAAGATCAAGAAGAATTTGGCGATGAAAGAAACAGCATGCTTGCCGAGGCAGAGGAAGCAAAAGCTTTTGATGAAAAGGAGCTCATTTCAAACGACCCAATGACTGTAGTTCTATCAGAAAAAGGTTGGATTCGGGCTGCCAAAGGACATGATGTGGATGTAGAAGGATTGCAATACAGAGAGGGAGATTCTTACTTATCTTCATCTTTTGCAAGAAACAGCCAAAATGCTGTTCTATTGGATAATTTTGGCAAAGCCTATACTTTACCTATTCATCAATTACCATCTGCGAGAGGCCAAGGCGATCCAGTTTCAGGAAAGATTAATGCCCAATCCGGAGCAACTTTTCCCGGTGTGATTGCAGGATCAGAGGAAACCTTAGCTGTGTTAGCGTCTAATTTAGGCTATGGTTTTGTGGTTAAGTTGGGAGACCTGCAAACAAAAAATAAATCCGGTAAAGCGGCTTTGAATGCAAAGAATGCTAAGCCAATCACACCTAAGATTCTTTCAGCAGTTGAGGAAAATTACATTGCCTCGATTACTCAAGAAGGCAAAATGTTAATTATTGAGGCAAGCGAATTACCAATTCTAGGAAAAGGTAAGGGTAATAAAATCATTTCAATTGATAAAAAGAAGTTTGAAGCTAAAGAAGACCAACTCATGTATTTGGTAACTTTCAAAAAAGGAGAGTCCATAAAACTTTACAGTGGCAAACAACATTTTGTTATCAAACCAAACGATTTAGAAAATTTTCTAGGAAATCGAGGTAGAAAAGGAAACTTCTTACCTAAAGGTTATCGCAAGGTAGATAAAGTCGAAGTAATCTCTGAGTAATCACTTCAAAGCTTTGACAGCTTTTTCAAATCTTTTAAAACCTTCTTCAATCTCATTGTCTGAAATAATTAACGAAGGGGCGATTCTAATTGTTTTTTCTCCAGCAGCTTGGACTAGTATCAAACCTTTTTTATAACAGGCATCAATAAAGTCTTTTGCTTTTATTTTTTTAAAGTCGCAACAGATCCATAGGCCCGCTGATCTTACATCTTCAAATAAATCAAACTCTTCAGATAATTTATTTAATTTTTCATGAAAACTGAATGTTTTTTTCATAACGCCTTTTAAAACTTTTTGAGAAGAGACTATTTCTACAACCTTCTTAGCAACTTCGCAGGCAAGGGGATTCCCGCCAAAGGTACTGCCATGAGTGCCCGGTTGAAAAGCTTTAGCAATTTTTCCAGTTGTTAAAGTTGCCCCGATTGGTATTCCTCCACCAAGGCCTTTTGCCAGAGTGGAAATATCAGGCTTAACGCCATAACCCATATAAGCCATTAAAGTTCCCGTTCTCCCAATACCACTTTGTACCTCATCAAATATCAACAGAGAGTCTTTTTCATTAGCTAATTTTCTGAGACCCTCTAAGAAAGGATTTTCTGCTCTAATTATTCCTGACTCTCCCAGAATTGGTTCCACAAAAATAGCGGCGGTTTTTTTGGAAATAGTTTTTTTGACGGAGTTAAGATCATTAAATTTTGCTCTTTTGAATCCTTGCAGAAGAGGACCAAAACCTGTTTTTTGGAATGTCGAATCACCGGCGGTTATATTCAACATTGATCTGCCATGAAAAGCATTCGTAAAAACAATGATTTCATGTTTTTCTGGTTTGCCTTGGTCAAAATAATATTTTCTGGCTAATTTTATTGCCGCTTCATTAGCTTCATTTCCAGAATTAGAAAAAAATACCTTGTCGGCAAAAGTTTTTTCAGCAAGCATTCTGCTAAGATCTAAAGCTGGTTTGTTGTACAAATAATTACTCACATGCCAAAGTTTTGTTGATTGTTCTTTTAGAACTTTATTGAGCTGTGGATGAGAATGACCAAGACAAGTAACGGCAATACCTCCACCAAAGTCGATGTAGTCTTTACCTTGTTCGTCCCACAGAACTGACTTTTTACCCCTGACAGGAATAAATGCTGCCGGAGCATAATTCGGCATCAAGGAAGTTCTATTTATAGAATTAATCTTTGTCATTTTTTGCTATTGATTATTGAAAATATCATAATCTGAACAGTTTTTTTCATAAAAAGGTATTTTGTTAATGGTTATAACTGAACAAATTGATAATGGATATAGATTATCTTTGATGCCAGATAGGTCAATTCCTTGGCAGGGCAGTTTGTTATTTTTAGTACTGATTTCATTTCCAATATCCATTATCGGTATTACTTTCTTTTTTTATGGCGCCCCGATTATTCTTCCCTTTGCAGGGTTAGAAATTTTGATCGTCGGGACAGCTCTTTATGTTGTTTTTAAAAAAAGTTCAAAGAAGGAAGTCATAACACTCACTAAAGAAAAATTAACCATTGAAAAGGGTCGTTTCAGACCGGATTCAGTTTCAGAATTCATCAGGGAATGGTCATATGTTTTTGTTGAAAAACCTTCTCACCACTGGTATCCAATTAAAATTGTCATATCTTCCAAAGGAGAAAAAATTCCTGTCGGGAATTTTTTAACCGAAGAAGAAAAAAAAGAATTTGTTAGCAGTTTGGAAGAAATAATCAGCGAATATCGAGCAGACTAAATTACTTAGCTCTCTGATTGAAACGTCTGCCAATCATTGCTGAAGCAATATTTACTTTTTGAACATCAATTGTTCCACCAGCAATTCCCCAACCAAAAGAATCTCTGACGCGTCTTTCCATTTTGTATTCTTTGTTGAATCCATAACCGCCCATAAGCTGCATAGCATTCGTTGTGACTTCTCTTGCAATTTCATTGGCAAAACATTTTGCAGTGCTTGATTCCAATATATCTGGCAAACCATTGGCAGCATTGAAGACTGCACGGTGAATCAAAAGTCTAGACGCCTCCACTCTAATGAGCATGTCAGCAAGTTTGATTTGAACTGCTTGAAAATCAACCAATTGCTTACCAAATTGCTCTCTTTCTTGAACATATTCTTTGACATAGTCTAAGGCTGCTGCTGCTTGAGATAGAGCCATTGTCGCGTTACCACATCTTTCTAAGTCAAAAGTTTCCATTAATTTTTTGAAACCATCTTCAGGCTCAACCAATAAATTATCAATTGGAACCTCGACGTTATCGAAGTAAATATCTGCAGAAGGAATTCCACGCCAACCCATTAGGCTCTCACTATTTCCAAAAGTCAGCCCTGGTGTATCGATATCAACAAAAACAGCGCCAATACCTTTTGCAGCAGGAGCATCAGACATTCGGGCATAAACTACATAACCATCAGAATGACCAGCACCTGAACACCAACGTTTGGTTCCATTGATTACGATTTTATCTCCTTTGATTTCAGCTTTGGTTGTTAAATCGGTCAAACCAGTACCAGCATTAGGTTCTGACATACTTACAGCTACCACCATCTCACCTTTACAAACTTTAGGTATCACTCTTTTCTTTAGTGCATCGGATCCAAAATGCTCAATGACTTTAACAGGACCTGCATTTGCTTCAAATACTGGCCAACCTACTGCGGAAGATATCTTTCCAAATTCTTCGAGAACTATGATTGCATCAAGATTGGAAAGCCCAAGTCCTCCATACTCCGTTGGTGTATTGATTCCTAAAAAGCCCAATTCACCAATTTTTTTTAGCACATCCTTTGGCACAGGATTTGCTGATTCTTCCATTTCATCAGCCAATGCTGTTAATTCTTTTTGAGCAAAATCTCTTGCGACTTTTTGCAACTCTAATTGTTCTGCAGTTAATTTAAAATCCATAATGAAAGGATAATTATACACATTGAGTTAAAATCATCATCATGACGTCAATAAAATTTTCTACCCCTAAAGGTTATGAAACTCTTAATCAAACCGAAGATCATATTGCGAATATAGGTCAAGGTTTTTACAAAAGAAATGAAGCAGGAGATTTGATAATGGCTTTTTGGGTAAGACCCGAAAACGGAAATTCTGGTGGAGTTGCTCATGGCGGTATGTTGATGAGTATTGCAGATTACTGTTTGTGTTCTGTTGCGATGGAATCAAAAGAAAATTATGCAGCAACCATAAGTTTTAGATCAGAATTTGTAGCTCCTGCAAAGGTTGGCTCCTTAGTAGAAATATTTACTACGATTACAAAAGAGACAAGAAGTCTTGCTTTTGGACAAGGCCACATCGAATGCGAAGGGGAAATTGTCTTTAGTTTTTCTGGAATAGTAAAAAAGATTAAGAAATAAAGTAATTTAATTTCTTTTTTACTTTTATCTTTTTTAGTTCAGCAACATCAGGAAGGCCATTTACATATTTTGTTGGTGCTTCTCCTTTTATGAGAGGGCTTAGATATGTTTTCCCTGCTTGAGTAATTTCAAAACCATTTTTAGAAATAAATTTTCTAGGCATGGTTTTTTCAATATTAGCCACATTTTTTAAAGGGGCAGTTTCTATTTTCCATTTGTAAGGCGAATGACTGATTCTTTTGATAATTGGCATTACAGCTGTCTTCCCAGCAATAGCAAGTCTTACCGCATGTTCTCCTACAGCATAAGCCTGATCAAGATCGGTTTTTGATGCTATGTGCCTTGCTGAACGCTGTAAATAATCTGCAACTGCCCAATGATTTTTTAATCCAATCTTTGAAATCATGCCAGCTAAAACAGGCGCCACTCCTCCAAGCTGTTTGTGACCAAAAGCGTCCGTTAATCCTGAGTCTGCTAAAAATTTCCCGTTTTTTGTTTGGGTACCTTCTGAAGCGACAATGACACAATAGCCTTTCTCTTTAACGGTTTGTTTGACCTGGGTAATAAATTTAGTCTTATCAAAAGGCACTTCAGGAAGCAAAATAATGTGTGGCGGATCGCCTGCTTTAGTTGCAGCTAAACAGGATGCTGCAGCAATCCATCCTGCATGTCTTCCCATGACTTCCAAAATGAAAACTTTCGTTGATGTTTCAGCCATGCTTTTTACATCAAGTCCAGCTTCTAAAGTTGAAGTAGCAATGTATTTTGCAACTGAACCAAAGCCTGGTGAGCAGTCTGTATAAGGTAAATCATTATCAACTGTTTTTGGTATCCCAACACACTTCAATGGAAAATTTAGTTTTTTTGCCATTTCAGATACTTTAAAAGTAGTATCTTGGCTGTCTCCTCCACCGTTATAGAAAAAATATCCAATATCGTGCGCAGCAAAAACTTCAAACAATCTCTCATATTCTTTCTTTTGCTTTATTGGATCCTGTAATTTAAATCTGCAAGAACCAAATGCTCCACCAGGAGTTTGTTTCAGTTTTGCAATATTCGTTTTAGATTCTTTTGAAGTATCTATAAGTTCTTCATTTAAAGCACCAAGAATGCCATTCTCCCCAGCAAGTACCTTGTGAATTTTTTTGGATTTATTTACAGTCTCAATGACACCACATGCAGATGAATTTATTACAGCTGTTACTCCGCCTGATTGAGCATAAAAGGCGTTTTTAATTTTTGTCATTGAGGCAATATAACTGAAAAAAGGTTTTGTGGGAAAAGGATATAATCATCAGATGAAAATATATGTCTTAGGTATTTGTGGAACTTTTATGGGCGGACTTGCACAGTTGGCAGCAGAAAAAGGCATTAAAGTTTCTGGCTGTGATGAGAATGTATATCCTCCTATGGATCAAGTCTTACTCTCCAATGGTATATCGATTGACGAAGGATTTAACCCAAAAAATTTACCCAAAGACGTTGATTTGGTTGTTGTAGGTAATGTCATAGCGCGTGGTAATCCTTTGATCGAAGAAATACTCAATAAAGGTATAGACTTCATTTCGGGTCCAGAGTTTTTATCAAAGTACCTATTAGCAAAAAGACACGTTGTAGCTATAAGCGGAACTCATGGAAAAACTTCAGTCTCTGCAATGGTGACAAAGGTACTTTTAGATAATGGAATAGATTGCGGTTACTTAATTGCAGGACAAGCGAAAGATTTAGATGCAACTGCGTCATTAGGAACTCATGAATTTTTCATCATAGAGGCCGATGAGTATGACACTGCTTTTTTTGATAAAAGATCAAAATTTATTCACTATCATCCTAAAACTCTTCTAATCAACAATCTTGAATTTGATCATGCTGATATATTTGACAGTCTAAGCGATATTAAAAAGCAATTTCATCATTTATTGAGATTGATGTCCTCTAAATCAACATTAATTTTTCCAGAACATAACATCAATATTAAAAATGTCATGAAAATGGGTTTTTACAGTCAAAGCCTTCCTTTCAATACCAAATTTTCCAGAGGCTGGCATGCTAAGAAAGTAACAGAAGATTCTTCTAAATTTAATATTTATAAAGACAAAAAGAAAAAAGCGTCAATAAGTTGGTCGTCTATTGGTGAGCATAGTCTGCAAAATGGATTAGCCAGTTATCTAGTCTGTAAATCCTTAGGCTTGAAATCAAAAGATATTGCAGAGTCACTTTCTAAGTTTAAAGGAGTAACGAGAAGAATGGATTTGGTTGGGGACAAAAGCAGTGTGAAAGTTTATGACGATTTCGCACACCATCCGACTGCTATTAAATATACCTTGGAGGGTTTGCGAAAAAAAGTTGGAAGTGAGAAGATAATTTGTCTTTTGGAAATGCGGTCCAATACGATGCTTTCAGGATATCACGACAAAAAAATTCCAAAGGCCGTTGCTTCAGCCGATCAAGTCTTTATTTTTTCAAAAGACAAGAAACAAATTTCTGCCTTGGAAAGTGAAAGTAAAAACATTGAAGCATGTTCGACTACGCAAGAATTTTTGAGAAAACTTTCTAGCTTAGACTTAGACAATACCCACTTGATTTGTCTGTCTAACGGCTCTTTCGATGCTATCCATCAAGCCATTTTAGAAAGAATTTAGTCTAAATTAATCCAACTACCATGAAATCCAAAAGGCACTCTTTGAGGCAAGGTAACTCTGGCAAGCGGTATGTCTGAAAAATTCTGAGCATCCAAAACAACAAAATCACTTAAATCGGTTGTTTTGTCGTAAACAAAACCAACTACAAAACCATCATCTTCTGATTTAGCATCTTTCTTAGGGATAAAAACCGGCTCAGCTGCCTGGCAACTTTCACCAAAATCATGAGCGATGGTTTCACTTTTTTCAAAATCATGTTTGAAATAGTTGTTGAGTCTTCCATCGTTAAGCAAGTAGCCAAAACGATGTTGTTTGCCATCGTAATCAGGATGGACCCTGGAAAATTCCATAGGCCTATCATCCAACATTTCTTCCGAACATGTTTTAGCTTTTGGATCTAGAATCCACCTTGTAAGAAAAGGTTTTTGCCCCATGGGAAGAGGATTATCAAAATCAAACAGTCTTTCGTATCGACAAAAGTCTAGGACAACTTGACCATTTTCATTTTCATACGAATTAACTATGTGAAATAAAAAGCCTGGATTTACCTCTATCCAGATAATTTCATCGGTTTTTTTGCTTTGTAATCCTACTCTGGAAGTATGTTTGTCATTCCAGACCACTGGATAATCTCCTCCAATGGGATTACTGTCATCGTCTCTTCTACCAAGATTAAACGTTACGGGTAGATCAAAAATCAGAACATAGTTTTTGGTAATAGCACAATCATGAACCATTGGTCTGCTTGGCGTTTCTATGATTTGATCTTTGATGAGTTTTCCGTGGCTATCTATAGTCACATAGTGAACTTGGCCTAATCCATTTACGTATTCCCCAAAATCATAACTTACAGCATGCATTTCTCCAGTATCCGAATCAATCTTTGGATGGGCAGTAAATCGCTTATTATCAGCTGCTGGAAAAGGTTCTTCTTCAAGAAAATTCATCTCAGAGTCCATAATTACTGGAGATACTCCTCCTTCGACTAAAGCATAAATCTTTTCACCGTGTTTAAGCACATGAGTATTAGGACCAAAACCAAAAGGCGAGGTTACAAATTTATTCTTATACCAAAGCGCCTTTCCATCTTCTACTCTTATGCCATGAATCATGCCGTCACCAAAAAAAGGATGATAATTTTCATGATTTATTGGTTCTTTTGGATTAGGTCCATTTCTTAGAAACAGACCTGATAGTTCTCTAGGTAATTCACCTGTAATTTTTAATTCAGTTGAAGACGTTTCTTCTACTGGATACCAGTTTCCAGATAAAAATTTATTTTTGCTTTCTCTTTTAGTCATTTTTTTTATCCTCCCTTAAGTTCATTGGATCCTTATATACAGTATAAATTGTTATGACAAGAATGAATCCAATTAAGAAGTAATTAAAATATTCTATAAATGCCACGCCCAAAAAGTAGCCACTTAAGACATACAAAGAAGTCCATACTGGAGCAGACAAAATAGTTACTGGAAAAAAAATTCTTTTATTCATTCCTAAAGAACCTGCTGTAAAAGGTACTACACATCTAAGAGGGCCAAAAAACCTTCCCAGAGCAACACTTAAAATTCCATATTTCTCCATAAACTTTTGAGCCTGCTTTATATAGCCATGATAGTTAATAGGTACCCAATCATATAGCTTGTTTCCGACCAATAATCCCAAGCCATAGCTGACAGAATCTCCTGCAACCATTCCCATAGTTGCGTAAAAAGTTATCTCAAAAGGACTTATTCCAACTGTTGCAGCAAGCGCTCCAACACCAGGAACAATTAACGTAGCAGGCGTAAACAAACCTGCAATGAATAGGGATTCAATAAAAATCAACGCGAATATAGTCCAATTTACCCAATCAGGATTGGTTTCTAAAAAAGAAAGGATTGAATCGAACATATGCAGATAATTAAATTATTGCAATAATACAGTACATGAGTGCAAAAACATCCCTTTCAGAGTTAGATTTAATCTGCAAACAAGCTCAAGAAGCAAAGATTGAATTAAGGAGATCTTCGAAAGCAAAAAAAAATGACGCGCTAAAATATGCTGCTGATTTTTTGTTGAAGAACAAAGCAAAGCTTATAGATGCTAATTCAATTGATATGGATTTAGCCAGTCAGAAAGACTTACAAGACTCATTTGTTGATCGACTTGAGCTGAATGAAAAAAGGATAGATTCAATGATTTCTGGATTAGATAAGGTCATAAATTTAGAAGATCCAGTAGGTCAAACTGATCAATCGCATACCTCGCCATCTGGTTTTGAAGTATCAAAAATGCGTGTTCCTCTTGGCGTGATAGGGATAATTTATGAATCTCGGCCTAATGTTACAGCGGACGCATCTGCATTGTGCTTGAAGTCTGGTAATGCATGTATCTTAAGAGGAGGATCTGAAGCAGCAAATTCTAATGCTGTAATTGAGGAGTGCATGCAAGATGGTTTGGATAAAGCATCATTGCCTAAATACTCTATCCAGCTTATAAAAAATCAAGATAGAAAGCTTGTAGGTGAAATGATTAAGAGGGAAGGGGATATTGATTTATTAATCCCTAGGGGCGGAAAAAGTTTAATAAAAGTTATTTCTGATGAAGCCAAAATTCCTGTGCTCAAACACTATGAAGGTTTATGTCATGTCTTCATAGATAAAGATGCTGATTTAAAAAAAGCCATAGAAATATCCATAAACGCAAAAACATATCGTTATGGAATCTGCGGAACGATGGAGACTTTGTTAACTTCAGAAGAGGTAGCAGTAAAAGTTTTACCAGAGATTAAAGCCGAATTAGATAAGTTGGGTGTAGAAATAAGAGGCTGTGAAAAAACAAAAAAAATTATCGATGTTAAATCTGCTTCAGATGCAGATTGGATTACGGAGTATCTTGCCCCAATTCTTTCTGTGAAAGTTGTTACAGATCTTCAATCAGCAATCTCACATATAAATAAGTATGGCTCTGGCCACACCGATTCCATAGTTTCTGAGAATTTGTCTGCGGTAGAAACTTTTTTCAATGAAGTAGACTCTTCATCGGTTATGCATAATCTACCGACTTGTTATGCAGATGGATTTGAGTATGGACTTGGAGCTGAAGTGGGAATATCCACTGATAAGTTACATGCCAGAGGGCCTGTTGGATTGGAAGGTTTAACAAGTCAGAAATTTGTAATTAAAGGCCAAGGACAACTTAGATCTTAATTGATGATAAAAAGATTGGGTATCTTTGGCGGAGCGTTTGATCCGGTTCATAAAGGCCACACGCAATCTCTAAAATACATCAGCGATCTAAAAATTATTGACGAAATCCAAGTTATTCCAAATTATGCATCGCCGCACAACAAAGATATCCAAACTGATGAGAAGCATCGTCTAAAAATGCTGGAAATCGCTTTTAAACAGTCAAAAAATATTAAGCTGAATGATATTGAATTAAAAAATAAAACCAAATCCTATACTTACGAAACGCTTAAATGCCTTAAAGAGATTTATCCTGAACAACATCTATCTCTAATTATAGGTTTGGATTCTTTACATAGCTTTACGACTTGGAAAAATTGGGAAAACATTTTGTCTTTGTGTTCGCTTTTAGTCTTGGAGAGAAAATTGAATTTTAGTTTGGAGCTTAATAAAGAGTTAGAAAGTAAAATGTCACCTGATTATGATGATTTTTTCTCTGGTCATGGAAAAATTCTCATTTTAAAAAACGACTTGATAAACATATCCTCAACAGACGTTAGACATAAAATTAAGAACAATGAGAACCTTACAGAAATAGTTGATGATCAAGTAATGGAATACATCTCAAAAAAATCTCTTTATAAAATTTAAATGCCCAAAAAATCAAAAAAAATTATTCAAAATAGTTTAGAGGAGATAAAGGCACAAAATACAATATTTTTAGATCTATCAAAATTAAACAGTTTTACAGACTTTTTAGTCATAACATCAGGGACTTCTTCCCGTCACATGTCGGCTATAAAAGATAAATTATTAGAAGACTTGAAAAACAATAAGATATCAGTCAGCGGGGTTGAGGGCCAAAATTCCAGTGAATGGATCCTATTGGACTTGGGAGACTTTGTAATAAACATTATGTCTAAGGACTCAAGAGTATTGTATGACTTGGAAAGTCTTTGGGATCCGGATTTGAATTGAAATGAATAATTTTTCTAGAGAAAGATTCAAAACAGGAGAAGAATATTCTAGGGCTTTATTTTTTTTATCACCTTTTATTTTTCTTTTTTCAGTATCACTTTTTCAAGTTTTGAATTTAACTTTATTTCAAGGAGATAAATATCAAACAATAGCTGAGTCAAATAGGATTTATCAAAAACCCATTAGTCCTGTAAGAGGCTTCATCTATGATAGAAATGGGAATTTATTAGCAGAAAATATTGTTCAGCGAGATCTTTACGTCACTCCAGCCTTCATTGAAGATTCTGCAGAAACCATTTCAACGTTGTCAAATATATTAGATGTGTCTTATGAACTTTTGGAAGAAAACTTCTCAAGGGGCTTAAAAAACGCAAAGAAATTTGATTCTTTTCCTTTGGTGAAGGCTCTTAATGAAGAACAGATTGCTAAAGCCAAAGTAAACCTAGATTCAATCTCAGGTATCGAAGTAAGAGCTACTCTTAAAAGGTATGTTTTACATGGGGAGGCTTTGGCTCATGTGTTAGGTTACGTAGGAGATATTTCGTCCGATGATATCAGAAGAGACAAGCTATTAGCAGAACTACAAAATACTCAAATTGGAAAAACAGGTATAGAAAAAGAGTTTGACTACGTTTTAAGAGGTAAACCTGGTATTCAAACTCAAGAAAGAGATGTTAAAGGAAAATTGGTGAGGATTTTAGATGCTCAAGGAGCAGAAGACGGTAAAGATATTTACTTAACTATTGATCAAAAATTGCAAGACCATCTCTTTAAGCTTTTTGAAAACAGAAGAGGTGCGCTAGTAGCCTTAGAGCCAAAAACCGGTTTGGTAAGAGCTTTGATTAGCTCTCCCTCATTCAATCCAAATATATTAAATTCAATTGTGGATACCGATGAGGTAGAAAGTTTATTTTCAAATAAAGAAAGCCCAATATTTAATAGAGCCATTTCTGGGCAATATCCTCCTGCATCAACTTTGAAGCCTTTTGTAGGTCTTGCTGCAATAGAGAACGAAGTAATCAGTTGGGATAAAAAAATTAAAGACGATGGTGAATTTTATGTCGAGGGAGATCCAAGGCCTTATCGGGGCTGGAAAGAGAATGGACACGGAAGAGTAGACATGAGGAAAGCAATTGCAGAATCCTCAGATGTATATTTTTATAACATCGCTTTTGATTTAACTTTAGCAGGGATAAGGCCAATGCTTGACAGTTTTGGATTTGGTAAAAAAACAGGCCTAACTGACTTTGAAGCCAATGGTCTTCTTCCTGATAAAAAATGGAAGTTAGGTTACAAAGGAGATTTTTGGTTCAAAGGCGACACAATAAATTTAGGAATAGGACAAGGTTATATTTTAGCCACACCACTTCAATTAGCGATGGCTTATTCAGGTCTAGCAAACAAAGGAGTGATTTATCAGCCCCAATTTATTCAGCCAGAAGACGAAAATTCTTTTGAACCAAAAAAAGTTGCTGAAATTCAACTTTCTGATAATAAAACTTGGGAAAAAATGGAACAAGCTCTAGTTGATGTGATTTCTGCGAGAAATGGAACAGCCCATAAAGTTTTTGATGCCAATTCAGCTGTTATTGCAGGAAAAACTGGTACTGCACAAATCAAAAGTATTCTTCCGGGTAAAGAATACGATGCAATTCGGGAAAATCCTGCATTACGAGATCATGCTCTTTTCGTTGGCTATGGGCCAGTAGAAGATCCAAAACTAGTTGTAGCGGTTGTCATAGAAAACGGTGAATCAGGAAGTGAAGTTGCTGCTCCAATTGTTAAATCTGCAATAAATTATTACACAGGAGGATTTGATGCAGAATAAGCCATTAAGTTTTTCAGTAGATATCAGATTGAATCAAAGGAGAAATTTATTAAATTTTGATTATTCTATTGTTCTTACGGTTTTTCTTTTGGGTCTTTTTGGTTTGGCGATGATTTATAGCGCTAGTGGGTCCTATGCTCTAGTTTTAAGGCAAGCAATGTACTTTTTTCTTGGGGTAATCCTGATGATTACTGCGGCAATGTCTAATTTTAGAAAAATGGAACCTATTTATTTGAATGCGGTTTGGATAGGTTTCTTTTTCTTAGTTTTAGTTTTAGTTTTGCCAAATTCTGGAACCACAAACCGATGGATAAATTTAGGTTTCATTGGGTTTCAACCTTCTGAGCTAATGAGGTTTTTATTACCTATTTCTGCAGCAGCATATTTAACACGAAATCCACAAATAAAATTATCCGACTGGATAATTGTCCTAGTTACGACATTGGTAGCTTTTATTTTAGTTTTCCTCCAGCCAGATTTTGGTACCTCAGCGATTGTTTTACTCTCCGGAATAATGCCAATAATTTTATCTGGCCTACCTTGGAGATTTATTATTTATAGTTTTTTAGGCGGTATTGGAACTCTTCCTTTCTTATGGATGAGCTTGATGGATTATCAAAAAGAGAGAATATATACCTTTATTAGTCCCGAAGCTGATGCTTTAGGTTCCGGATGGAATATTGCTCAATCAAAGATTGCCATCGGATCTGGGCAGTTTTTTGGAAAAGGCTATATGGAAGGAAGTCAAAGCCAACTGGATTTTATCCCTGAAAGCCATACTGATTTTATTTTTGCAGTAATTGTTGAGGAGTTTGGATTTTTAGGTGCTCTTGGACTTTTTCTCCTTTATGCTTTTTTAATTCATCGTCTCTTATTCGTTGCTAAAAGTAGTAATTCCAAATTTGCAAAATTGGTCTCAGCGACGCTTTCAATTATTTTGGCTGCCTACATAACATTAAACATTTCAATGGTAGTTGGTATCTTTCCTGTAGTAGGCATGCCTTTGCCATTTATAAGTCAAGGTGGAACAGCATTAGTGGTTAATATGATTACTATCGGTATAATTTTATCTTTAAGGAGAACGACTTGAAAAAAATAAGTTTGCTTTTGCTTTTAGCCTCTTTTGTGCCTCTAATCCATATGGATTATTCAAAAAGTTATGAAACGTTGTCTTTTATAGATGAAATGGTTTCCAAACATAAATTTGAAAAATCGTATTTGGTAGAAATTTTCAAAAGTGCTGAGAAAAGAGAAAAAATAATCAATTCTATGAATAGACCCGCAGAAAAGAAATTTTCATGGGCTCAATACAAATCCAGATTAATTTCGCCTGTAAGAATAAATAACGGAGTAAGTTTTTTACAGAGATTTTTGCCGGAGTTTGAAAAAGCAGAACAAGAATTTGGGGTTCCTAAAGAAATTATTGCAGCTATTATCGGTATTGAATCCAGTTACGGTTCAATTACTGGCAGGGAAAGAGTGATAGATTCGCTCTCGACTCTTGCCTTTGATTATCCGAGACGAAGCAAATTTTTTACTAAACAATTAGAGCATTTTCTCCTGCTTACTAGAGAAGAAAAACTTGATCCTTTGGTTATGAAAGGATCATATGCTGGAGCTATGGGCTATGGCCAATTTATTCCAAGTTCTTATCGGTCTTATGCAATTGATTTTGATGACGACGGAGTAAGAAATATTGTTACAAACCCAATTGATGCAATTGGAAGCGTTGCAAATTATTTGAGTAAGCATGGCTGGGAAAGAAATGCCAAGATAGCAGAGACTCTCACAAAAAATGATGTGAACTCAAACTTCAAGACATCATTATCGTTAAAAGAGTCAGATGCTTTGGAACTGGCATCTAAGATCGATTTACCAGATAAAAAATACTTACAAATAAATTTTGAAGATAAAGAATTTTGGTTGGGCCATAAAAATTTATATGTCTTATCACGTTATAATAGAAGCTCTTTTTATGTGATGGCCGTCTTTCTTCTGAGCCAAGAAATTGACTATGCGTATAGAGTAAAAATATGAAAAAAATTCTCTTTATAAGTTTTATATTCTCAGCCGTAGCATTCTCACAAACTTTAATTCCCAAATTACCGCAAATTACTGCTTCTAGCTTTTTACTCATTGACGCTGAAACAAATAAAATAATTGCTCAACAAAATCCAGAAGCCTCAACCGGGTTAGCCAGTATCACAAAAATAATGACAAGTTACATAGTAGCTGACTACTTAAAGCAAGGATTTTTAAATATTAAAGACTCCACAACAGTAAGTGAAAAATGTTGGCGCATGGAAGGCTCGAGGATGTTCATCCAAGAAGGCAAAAAAGTTTTGATAGAAGATTTGATGCGCGGCATGATTATTCAATCCGGAAATGATGCAGCTTGTGCCTTAGCTGAACACATTGCAGGAACTCAAGAAGATTTTGCAAGTCTCATGAATGACTATGCTCAAAAAATGGAGTTAAAAAATACGAATTTTACCAATCCAACGGGCTTACCAAATGTTAATCACTATTCAACTGCTGAAGATATAGCAAAATTAAGTATATTTTTAATAAACGACTTTCCTGATGAATATTCAATCTACAGCGAGAAAGAATTTACTTACAACGATATTAGGCAGTTAAATAGAAATAGTTTACTTTGGCAAGATGACTCAATAGACGGAATTAAGACAGGCCATACTAGAGCTTCAGGATATTGCTTGGTTGCCTCATCCAAAAGAGCAGACATGAGGCTAATTTCGATAGTTCTCAATAGTGCCTCTGAAAAATCGAGACTTCAAGATACTAGAAGGTTACTGGATTATGGTTTTAAGTATTATCAAACTAAAAAAATAATCGCCAAATACCAACCAATATCTATAGTTGATGTCTGGGGAGGAATGGAAGACATATTGGAACTTGGTCCTGAGAAGGATATCTTTATTACATTAACTAAACCTGCTTTTGATAGGCTTACAATTGAGGCATCAAAAAATTTAGGTGTAAAAGCACCTATTAGGAAGGACTCAGTTATAGACCGATTAGATATCAAAGTTGATGGAGAAACCATTCAATCGGTAGATTTGGTTGCGGTAAATAATGTGCAAAGAAAAGGGATTGTCATTGCAACTTTAGAATCTTTGATGTTTTACGTTTACAGTTTCTTCATGCAAGATGAAATAAATTAATGTCAATTTGTTTTTTAAATGACAAATATCTAGATGTTCAAGAAGCAAAAATCTCACCACTGGATAGAGGTTTTCTTTTTGGAGATGCAATTTATGAAGTAATCATTGCAGTAAATAAAAAACCCTTTGAACTTGGCGCTCATCTAAATAGATTAAAAAAAAATTTATCTTACTTAAAGTATTCATTATTAGATCAATTTGATCTAGAGGAAATAATTCTAGAAGTAATTTCCAGAAATAAATTTATTAACCAAGTAATTTATGTCCAAATCTCTAGAGGTACAGACATTGTTAGAGACCATATTCCAAGTAATGATTTAACACCAACCATCTTTGTATCTTCTCATGAACTGAAAACAGACTTTTCTCCTAGTTCTGGCGAGAAAGCAATTTTATTAGAAGATTTTAGATGGAGAAAAAGTCAGATAAAGGCAACTTCCTTATTAGCCAATGTCATTTATAGATCTGAGGCCAAACATAAGGAAGTTTTTGAGACTATTCTTTTTGAAAATGGATTCATTACTGAGGGTGCGGTAAGTAACGTTTTTTGTTGTATCGATAATAAAATCATAACGCCGCCTTTGACTGAAAATATTCTTCCTGGAGTAACGAGAAAAGTAATCTTAGAGCTGATTCAAGATACCTCTTTTGAATACGAAGAGACAAAGATAACTGTGGATTCTTTTCTATCAGCAGAAGAAATTTGGGTTACGAACTCAACCAAAGGAGTTATTCCAATCATTGAACTGGATGGTAAAAAAATAGGAACCGGATTACCTGGTGAAATATATTTTCAAATTTCTAAAGCTTTCATGAGTAAACTTTCAGGTTAGATATACCCAAAATTTACAATAATTTTTCTTAATTCATTCCAGAATTCTGCGTTTCCTGTTTTAAAGTCTTTATCAAGATCAGCGATTTTTTTTCTTAAACTTTTAATTTGTGGTGGTGATATTTTCTTTGCTTTAATTTTCAGCTTAGTAAGATAATCTCTTGGAACGCCTTTTAGAAAAAAATTTGGATTCTTTTTGTATTGCTCTAATCGATCTAGCTGTTGGTGAATGACAGCGATTATACTTGGCTCATTTTCTTTATTTAATTTCATAATTTCCAAAATTTCTAAAGATTTTGAAACTTGGTTAGACAAACAACTATTTATTAAGCTAAAGACATGATATTCAGAGCTGTCTTTTACAAATTCATAATCCGTATGTTTTTGATCCAAACATTTTAGAAATTTTAACTCTTGATAAGCAGACAATAAATTTTCTTCATTTCTAGAGGCAATTAAATTAATACCTTCTTCGCTCAAAAGTAAATCCATATTTTTCGCCTCGTCCTTGAGCCAATCTTTTAATTGATTTGAATAGACCGGCTGAATCTCG
>Ga0181575_10001017_pt1 | contig 20260 bp, 22 predicted proteins | sample 101ome_23_FD_145599 | JGI IMG/M metagenome (GOLD analysis project Ga0181575, IMG submission 145599) | Coastal salt marsh microbial communities from the Groves Creek Marsh, Skidaway Island, Georgia - 101411CT metaG (spades assembly) | ecosystem: Environmental > Aquatic > Marine > Intertidal zone... | reverse complement strand
CCTTGACAAAAAACGACTTATTGCAACAATACCTGTCCAAACGGCGCAAAATCCCACTCTGTGATGGGAGTGGCCTGTATATACTTGAAGTCACCCGAGTTTCCTTCGACACTTCGCTCTGAATGACGTGTTATCGGTCTACTTCTATTCCCTGAAGTTTTCCTGAGTTGAATTGGTCCTGTCACGGCGCAAAGCCGTTGTCCAACCACTGCCATGTTACCAATAGCACCACAAGCACGAAGAGCGTACAATAACACGCCAAGTACGCAAACGCTAGTGAGGTCGACAGAATACGTGGAAGTTGACGTCGCAGTCAGCTCTGAAGACTGGCCGGAGCGCGACCGTAACCTCCTGACCAACTAGTACTGCCACTGCTCAGCAGTATGCTACTTTGGATGAGCTCGGGTAGGTCTTAGGTACTTAGGTACTAAGCGTATCGACTAGCTATCGTCGTACTCGCAGGTGTGGTAATCGCGCTTTAGGTTGCCATTACAACAGGAGAAAGCGACCAGAAACTAAAGGAAAGCATTTTGAGAGCTTCCATGCGGCTTCTTACAAAATCCCAAGACTATCGGTGTTTCCTCAAAGGTTCTACTGAATTCGACTTCATACTTCAGCGTTTCTGTTGCTTCATGAGTTATCTAGGACAGGTGTGGTACCACCTAGAAGTTGACTTGCTCTTGTGACGAGTTTCTCTTCTTTGACTGGGTTCCGCAGTGGCTGTGCTAATGACTCACATATTGATCTAGACAAAACAGTTGACTCTCTGACAATATTTTACGTACATCGCGGATTTAGTTTTGTTTCTTACCTGGAGTTTGCCAGGCGCAGCGTGTTCTGTGAAAAAGATGGTCCGCCCGGCTCACAAAAATGCCCAGCTTTGTGTCTCTTTGATGGGGACTACGATAGGTTATGTGTATGAGTGATCGAAAAAAAAGAGTACTTACTGCATTATCACGATACTCAGTGCGTTGGAATCTTCCATCAGTGATGAGACTACTATGCTTTGGTAAAAGAGGAAGAAAGCTTGGTACATACTCTGGGTGTGACTCCTGAACCTCGCTGATAGTAGGTCGAAGCTTATGAACAGCTGAGATAAATACGTTGTGCCAGTTAATACGACTTACTTTAGCACATCGATTTCTCGACAAATTGCACACATTCATTCCACACGTTTGGGCGCTAGTTGCACTCCAAAAAGCCATCAAACCATCTATGTCACCATAGCTGCACAGCACGTCTGATGCATTAACAGCCACTCGGCCCTGTCGAGTAGTTCGAGTAACGATACGATCTAATCCTAATATTTTTGACTCACCTCCTCACGCGCTAACCGTTCAGATAGCCCACCCATCTCCTTTATAAAACTACGCAGAAAGTCAGTTCTTCTGTCACGTTCCTCTTGTACCAACTCACAGAGGAAGCAGTTCACAGAGAGCGTTGGCTGCGTTGCGCTTGATTGAGACATTCACGCCATATGTCTAAGTGAAGGATATTGAGAACCACGCGAAATATAGTTGTATTTAAGCATACCCGAACGAGGAACTGAAGACACCACTGGTAAAGGTAGTCCTTTATTTGACAAGTAGAAAGGGCCATCGTTTCAACGAGGGGAGAAGGAAACGAAGCTGCAACCTCGCGGCGACAATTTCCTATTGGCTCAGAGACGGTTAATAAAACACGTGCGTGCAAGTCGTCTCTATTTCGCGACAGCCGCTCTATTTGGCCCACGCAAGTCCTTCCGCGTGGCCACTGTGCCTTAACTGTGTCTAGTAGAAACGAATATGTCTCACACGAATATGATCGGAGAATCCAGAGTGACATCATGCTACCTCACTAAGGCATAACACTTTATGGCTTGGTGAACTCTAGTGTCGAGTGTAGCTGGTTTTCACGCTTGAATACGCAGAAAATGATGCATCTAATCTCGGGAGCCTCTATCCGATGACTCATACTCAGACTGACGAATGCCAATGGCGATATTTCTCCACATATGATTCATAGATTCATATTATGAGATAATTTGAGGGATGTGAATCCAAAAAGTCAATAGGCATTGTTGCCGGGCGACATCGGTCAAGATCGTGAAGACGGCGGCGGCGTTTAACGTGCTCAGTTCACAGCGCATCGAAAAGATTACGATGAGCAAAGGTATCTCGGTTGGCCTATCCAAGGGTCACGTTGTCACTGCGCGCGCTCTCGCGCCGCGACCTGGTTCTCGCAAAGGGGTACGTTTCTCGAGTCTACCCGTCTGCCTTCACTTAACCCATCGTAGCGTTGTGGCAAGCGAGTTGGGATGATCCGCGGCCTGATCCGCGACGTTGTTGGATCCGCTCCGTATGAAAAACGTCTCATGGAATTGTTAAAGAATGGGCGCGATAAAAGAGCTCTCAAGCTCGCCAAGAGAAAGGTGCGTATCACTCGTCTTGTCTAGGGCTTTGCTCAGTCCGCGTCGCTCGAAAACTTTCGTGTTCTCGGCTCGCGACGGCGACGCTGAGCGAGTTGATGTTGTGAATTCTAGCGCTTCGAGCGTTTTCTCGAAATCGACATCCTCCGTTGTTTCAAAGATTTGTCAGAACGAAACTAACTTTTCCAACGCAGCTCGGCACACACCTTCGAGGCAAGAAGAAAAGAGAGGAGATGGGCAACTTGTTACGCAGGTCGAGCAGGAAGACTGCGACTACGGACGGTAAGTAATGGCTCGAGTAGTCCGAGTTCTAGAGTTCTTTAATTACTACACAAGTGGTATCCAAATAAATGCGACGAAGCGCGTGTCGCCTTACGCACCCATCTAAATCCTCCCAAACACTCTCTGACCCTCTCAGCGAAGCAGATTCTTTGAGAGCTGCTCCCTAGCAGTTGCAAACGCTTGTGCGAGTGGATTATCGGCTCCGAGTGCATCCGACTGAAACTCGTGCAGGGATACCCTCTGATAAATGCTATCAGGATCGATCTCGAGAATGACACCATCATCAATAAGCTCGTCGAAAGCTAGCATGCACACATCGAAGTGCTCCAACAAAACATGCTTTTCCATGATTCCACCTGTCAGGAGAGAGAGGGCGCTGTAAAATGCGAGCAAGACACTTGACACAATCATTTCGTTCTCGATGTTCGACGCTACTACATAAACTTGAAAATCCAGAGCTGTACGATACACAACAAGGTTGTTCTCAAGTACAAAAGCCTCAAGTTCACTGTTGCTTGAAACTAGAGTCTTTGAGTAAATTGTTCTTTCGAACTCCTGCTGCTTCTGGCTATTTTTCCTGCGCAAAACATCAATTGTCTTCTTAATCCTAGAAATCGTAGTCACCGTACCACTCGGTATCATAATATTTAGCTGCTAGCCTACTGCCTTCAGCGTCCAAGATCACAAGCGCCTTGACACTTGGCAAAGTGCACGACCGCATCTTCTTTACTCTTTACACGTGTCGAATGATGGTCAGTCGTGGGGAATGCAAACCTGCAAAGCGGTTCGAGTGGGTGAATGCGCTGAGCTTCAGAGACACTCGCGTGCGAGTCTTGCGCTCTCCCTGTGGGGGACAGTCTGTCGTGTTGTAAGTTGCAAGAACACAAAAGTTTCTGAGGTCTCAGATCGCTACACCGAGATATCGAGAGGAAAAATGCCAGTGCTCACCACTCAATGTCCTCCGTGGACTTTTGTCGCCCAGCACGACGGGTTATGGGGAATCGGAAGTAACGTCTAGTGGCGATTCGAGCTAGCTGCGTCAGTATGACTATGCCACCTTTCAGCGCAGCGTTATTTAAACTGCCTGCTCTACTCATGTACACATCCCGTATTATGCTAAATCGGAGCCTTCAAAGCTGCCAGCTCGTTCACATTCCACTACGTATTATAGATGTCCGTGTTGTATCAATATTAATAATGAGATACTTTTAGAAAATAATCTTCAAAAACACACTTTATTTTTTGTGAATTTTTATCTCTTCATCGCCAATTTCGAACTATTTCCAAAAAAAAGTGTATTTTGGAGCGATCTCTTCATCGGCCTAAGATACAACTGTATCAACCGTACTAAGTATCATTTATTGATATTTGAGTTTATTTTGGGAATTTATTGATATTTCTAAAAAAATTACTACAAAATAACATGAGTCTACGGCCTCATAGTTAACCTATTTTAGTATGGACTCTAGTTACGTTTTCCATGGGATGGAGGATACTATCGATAGTATTATCTCGGTTTTCAATTTTTCATTTTGTTAGATCTGTTACACACAACATGCGGTGCCCGTATATTACGCGAAGCCAGTTTTGTCGATCAACAGAAGCGTATCCCAAAACGTATCTGCCGCTGCCATAGCGACATAACTCGGCAACTCACGTGCAGAATGCTCACCGCTATTCTCAAACCTACGCAACTCATCGCAGCGAAGGTAAACGAAATTTCGCGCACGGATTTTCGCGTCGCTTTCGTCCTTCGTCTTCCGTGACTGACTGCAACCTTGACTTCGCGGATGTAGGGAACGCGATCACGTTTAAGTCCTAACCGTGTCAGAACTTCCACCTCTCTTCGGTACGTGATCATATCGACTTATGCAGCGTCTCGCTACAAAGATCCTTTTTTAATCTCTTGCCGACGCTATCGCTCTCGTTTCTTTGAGTTTCGCGGGACGACGGACTGACACGCACTCGTCCACCGATCGTGCACGCGTTCTGCAGCACCTCTTCTATTGCACGAGCATCTGCCGAAAAGGTTCAAATCATCAAGCCCATCAATGGTGATCCATTCATTGGTATGCTCGAGACTCCCGTGACCTCGTCTCCGGACGTCGCGAACTTCTTGTCCAACCTTCCAGCCTATCGCACTGGTGTTGCTCCTCTGCTTCGAGGGGTTGAAGTTGGACTCGCTCACGGTTTCTTCGTGACCGGCCCGTTCATCAAACTCGGCCCGCTTCGATCCACTGACGCGGCTGAAGTTGCTGGCTGTCTTTCGGGCGCGGGCCTGGTTCTCATCTTGACTGCATGCCTCAGCATTTATGGTGCAACAGCTTTCCAACGCGATGAAGTTGTTGGGTTGAAGACGCTCAGTGGTCGTACAATCTCGAAAGACCCGCTTCAATCTACTGAAGGCTGGGCTTCTTTCACGTCTGGTTGGCTCGTTGGAGGTTTGTCGGGAGTCGCCTGGTCTTATGTTCTTACGCAAGTGTTGCCATACTACTCGTAAAAACCTGTTGCGACGAGCTGGGCAAGAGTGAGCATCGAAGTTACGTCTTATCTGAATACACACGTTTGAAGCGCGCTCAAGTAGGATTCGATGTGCTTTGTAGATTTTTAAGCGTTACAAATATAATTACTGCGTACATTTACCGCTCAAACTCTTTGCTAGAATTTCACCTGTTACTAGCTGGCACCCGAAGCTTACGATACTAACTCTTTTCTTGTCTAATCTAGGATTTTGCAGGACCTTCATCATAGGTGTTGTATGGATCAATATTCAATCGTGACTCGATGCCATCATATTTTACTATTTGAAACACCAAATCAAAGCTAAAGAAGCAATACAAGCGAAGACTGCTGCAACGCAAGCTGCAGCATACATCATTACAACCTACGCAAGGCATCAGATATGTAAAAGTAAACATAGCAAAGACCACCTTTCCATAATCTACATTCAATTTCATAGATGTCCGTCGGATCAACGCATCAACTGGTTTGGCTAGCGCTATGGCAACTGCAGCTCTGAACCCTTTTGTAAGTTGGCTGCCCGCCTGTGTTCGTGTGTTTACAGATCTCTACTTGCTGCGAGTTCCACCTTACCCACGTAAAAGCCGCCGTTTGCATGAAAGTTTTGGTGAATTCTCTCAGTGAGAGCCCTCTCGGTGCCTTTTCGTGATTTTAATTAAGTTACAGCTTGTTGACTAACTGGAAGCTGACCTCACAAAAGAAAATCCAGGCTATCACCAGGCCGACCCCGTAATACAATGTGTTGAGGAAGCCATAGGCCAAAGTACCCGCGTATCCGAGTGACTTAATGGTGCTACGAAGATTCTCTTTCTCTCTATTGGTCCATATTAACAAAGTGAGCAAGTTAAGTACTGCAGAACCTTACCCTTCTGTAGGACAGTCAACCTTGTCTTCCCGAGGCTGTGAAAAGTCATTTTCGGATCGCGCACTCGGCATGAACGCTCCGGTAGTCATCTGGTTGCTTAAAAAAAGACTTGCGCGCCGCTTGTGCCAGGTAGTGCGAAGCCAACATACTCCAACCTTCCCAAACGAAGGCGCCGCCGTCTTATTAGCAAGTGCAGTGATAAGCAAACGCTTTCGTTGGCTGAATGGAGATGTCATCGCGCAAGGTTTATTCAACATTTTCCCCAACATATGCACCATCGGCTTTTCAACGCTATCGTAGCGTATATCGGCTTTTGAATCGTGTCAGCGAAGTTCTCTTTCCGTCTCAAGTCTGAAGTCTAAGTCTGTCGCCCATTTCGAAGTGTCCACGCTCGGGTATTCACTCTCAGATATATACTAGCTAATGGCCGACACAATACTCGCTGGGATGCCCGAGTGGTCTAAGGGGCCAGACTCAAGCACTAACTGTACGTACTCGCACTCGATGCTTCACCGAAACACGGTGAGACTTCTGGTAGTCACTGACTGCGTGGGTTCGAACCCCACTCTCAGCACTCGAAGCGATTTACTTTTGCGCGTATGCAGTTGTTCCAGTCCTAGTTTGCACCTACATTCTCTATGACGTTCAAGTATCATCTGCTACGTCACGCACACACAAGCCATAATGGACCCAACAGGAACCCTAAATATATACACTAACGTTATTATAAGCGATCTTCAAAAACCGTATTCGAGAAGTTGCGAGCAACGGAACGCCTGCAGCGCGTTAGTTGTTTGGCAGCCAGAAACCAGTACATCATGGTGAACAGCTCCTTGAAGTCTATTTCAAAATCCTTGAAGGCGAGAGGCCTACAAAAATTGCGCTGGTACTGTCAGCTATGCGAGAAGCAGTGTCGAGACGAAAATGGTTTCAAGTGCCACTGTGTTTCAGAAAGTCACCTGCGACGAGTGCAAATCTTCGGCTCGAACCCCACACGCGCGATTGATGACTATTCGACACAGTTTGAACGAAACTTTTTACAACACTTGCAGTCAACGTACGTAAATCTTGCTTCGGTGTAGAGACGCTAAAAACGTAGCAGGTACAGAAGTTCACGAGTTGAGGTGAATAAAGTTTACAATGAACTGATATCTTTCAAGTCTCACGTACACATGAACGGTGAGTCCTTCAGAACGCTGAAGTAATAAAGATGGTGACCGTTTGTCAGCAACACGTTGGACTACTCTTTCGGATTTCATCAGGCACTTAAGTACTCGGTCAGACTGTGTCGTTGAAGAAACATCAAAGGGTTGGTTTATTACGTGCACAACAACTGAACCAGATGGTATTGATAGCCGTCGGCGACAAAGCAAGAGAGCACTTGAGACCGCGGTAGACTCAAGACTGGAGAAGGTGAGAAAAATCATGTCCATCTCTTCTAGCTGTTTACCGGCTACAGGTGATTGCTTCACAGGCAGTGGGTTCTAACTCGCATGAAGTTCAAAATACTTCTCCGACTAAAATACAACGTTCCGAAAAAGTTGATAGCTTCGTTCTCAAGGTTGCTGATCGCCTTCTTTTGACCTTCTTTCTTATACACAGCAAAGGCCAGACAAGTAAAAAGTTCTTCGCAAGCACAGCCAAGCTTTTCAGGACTGCAGTCAACAGGTCGTGTGACAAACATAGACAACTTGGAAAGTGAAATGTGGTTACGTAGAGGACTCGTGGTGAAAGTTAAATGTAGAAAAGATTTGGGCAAGGGGATCGTGGATCATGTGCACGACGGCAAGAGTGTTGCTTCAGTGAATTTCTCAGGAACAATGATCAACGTCCACCAATCGGAGCTTGAAAAAATTCTACCTGTGAGTTTCAGTTGTTTACCTGTCAAGTCGTCTCTTATCAGTGTAAATTTGCAGCGCATTGGTGCCAAAGTTTGCATAGTTGCAGGTCAGTGCGTTGGACAGGCAGCAACACTACTTTCAGTCGACACTGCAAGGCGAAAGGTAATACTGAATATCCTCCTATGCGGCACCTAAAATATTCACTCATCTTACAAAGGCTAAAATAAGGATTCTAGATACTTCGGTTGACGAAGAGGTCGATTTCGGCCAAATTTGTAAGGTGCAACAGATATGAAAAGAACGACCCTGTGTGTTACATAGATGGAATTATGTGGAATATATTTAAGGGAATCCGAAAAGAAAATTCGACCACATGTGTAGACTTTAGTTTCGAGACGCCATAGCAATACGCGTCATGTAGCTTAGCTTAATGTCATTCACAGCTGACTTAAAATACTGGAACAGATGGAGGGCGCAGTGGATGAACTGCGCAGCTCGGTAACGGCCCTGCTTTACCCCCGGGTACATTGCAATCTGCGATGACATTATATTCATCCACAACTTGTCTCCAGATGAATTCTGAAAGTTCGCCTGCGTCCATTCCATTGACGTCAACTTCCTCACCGAGGGAAAGCCCAGCACCAGTGAAGTTGACAATGCGCTCCTCACCGATAGCTTTTTCAGATGCCGCAGGTGGTGGCATAATATCATAAGTTGCCATGGCTAATGGATAAAAGTGAGTTTTGGCTGCGCTTGACTTTGTCCCCAGCTTTCTCATCATCTCAATGGCCTGCGGGTCAAACTTATCTGGGACAAGTGAGCCATCAGCTTTTCGACGGTCACGTCCTCCAGCAGGCGCAATCCAAATCAACATGCCACCTTTGTTCAGTAAACGCTGCATTTCTTTGATCGTTGCCAAGTTTTGTTTCATCTTCTTTGTTTTCTCTTCTGGAACGTCATCCATGTGTTTCTTTGAGTGAACACACAATAAATCTTTTCCCATGCTAAAAGGCTTCGCAAGGAGATCTGTCACAACACGATCGCCGGCGACGTACGTCACTCGTCGGCCTAAACCAGGGTGGCTTATCTCTGTCAGCAAAGGAATGAAAGCAGCATCACCCTCACTTTGATGATTGGCGAAAAGGATGACGTTCTCACCCCTGTCAAGCTGTTGTTGGATGGTAGACCACCGCTCTGGGAAGCGCAAGATGGACCGATCGAAGTCTATGAGACATCCGATATACATGTTTGCCATTTGATAATAATCATAAGGCGTGCGTATGGCGCGGTGATACGAAGGGAACTCGTACGGTGTCCCCAAAAGCTGGCCTGCATACGCTTTAACCATATCCTTGAAGATAGCCGTAGTAGCCCGTGACGCAGTCGTTTCGTCACCCAGAGCGATAACCATCTGTGACTTGTAACTATCAATGAGACCCTGAAATGTGTTTTTGATTTTCTCAGGAAACACAGATGACAAAGCTTTCAAACCACGTTCGCCTGGTACCAAATCTACCGCCAGTTCGGCCACTCGGACCTTGAGAGACGTCTGAGTCGCTCTCACTCGAACGTCGCGCTGTGTGCCGCTAGGCTGCCGCATTGACGTTGCACATGCCGCAGTTTTTATCGAGTGACAAGTGAACATGGCAACTGATTTCCACGCCGCTCTCAATGAGGGCTCGACAGTTCTGTTCGATCCACGGCGGGTGCGCCGGGAAGATCTCGGATAGGTGATTCATGTGACTTTACGAAAACAAAGTCCTGATATTCATTATAGACAAAAATGACCCTAAATATTGTGGGTGTCGATACTGTCCGAGGAACGGCAACACTCCTAGAAAGATGAGACCTAAACCCCAAACCGAAGAAAGAAAAATGAAAAAATAGCTTCCCCCGCGTCGACGCTGCACACGCGGCCAGAGCCCGACGAACGGCGAAGAGTGCATTTGACACCCTCGACGTAGCATTGGGGTTTGCGCGAAGTTCGACGCGTCGGAGAGCGACGAAGAAAGAAAGCAGGAGATAAAGAAGAAAACCTCTACAAGCATGGACGTTGCAAGTCTCGTGAAGCACCCGCTTGAGCACACCTGGACTCTTTGGTTCGACAACCCCAACGGGTACGTAAAGCCGTTTCTCTCACAAGCATTCATCTAAGCAATTACTGGACTCCACAGGCGTCAGAAACAAACTACATGGGGGCAGACTCTACGAAGTGTCTACACTTTTAACACAGTTGAGGACTTCTGGTGCCTCTACAACAACATTCTGAGCCCTAGCAAGTTGATCATGGGCACAGACTTCCATCTCTTCAAAGAGGGGATCGAGCCGAAGTGGGAAGATGAAAAATGTGCCAAAGGTGGTAAGTGGACTTATTACTTCCCGAAAAGTCGAGATTCGAACGATTTGGATGAAAACTGGTTGAACCTTTTGCTTGAACTGATAGGCGAACAGTTTGATGAGTCGAGTGAAGTATGTGGTGCTGTCGTTAGTGTTAGGCAAAAGCAACATCGCATCTCTCTTTGGACGAAGACTGCATCTAGCGAACCTGAGCAACTGACGATCGGTCGTCAATTCAAAGCTATCCTATCCATCCCAGACTCGGAAAAAATTGGCTACATGGTCCACGACGATGCTATCAGACTCGAGCGCCGCGCAAAGGAGCGCTACACCATTTGATCACATAGCATCGACTAGGCGACTAATTCACTGTAGATACTTACCATCACTATCCTTTTTGATTCCGGCTCGTTCGCCCCTTTCTTTTTGACATGGCAAGAAAAACCCTCTGAGCGACAGATTTCAGTCAACTCACGACCTTACAGTGTCAGCCGCCCCCTCAAACCAACCGTCCTGCTATCTAGGTCGTTCTGATGGTTGTCACGCTCTCGTGCTCTCCTACTTTTTCACGCGGCGCGACAATTTGCCTCAAGGATACAACGGCGTCCACTGTTTACTCACCGTTTGGCCATTTCGACTTTTTCCCCATAAACTGGTGCGTATCTCATATTCGGGTCTCAGCTGCGCTGCCTGACACCCTGAGACCCGTCGGCGGCACGCGTCGTGACGTCACTTGGTAAACAAGTACGGGGGCGCACGGCCGGTAGCGAGTGCCGCAGCACTATAAGCGGCTGCTGCCTCGTACTAACGCCGTGTTATTCGGACACGGGCTGCAAACAGCAAATGATGCGAGGGATACTGTCGCAACCAAACATCGCGCACCTTGTCAAGGGCGTCTACCGGGGGCAACCAAGACAAAGCGGGCTTGTGTCCGTACCGACGCGCGACGCACGCGTCAGGACTGCCAGTACAGTGATTGATCGAGATGGTAAGTTGATATACCTGTCCAAGCTATTCAATGACTCAGTGATTCACTCGTAGAAATCCTTGTGGACAGTCAGCACAACAACGTTACTGACCACATCTTTGAAAAGATTGGTGTGAACTTGCATCGTCGACCCGAGCATCCTCTCGGTATCTTGAAGAAAGCCATCACAGATTACTTTGATACGCGTTATGGAACGTCAACCTTTCGCATGTTCGACGATCTCAGCCCTATCGTCACTACTGTTGAGAACTTTGACTCTGTCTTGGTACCAGAGGACCACGTGTCTCGTTCGATGAATGACACCTATTACATTTCACAGGATAAAGTTTTACGTTGTCATACTTCTGCGCATCAACTCGGGCTTCTTCGCAAAGGGGAACGACGGTTCTTGGTTGCCGGAGATGTTTACCGGCGAGATACGATCGATGCTACCCATTTTCCAGTATTTCATCAAATGGAGGGCGTGCACGTGTTCACCAAGGAGCAACTTGGGAGCAGTGAACTTTCAGCGCAGGAGTTGGCAAGCAAAGAACTGAAAGATACTCTCGAAGGATTGGCTCGGCATTTGTTTGGAGAGGTGGAGCTTCGCTGGGTGGATGCCTACTTCCCATTCACCACTCCATCTTATGAGCTTGAAATTTTTTTCAACGGAGAGTGGCTTGAGGTTTTGGGCTGCGGCGTCATGGAAAAGAAAATTCTTAGAGAGGCTTCCCTGCATGACGAAGAGGCTTGGGCTTTCGGGCTTGGATTAGAACGTCTCGCCATGGTTCTCTTTGATATACCTGATATTCGATTATTTTGGACTGATGATGAGCGGTTCACTAAGCAGTTTGAGGCGGGCATGTTCAGAAGCGGTGGCGTCGGCATGCGCAAGTTCAAAAGTTATTCAAAATATCCGCCATGCTTTAAAGATGTCTCGTTTTGGCTGCCAGAAGATCGTGAATTCACAGAAAATAACCTGTGCGAAGTCGTGCGCGCTACCGCGGGCAATCTCGTGGAAGAGGTGAAGTTGTTGGATGAGTTTGAAAACCCCAAGACGGGCAAGGTTTCCAACTGTTACAGGATTGCTTATCGGTCGATGGAACGCTCCCTCACTGACGAAGAAATCAACGCGCTGCAGGAATCTGTTCGCGATTCAATGGTGGGAGAGCTGGGCGTAACTCTTCGGTAGGTTGCATTTTGGTTTTTAAAAAGACTATCCATCCAACTCGTTGGGTAGGAGAGGGCGCATTTTTTAGTCGTGCGCAGTGTGAGTTTGAGATTATTTTTCAGGTTAGATGAACGAATTCAATTACTCGTCATACGTCGCCACGTCACCTCCTACTCAAGCTTAGCTCGTCTCGAGGATATGCGCCATTGATCGCGTCGAGGAGCCCCTCAAACTCGATACGGCGGGCGGAGGGCCTGAACCAGGGTAGCATACCGCTGGCCGGCGTGCGATCGCGTGCATTCAATGTACTACATCGTCCTTACTGTTAGAATTTTTCATGATCACAATGCGTAAAAATTAACACATTATCAATTATATTTATCCCAACAGTACAAAAGTACACGAAAAATATTCTTTCCAATGCGAAAGCATCGCTGATGAATATTGGCGGATGAAGTGTACCTCTAAGTTATCGACTCACGAATCGCGAAATACGCAGATTTCATGGAATATTCCAGAATATTCTCGGAATCTTGGTCGGTTTGTATCCTGAAAGCTCGAACCAGCCGCCACGACGCCACTTGCTTCAGTACAAGTCGCGCCGGCCGATCATCGCGTCGTACCATGAGCGCCACTGAATCTCTCGCTCAAGCTTCTCGCCAGCTTCTCGCTGGTGCCACCGAAACCAAGCAATTCGAATGGATGTGCGTTTGCGGCGGTTTCTTGGCGTTCTTCGCCGCCTTCGGAATCGGTAAGTGACGCTTTGGAGAATATTCGCACCGCGGCCCTCGGTCCTCGCGGCCCGCGACTGCTCGCGCACGTGCGGTGATGTAACTGACCCGTATGATTTCGAAAACTTTCCTTAGGCGCCAACGACGTCGCGAACGCTTTCGCCACGTCTGTCGGCTCTGGTGCACTCAGCATTAAGAACGCCGTCGTCCTCGCCGGCATCTTTGAATTTTGTGGCGCCATGTTCATGGGTGGTCACGTCGTGAAGACCATCCGCAAAGGTATTGCCGATCAAGATTGTTTCGAGAATGATCCTGGTCTTCTCATGTACGGTTGCCTTTGCGTCATTTTCGCTGTCTCCATTTGGCTCGTCCTCGCCTCCTTCCTTGAAATGCCGGTGTCGACGACGCACTCTTGCGTCGGCGGCATGATCGGTATGACCATGGTTGCCCGCGGTAGCAGCTGCGTAGTCTGGACGAAGAAATCCGACACTTTCCCGTTCGTCGGCGGGGTCGTCGCGATTGTCATCTCTTGGCTCTTGTCGCCGGTTGTGTCTGGTGGTTTTGCCTTCGTCTTCTTTGTCGCCTTGCGAGCCTTGGTGATGCGATCCGAGCACTCCTTCTCTCGCGCGTCCGTCGCGTTCCCCGTGCTTCTTGCGTGTACTCTTATCATCAACATTTTCTTCATCGTGTACAAGGGTGCGAAGTTCCTCGAGCTCGACGACACGCCGCTGAGCACGGCCTTCGCCGTCGCCTTCGGTGTCGGCGGTGGCGTCGGCATCATTGCGTACTTCACTTTTACTCCATACATCTTGAAGACTACGGAAGAACTTTATGAAAAGATGCAACTCGAAAAGGCTGAACTCGGCTCTGGCGTTAAGAAGGTTGAAGAGAAGGTCGTTCGTCAACCGCGCGAGTACCCGACTGGCGTCATGGGCGCGCCTCTTCGCGTCTGGTACGCTCTCTGCGACCATCTCGAGTACTCGCTCGCACACAAGGCTGACGACATCCTGGAAGAGGACATGGCGGTGCAAGCTATTCACGAAAACGCCGAGAAGTTTGACGAAAAGACTGAACTCTCTATGCGTTATCTCCAAATTCTCACGGCGTGCTGCGACTCGTTCGCGCACGGTGCCAACGATGTGGCCAACTCCATTGGCCCGTTCGCTTCCATGATTGTCATCTTCAAGTCTGGCGAGGTTTCCAGTAAGGCTGAAATGGGTAGCGACTCTTACTGGATTCTCGGCCTCGGCGCCGCGGGCATTGTTGCCGGTCTCGCCCTTTATGGCTACAAGATTCTTCACGCTCTCGGCACCAAGATTGCCAAGCTCACGCCGAGTCGTGGTATCTGCATTGAACTCGGCGCTGCCTGTGTTATCATCATGGGTTCCCGTCTCGGCTGGCCGCTTTCCACCACCCACTGCCAAGTCGGCGCCACTGTCGGCGTCGCCATGCTCGAAGGTCGTAAGGGTATCAACTGGTTCATCATCGGCAAGACCATCTTTGGCTGGATCATCACTCTCGTCGTCGTCGGTTTGTCGACCGCCGCGTTCTTCGCTCAAGGTGCGTTCGCGCCGATGGTTAACTACCCGAATTACCTTTAATAAAAGCAACGCCGCCCGTCTGTCAAGGCCCACTCTTGCGCATAGCAAACACGGGAAACGGGTTGCTTAATTAACCTTAGTTTGAACTACATTCAATATTTCATGCATTCTAAATTGATGCCAGTCCCCTAGTGTCGTGCGTACGTATTCTTTCTTGACTGCAAACCTGTTGTCAATGCTCAGCGACAAATGGGAAATTTGTCAGTCGTCAGTGTGCAGTGCGGAAACATGTCAAGTATCACGTTGATTATTTGCTAAAAGTAGCTTGAGTTCTAACATTCGTTGCTGCAATTCCAAATTCTTTTCGGGCGTCATTGCGCCACTCTTCAAAGCTCTTTTATACTCTCTTTGAATTTCTTCTATTTGTTCCTGCAAACCCTCAAGAAACCCTTTTGCGGACAAGTCTGCTCCACTATCCTTTCTATGTTGCGATTCTGAGGCCGGTCGAAGCATGTGCTCTATGGGGCCACATTCAGATAGAACGTTAGCGCCATTGGCTTCATCGGTTGGGTTAGGACTCGTGTGTACAAGTGGCGCTGCATGCTCCCAACCACCTATAGCTCTACGCACTTCTATTGGAAGGTCAACATCAACAGCATGTGAATCCATATTGATCGTTTCTATTTTGTTCTTCACATGTCTTTCGATGCGCGCCTTACGAATGGCCTTCGCGTACTTACGCCAAGATCTCTCATCGAGACCGTAGTTGAAGTAAGCACCCTGATCAACACCCCTGTCTCGCCATGGGGCAATATCAATATTATCCAAGTCAAGATCAAATACACCACCATGGCCCAACTGGAGAAATTCCTTGTACTCATCAGGAGGAATAAATCGAGCACCTCCACCTCCACCAGGTAAAATTCGTTGTCCACTGTCGTTGTAGCGTGCATTTGGTGGTTGGCCGTTATATGTGTTCAGACTCCCGTCTGGAAAGTGTGACAGTCGAGTCTCTGCTTGAAGGGGCATACCCGGTGGTGGTACTGGCGGAGCGACATCTAGAATCGTTATTACGGCAAGTTAAAGAGAGTTGTCGCATCATTACCTGCGGCTAGCTGCTTTCCTACCTGACTTGTGCTTCAGTCTTTTTTAGAGGCAAAACGTGTGTTCCCATACCTTGAAGTCCCCTGCTGGAACCAACTCACTGCTTTTCGGAAGTGTGCCGTCTATAATTTCGTGACATTGGATGTAACTCTTGACCATCAACTTCTACTCACCAGGACTCCGATATGCATTCGTCAGGCCTTGATTTTCGTACAGCTATGCTCCATAGTGAGTCATGGCTCTGGCTCAAGTGGCAACTCACCTCGTCAAAAAGTTGTTCGTCGTTGTTGTCTAGGACTTTCGCTCGGTAAGTTGTTCCGCTCATGAAAGCTTCTTCGTGGTACACTAGAAGTTTATTTAGACACTTTCACGACTGACGTCGTCGGTACAGGTATCCCTCGTGGCGTCACGGCGTGCTGTCGCGAGCCCCCTAACTACAGTTGTCTTTTTGGGTGACTAAAAGAGATAGAAATTCCTTGTGATGAATGGTGCCTTTTCATTTATCGCTTTTTTATGTCTACATGGTTCTTCCTTTTTTTGAATATACAGCAAAGAAATCATACTATGAGGTCTGAAACTCCACATGTGTACCCTGTGATCGATCAGCTGTAGGGTCATACTATCCTCCAATGCGAAAGTAACCTGATGGTCTGTGACTCTTCACTTTTCTCCTCATGTTTTTTATGACAAAATAGATTATTATACTCCTGTGAATCATCACAGTAGTGTGAAAATCGAAAAAACGTGCATTTGTGACTTTTTCAATTTTTTTATCGCGGCAGAGAGCGAAAAATATTGCACCGCTTCAGAGAGTCCCTACACAAGGCAAATATATTGCACCGCTTCAGAGAGAACTTTTCGTCTTTTCGTGTGCTTCCTCAAACCGCCTCGGCGCCGCTACTGATCTAGTCTTATGGATCGTCTTACGAGGCAACTCTGATTTGCCTATGGCGATTCTCAGCGAATATGAAGTTCAGCTGCGTTTATTGCGTCAGTTGAAGGCCGGAGGGGCGGATAAGTCGACTCTGCGAAAGGAAGCACAGAAACTGAAAGAGTTGAAGCGGCGGTACTCTAATAAGAAACGGAAACGTCAAGCTGACCGTCAAGCTGACAGAGAAAGTACACCTGCTCAGTTTGCAGAAGTCTACACATATTTTTATTCGCCTATCCCAGCGGATGAAGAGGGTTTCACTCAGGCTTTTAGTGTGCCAGGTGAAGGTGCCACAGAACAGCAGATATCGGCGATACTTGACTTTTTTACTGAAAAAGGATTCATAGTATTCCGAGATGTATTGAGCACGAATGTATGTGCCGATACAATCGGGGAAATTTGGCACTACTTAGAAGATGTTTTCGTCGGTTTTGATCACAGTGAACCTGAAACTTACCACCACTTGTCTTCACAAACATACGGACTAGCTCCAGTGCCTTCAATTTTCACTGAGCAGATTGTCAAAAATCGTTGCAATCCGAATGTAATTCGTGCGTTCCAGACTGTACTGCGCGATCAAAATATTTTGTTGTCTCATGATCGATGGTGTGCTTATCGACCGACGAAAAGCATACAAATTGGTACTGAGATAGTTGACAAGCCAAACTGGAAAACAAAAGAAAATTTACATGTGGACTTGAACCCTTGGACCTACTTCTCAAGTGAACCGCTCATTGAAGATCTGAAATATGATAAACCTCGGGACTTTAGCAAGGAAATAAACGCTGTGTATCACAAGGGTGGTCCGAATGTTCAAGGTGTTCTTGCGTTGAACAACAACTCTGCACATGATGGTGGCACTGTGCTCCTGACAGGTTTTCACCGTTGTTTCCAAGACTGGCAGCGATCGTTAGGTGAGATTTCACGTCACATGCCTTCGAGGAGCGAGGAACTCGGTCATCTTGTCTGGCGAGGCAAAGGAACAGGAAGTTATATACTTGGACAGAAAGATGTCTTACACAAGTTCAAGCAGAAAATCAATATGCGAGCAGGGAGTTTGCTCATTTGGGATCAACGTATCGTGCATGGGAGTGTTCAAAATGATAGTAATAACTTCAGGCTAGCCCAATTCGTGAAGGCTTTTCGTCGGAAAAACTTTAGCCAGGCACGCCTTCACCATCGTGCAAAACGTGTCAACGAGGAGCTTGCAAAACTGGCTTGTGTCGCAGATTTAAGTGACGCGTCGCGTGCTGCATTGGGAATGACACTTGATTTCTGAGATTGTACATGCGATTGATGTACAGATACACTTGAAAGCGTATCGCATGTAGCCTCATGCATAATATGCCCTTAACTAGAACTTGTTTGTCCAACAAGATCACCAAAGTACAACGTGACTGCTTTAAGTTTTCCACCAAGAAAGTTTCTTTCTACCTACATAGTATTATATGATGAGCCGAGTTACGACTTGTAAAACTACACACCTCCAACGGTACGCCAATATTGCGTAAACTGTGCAAGCATACATTGCGTGGTAGGTAGTATATGACGTTTCTTGTGACCTGCAAGGCACACTTGAGTAGCTCAATTCCGTTAAGACCTGAGACTTGTATCTGATCAAGAGAGAACGTTTTATCTCCATAGTGTGGTCCACCCCAAGGTGGAGATAGGAAAATGATGTCGGCATTTACGTATTGTAACAGTCTGGCCGTATCGCCGCATATGAAGTCGATATTGTGTCTAATACCGTAAACTTTTGAGTTATGGGAAGCCTAAGCGGGGATTATAATTTGGGACGTTCGTCAATAAGACTAGTATGCTTACTATTCGAATCGTCTCAGGACGGTTGTCCACGGCCACAACATTCATATTCTTTAGGGCGAACTGTATACTATTACCACCAGCACCACAGAAGGCGTCCAACGTGACAGGACAGTGCTGTGAAGACCTCAGTGAGGCAGCTATTTCCGAACACCGCACTGCATGATGTTCAGCAATAACTTCAGGAGTTACAGAAAACCAAGCTTCCGTGTCGAGTGTGATCCCTAGGTCCCACTTCTTAAAAAGGCGGTGCCTTTGGTACCAATACTTGTAGTCAATTCCCAGTGTGTCACAGGTTGCTGAAGCTATCTCAAAGCTGTCTTCAGGGGTGGGCACATTCTCAGCGTTGCAATTCTGTGAAAAAATGACCAAATCACCCTTCATAAAATAATATTTCTCGTGTCATGCTTCTCGGAAGTAACTGAGGTTACTCCCGTCGGAGTTGCACCGCAGCTAAGAAAGAAGCTAAACGAGCGTTTGAACTCAAAAATCGCAGCGTTTATAACTTTCTTATATGCAGTCGTTTCGTAGTAACCGCCTTGCTTCCCCAGTCAAGGACCTAGTGTACGTATTGAACGATTCAGTCAAATATGTTTTTACACGGCAGAAGTTTTCAGCGCTAAAATAGGCTAAAATAGCTCACTATCTGATGACCTTTTGTTTGGGGATTCTCGGGAGCTGAAGCGTTGCGAGTCGACCCGAATATCAGAATTTTTTGGGTTTGGCTATACTGACGCGCAAAGTTCTCCCCTTCCAGGTACAGCCACTGTATGTGGAAATGCACTTTTCAAGAAGAACAGGTGTCGTCTCTAGCGTCACGTAGGCAAACCCTCTGCAGAGAGATTCTTGTGGCAGAGTGGGGAACTTCTCCATGATGAGTTCGACGTCGCGCACTTCTCCAAAATTTGCGAACCGTCGACTCACCTCTTCAACCGATATCGTTGCTGGTAGGCCGCCGACGTGCAGCCGGTAGAGCGCACTCATGTACTCAACCGACTTTCGGGGGGCCTAACTGTTCGGACAACCGAGAGCGCGCATGTGTATTCGCTTGAGTTCTGTACTACTCTTGTTGGCCTATCGCGATAAGCCTGTCGCCACTCCCCGCCTTCGACTCTCGACTCTCTGCCGGCAAATTGTATCATCAACTACGTTTCCGCCAGGGAGGATGAGTGATCGTACTCGCCTCCGGTTCAAAAGTACTATCCTCCGTAACAAAAGTAACCTGACAAACGCCCCTTTGTAGCCCGATGTTTGGCGTATGATCACGCCCAGCCCAGCGTTCGAAAGCTCTTACAATGTGCTGTCTAATCATCGCATTTGCGCTATTCTTTTTCTCGCGAAATACGCCGGAATCGAACGCTGAAACTTTTGCTCATGGATCAAAATGATAGCAAATGTGTGAAAAAGTTGAAAAAGTCCGAGCTGATTTTCATAAGTTTTCACCTGTATTAAAGTTATTCGCACGTCTTCACGGCAACGGTAATCGAACACGAATGCACACAACGTCTATCGTCGCGCGTCAGCGTCGCGCGCGTTTTGCGCAGACCGATTCGGCCGGGCATGAGCGACACGAGTGCGAAGTCTCGACGCAAACGGCCGCCTCGCAAGCTAAACTGAGACACCGAGGCACCGGGTGTCGAGGATGTGTCGACGCCAGCGATTTCGAAACGCGCCAGACGTCGGACGCAAAAGGAGGTCCACGGCTCCGTCAGGACGCGACCGACGAGTACGCGCCTGATGAC
>Ga0181575_10000997_pt1 | contig 20446 bp, 7 predicted proteins | sample 101ome_23_FD_145599 | JGI IMG/M metagenome (GOLD analysis project Ga0181575, IMG submission 145599) | Coastal salt marsh microbial communities from the Groves Creek Marsh, Skidaway Island, Georgia - 101411CT metaG (spades assembly) | ecosystem: Environmental > Aquatic > Marine > Intertidal zone... | reverse complement strand
CTCCACTCTCCCTACCGTTTGACAAAGAGGGGGGAGCGAAACAATCAAACAGCAGCACAAAAAAGATCAAAAGTGCAGAAGAGACGGACAGCGCGTGGAAGGGGTGAACGAGCCCGACGGTCGGGCGGCCTTGTGGCGCTTCACGATGCCCTTTGAGTCTGAAAAGACACCGAAGAGCAAATTTAGGACGATTATTACGTGATTTAATGAAAACACCCGCCGTCGTGAATGTAGTGTATAAAAGGGACTCTTTTAGAAGTACAAAAATCGAGGCAGGCAAGTCGAGCAGGGTTTTACAATCCAACGTCGGGACCGTTGGAGAGACACCGTGACACGAGACGTGACAATCTTCTACTTATTACACACTGGTCTCTTTGTCGCTGCGCACGTCGTTGTTGTCGTCAGCAAGCAATAGCTTGTTCGCAAGTTCGCACACTTCGTTGAGCTGACCACCATTCCACACGTCCTCCACGCTCACAGCGAGCGGTGCGTTCAACATACCAGCCAAAGCGTTACACTTTCCATCAATCCACCTTAACGCCATGTACTTCGTCTCCTCGTCGAGTGGCCACGCTGATTTCAACGCCGTCGCGACTTCCGCAGGCGTCGCGTTTGCGCCCAAGTGTACAGGAGGAACGTGAAACACGTCCTCAATTTCACTCGCATTCAACACACCGAGTGCGAGCGCTTTGTCCTTGGCGTCGTCCTCGTCGTCCTTGGCGCGGTTGATGGACTCACCGCCTCCATCCATCGCATGTATGGATATCTTGGTGAGATCCCTTACGCGTTCGATGAGTTCAAGCGCCGGTCGCACGCATTCCTGACATCTATCGCGCAACCGCTCAATCTCGTCTTCATGGCGAGCCACCTGTCGCATGAAACGTTGCGCCGTCTGTTTCTCTGTAGATAGCCTAGTCGCCTTGATCTCTTCTCGTAGACGCACGACCTCTGAGGCGTCGCTTTCTTGCACGTTAGGCGTGGCGACGGCGAGAAGCTGCGCCTTCAGCGACGCCACCTGTGCCTTGAGCGATACCACTTCCTGTTCTAATTCGCCCGCCCAGCTATTTTGCACGCGTTTCGTCAATTCGGCGATTTTCGCCTCGGACGCCTTTGCAAACTCGAGTAGCTTGGCTCGTTCGCGTTCGTGCTCCGTCTTCAGGCGCTCCATCAAATCGCGGTATCGCTTACACCGCTCGACGTGTCGACGTCTCTCGGCATCATCTGGCTTGGTATGCTCCAGCCATTCCATTTCTTTCTGTTTGAGCTCGACGAGCTCAGATTCCATGTTGAGCAAACGCGCCGTCATTACCTCTGCGTACGCCTGCAGCGTCGTCACGTCGTGCTCAAGCATCGCGCTCGCCGCTTCGTACTGCTCGCGCTGCTCGTTGAATTTGAACTCGACCTGTGCTTGTAGATTGACGAGCACTTGTTCATCGAGACCGTCGAGCGAGAATGACGCGGACACGTGCGACGACTGGCGGCGTTTCAGCTCTGACAGCTCTGCACGTAGTTGCTCAACCTCCGCGAGTGCGGCTTCTGTGTCTCTCCGAGCTGCAGCGGCGACGACGGCGGCTACTCGGTTGTCATCGAGCGCATCCCTGACAATGGCTTCAGACGTTGCGATCTCTACTGGAGCCGCATCATTTCGTGGTATCACGAGCTTTTGCTCGCCCTGCAGTGCAGCAGCGCATTCGCGCGTGAGTTCCTCAATTTTGCGATCCTTGGCGTCGAGTGTTTCCTCGTACTTTGCGCACACCTCAGTCATAGACGCTTCCGTTTCGTCAATCTTTGCGACGTATTCAGCTTCGCGGGTTTCTCTCCGAGACAACTCAACCGACGCGTCAGCAATCGTCTTCGCTTGCTCTTCTATAAGAGCGTGCAGGCGTTGTACTTGGTCCTCCACGCGAGGTTTCTCGCACGACATGTTGCGCAAGCGTTCGCGAAGGTTGGAGATTTCAACCTGTGCTTCCTCCATGCCTTGTTTAAGCTCCATGGCACGATCGCGTTCTTCAAAAGCTTTCTTCTGAGCCGTATCGCGAGCGATAGACATTGCTTGAAGAGCCTTTGCCGCAGCCTCTCTAGCGCCGACAATTTCTAGCGCAGTCGCTTCCAACTCATCTATTCTTGCTTGTTGCATCCGGATTCGTTCGTCACGCTGGAATGAGTCGTCATCAGTCTCTGTATCGGCAGAGCCTACCCCACCCCGAATCATTAAGGTGTGCAATAGTTGCGTGCAGCGAGCGTTGGATGATCTAACTCTGTCTTCCATCATTGCCAGCGTCTTGGCGCTCAACGACGCGTATGACTCCTTTGTCGCTTCTAGTACGGCGCAGACGTGATCCAACGCAGTCTTTGTCGAATCAGCTCGATGTTCACTCTTTTGAGCGCTACGCAAGGCGGCTTCAAATGCAACCTCGAACTTTGACGCGCGTGTTTCCATATGAACGATCGTTTTCTGTGCCTCCATGAGCACGCCAACGATACCTGAGTCTCGGTCTGACCCCTTTATCGACAGAGCGTCCAAAACGTCTTGTCTAAACTTTTCAGACGAGGCGAGGAAGCAAGCCGCATCGCTCGAGATGCTTTCGCGTACACTGTCGCTGAGCGCGGCGACGTGTTGCCCAACGAAATCGCCAAAACGCTTGACTTGCATCTCGAGACTGCGCTCGAGTGATTTTGATTTCAGCTCCGCCTCCAACTTTGCGTTATCCGCTTCATGGAGTCGGCACAGCAAGTCCATTTCCGCATCCATGTAGCGAGCGCACGCATCCGATTTCCAGTCAAGCTGATCTAACAGCAAGCTCTCGCGCGACTGGGTCGTTCGCAGCATGTTCTCAAACGCATCCGCCCGTTCAGCTTCTGTTTTACATTCTTGACGCAGCTGGCGAACCTCACTCGCAAGAAGCTCCCGATCGTTTGCTACGGTGGAATGTTCGCGTTGAAGAGCGTACAGCGTCTCGCGCAGAGCGCGCAATTCTGCGAATTTCTCATCAGTCGACAATCGTTCGCTTTCTATAGCCACGACGGTGTCTCGTAGAGCGGTGAGCTCGAGTTCATTGTCTCTGAGAGTGGTAGAGAAGTACTCGCGTTCCCGGGCCAACGTTTCAGACATTGATGAAGCGTTCTCCGTCATCGATTTACTAATCGCGACTTGTTCACGCAAAAGGTTTTCCAAGCGTAATAAATCGCCAACTTGCGTGCTATTGGTCTTTGTCAGCTCTTTCACGGTATTCTTCAATGATGCGACTTTTGCCTTCAATCCGTCGTAACGCGCGGTATCGCGCACTTCCTCTCGGCTCGTACTCGCCGAGATTCGCAGTACGTCGACATCAGCTGTCGAGAAAACGCCCGCCGGCTCGTTGTCGCGCAAGGCGAGAGCAGCCAACGCTTCGTTCAGCGCGACACGTGTCTCCGCTAGACGCGCTCGCAACAGCGGACGCGACAATTCGTCGCCATCAGAATCGTCTGTCTCTTTCTTCTCATCGCCCGCGAGATCTTGCAACTCAGCCTCCAACGCGACTGCGCGCGCGCGCCAACGACGCGCCTCATCATTTGCGACTTGCTGAGTTGTCAGCAACATGCTTTCTCTCTCCGAGTTGAATGCTTCTTCAGAAGCAAGAAACTCTTCTTTCCGGTCCTCTCTACTTGTCAAAAACCGGTCCAGCGCTTCTGTGAGCTTTTGTGCATGTCTTTCACTCGCCAAAGCGAACGATTTTGCCTCTTCATGCGATTTCGTCAATCGCTCAACATGTCCGTCTTGTTCGCGTAGCTGTCGTTTGAGGCTAATCACTTGAGCCCGCTCTTTCTCCAACGCTCGGTCGAAATGAGCTCGCCGGTACCGGTCATGCCCATGTTCGTCTCGAAAAGCGTTGATGTGCGTCGAAGAAAACGGCGGTCGTTGCAACTTGTAAGATGTAGCGTGCGTTTGAAATGCATTTTCATCGCCATCGCCGTCCCATCGTCGCCCGCTCCGCTTCGCATCGGCGAGCTCTGCTCTGAGGGAAGATATGATGACATCCTTCTCTTGCAAAGCCCTGAGTGCACGGGCGGAGGTACTTTCGAGACGAGCGCGTAGATCTTGCTCGTTCAGCGTCGATAATGACGGGACGTTACTCATGCGTGCAACGCGTCGACGGGGAGCAACGGCCGCTCTGCGACCCCTATCTACAAGAAGCGAGATGGACGCTCGAGTGTGGTGCCGTCGTCGCGCGGCAAGCTCTGCGACACCGACGCCCCGCGCGTCTCGAAGTGCCGAAAACGCCTTTTCCTAAACGACGTGCGCAGCGACAAAGAGACCAGTGTGTAATAAGTAGAAGATTGTTGTGTAGCTAAGCACTAAAACGTTTTGAATTACAACAGCAACGGAGCGTGCGCGCCAAACGACTTGAAACGTAACTTGATGATGTCTTGCTCGGGATCAAATTTGTACCTATCGATCCGAGCTTGCGCTTTCCGTCTCGCTTCTTCCCGTTTGGCGCGCTTTTCTGCCCGCAGAGCCTGGCGCTGCTCACGAGCCTCTAACGCAGCCTTTCTCTTCTCGACGGCAGCCTTGATTTCTTCTGGCGTCAAGCGCCGAGCTTTGCCATCTTTATCTGTGACAGTCTTTTTCTTCTTGTACGCCTCACTGCCTTTTTTCTTGATCGAGGTGGTCTTTACGGTTTTTTTTGCGGCAGCGTTGCCCATTTTCGCCGTAACCCCGCTCGTGGCATGCTTAACTCCGCTGTACATTCTCGTCAAAAATCCAGCTGCAGGCTCTTCTTCAGAATCTGATTCATCTTGCTGCGCTTGCGTATCGACCAAGAAACCCAACCAAATCAATATTCGCTCGATGAGCGTGTATTCAACAAACTCAGTGTGTACGTCGTCGTCAGAGTCGCTTGATTCGTCAGAGAAAAAGTCAGACCCGTCGTCATCAATCAAAGCATCGGGATCTGAGTCAGATGCGTAATCTTCTGGATACATCTTGCTGTTGATGGCGACGGCATTTTCTTTCTGTGGTTGTTTCTCCTTCGGAGTTTCTGTACTAGTCTTCGGCGATTTTTGAGCCATTGAGCTCGATCTTTCTCCGGCCCGCTTCGCCGTGGTGATATGGTCTGATTCGTGTATCTGAGCGGAGAACTTTGATCCCGTCTTCATACTCAGTTTTTTTATCAACGTCAAGTCATCTACAGGCGGGTCGTTATCCTGGGTCTGCTCTTCAATGGGTTCAGGAAAGTGCACGACTTTATCTTGCGCGTTGGGCTGCGAATCCTTGGCTGGAACTTCTTTGTTGTCGCTCGCCTCAACCGTGGTTGGAGCCTCTCTTTTAGCGTTCGCTTCCACCTTTGCCTTCTTTCCCTTTGCCTTCATCTTTTCGTCTTTCACTGAAGAGTCCGTGTCAGAGTCCTCGAACGCCGCCGGAAGACTCTCAGGGAGAGGATCGCTCTCATCTTCAGAGGGATCGAGCTCTTTGAAGATTGTGAGGTACTTTGTGCGATACATAAACTTGTTCGTGCCAATCTGAATAACTTGACCTGGAAGAGCATTGTTGGTTGGAATCTCTGGCATCATGAATCCCTCGAGAATGAGTTTCATCCAACTGCCGTCTTGGCGCGCAAGTTCTGCGGCGGCGGCTTCCTCTTCTTTTCTGCGCCGCTCTTCCTCTTGCGCTGCCACTTGCTCGGGATCGAGACCAAGTTTTTTCGCGTTCTTTGATCGCTCAGCGCTTTCTTGCTGCTCGACAGCTTGGTCTATATTGTCAAGAACTCTCTGAAACCAGTTGGACGTCTTCGGCGGCGCTGGCGCTGGAATCTCTTCTTTGGTAATTTGATGATCATTGGCGGCATCCCTCTGCTCGGTCTCATCTTTCGCCTTTTCGTCTTGTGCGGGATGATCTCTTGCGCTCAGAAGGTCTTGTATCAACGTATCGAGATTCGGTCGAGCGTGAACTTTGACGCCATACTTTCCAATCGGTCGAACGACATCGGAACCGCTGAACAACGTGTACCCTTGGAAACTACCGAGCTGACTCATGTAAGCGGGAACGCCCTGCGCAGTTACCGTACGTTCGAGAAACGAAAACATCAACTCTCTGCGTTTCATCGCCCATATGTGCCGACGATAAATTTCTTCTGTCAATCGGATTATGTCGCCGTGTGAAGAATTCATCGCGTCGAGATCCATGCCAGTATCTGACGTCGACTCGAAATTGTACATTTGTATGAATCCAACGATGCCGTGTCCTTTGCTGATGCGTTTACAACCTTGCTGTCCCAAAGCAGCCATCTTGAGCACATTCTGCATTTGGAGCTGTGAGTACAAGTGAGGGTCCTCATCAATCCTGAACTCGTCGGAGAAACGTTCAATCTTCGCCAGTCGATAAAACGACTGGCTTCGGTCGTTCGTCACGATGAGATAATTATTCCTCGTTTCAAATATTTGGTAACCGTGAGCCTCTCGCAACTTTGAAAGACGCTCTTTGGACCGCTCAATGTGTGGATTTGGCACGAGTATCGGTGGTCCGCCGCGCCTACTCAAATTCTTTGAAACTTCCGTCAAGTCCCACTCTTCGTCGTACTCGTCGGCGCGTAGCTGGCGAGCTGGATGCGTTGTCTTACGTCGCGCATCTATTTGCATTTGTTTCGCTCGCTGCTTCTCCTCTTTTGCCTTTTCCTCGAGGTACACTAAACGCATTCTTCGCGTCGCCTCTTCAACTTGACTTTCGCTGTGAGAAGTACCAAATACACCCGTTTTCGCCGCAGCGAAAGGCATGTGTACTTGGCAATAAGCAGCATACGTCCTATCTCTCTCTCCATCGCCCAACTTTGTCATCGCGACTTCGTTGCACGTACAGACTGGTAGTGGTGACAAACCATTCGTCTTTGCGTACATGGACGTTCTCGTCAGGATGTCTGCGTGATGCATTTGGCCAAATGATACAGCTTGGGAGTGGGTGACTGCTCGAGAAACCGCATCGTGTAACTCCTCATTCTCAAGCGTACCGCCGTCACCCGTCTGAATCACATATTTTACTTTGGATTGCTGTTCTCGAAGCTTTTCAGTGAGTTGCAAGGCGGCTTTGAGTTCGCCTTTGATGCACCTGTATCGAGCCTTGCTTTTTGGACTCATGGGTGGTGTCAAATCCGCCCCCGTGACGTGTCTATCGTCGTCACTACTAGTGCTTCCATCTTCGTCGCCCTCACCGTCGTCGTCCCCACCGGAACCTGCGCCGTCGCCTTTTTTAACTTTATCGCGCTTCTTTTTCCGCTTTTTAATTCCCAACTCCTCATCCGAGTCAGTCCCAGTGTAGTACTCGATGTCTGACTCGTCGTAGTGTCTGATTTGTTCTTGACGCATCAAAGTTCGTCCAGCTAGAAGATTCGGCCTGGGTTCGCTTTCGCTCCCCGAGCCAGAACTCGTAGCTGAAGACGACGAAGAAGAGGATGAAGACGACGAAGAAGAAGAGGTTGAAGAGGAAGAACGCGTAGAAATTCTGTCGCTCTCGGAAGATTCCGACCAGTGGAGAGCTCCACGCGAGACAGCGTATTTTTCATTCTTCGCCCAGTCCGAAACCGTCACCGCCGCCTTCAAATTTGTCGTATAACTGCTCTCCGAACTCAAATCGCTGTCCAGTCCGTAGCGCCTCGAGTCCGAAGCGGCAGCGCCTCGACGAGGAAACAAACCGTTCCCTGGTTTAAGCTCAGACTGATCGCGCCAACGCTCTTGCACGGCGGCCGCACTCGTGATATCGTTCTCATATTCAAAATCCGAGTCGTCTTCTTGCGCCCCGCGTCTCCAGTTGCGCGTATTCGCCTCGACGTACTGCTTTTTGCGATCGGTCCACAAGTGCTGGTGATGGTGTTGGTGGCGACTTTCAAGAGTCGTTGTCTCCGTCGTCCGAACCCCGTTCGCCGCATCCTTCGTCGTCACCGCGGTTGTCGTTTTCTCTATATTCGTCGTCGTGTCCACTCGACTCACCCCGTCCAGCCCGCTCTCATCCTTTGTCGCCGTCGTCGTCGCCATTCTCGTCGTCCCATCCTTGGCAACGTGTGAGCCGAGCTCTCCTGCGTCCTCCTCCACGCTCGCTGGCGCCATCGAAAGGGGAAGATCGAGGACGAAAGGCCGGCGACGACGACGGAACGATCAAATCCTCGATCCTGTCCGTCGTCGACTGGGGTCGAGCGGTGCGGTTTCGAACACGGCCCAGCAAAGTCCAGCAAAGTCAGTCGGTCCAGCAATCGGCAAATCAATCCAAAAAAAACAGTCAGTCAGTCAGTCAGTCAGTCAGTCAGTCAGTCAGTCGGTCGGTGCCTGCTGCTGTTGAGTGGTGGTGACGCCAGTCGACGACGGTGCGCGACGCCAGTCGACGTTGACGACGAAGACTGGCGCGTGAAGGAAGAGAGACTGGCGCGTCAAGGGTGTTGAGCTGATACGTCCGAGGCGGGTCGTTCAGTCGCGTCGGAACGGGTGAGAGGCGTGGAGGCGTGCCATTTCGCAACACCATTCACGTTCGCGTTCAGACGGACGACGATAATGTTCAGCCAGAGAGATCCGAGCTGGAGGAGTGTGGTACCGGGAAGAGAAAACGATGAGACTGGACGAACGGCGGACGATGAACCGGATGAGGTGACGCGAGCGTTGGCCCGTCAGGGACTGGGAATGCGCGAAGGCGGATCGAGCGACGACGACGACGCGTACGTCACAGACGTGGAGGAAGACGAGGACGAGGACGACGGAGTTCGAAGGGCGGGCGACGCTAGTGAATCCGATGGTAACGATACAGATGAGTTTGAAGACGCGGAGGAATCTTTAGTGGGGCGAAAGGAGAGAGTGGCATCGGGAGAAGCTGCCATTACTACGAGTTTACTGTCAAACGCCGAAAAACGCTCAATCGTCAACGCGAGCTCTAGGAGAAGTCGAGGAACAATCGCGACGAGCTCGCGCAGAAGTCGACGACACGGCGGTTCAGTGAATAAGGCACAGTCGTCCAAGGAAGCGCTTCGTAGAAAAGCGGAGAGGCGCGCGTACAAACCGGTGACGTTTAATCTTTTGATGCGGTTGTTTGGTTTGTACGTGTCATTCATGGCCATGGTGTTTTTATTCGTCATACTCACTTCAGTCGGGGCGTACATTAATCCAGTGGACGAGATCCTCGAGCTCAATACTCTGGAAAATTTGGTGTGGTTTGTCATATCCTTGGCGAGTTTCGTAGCGATTCCGTCTTGTTTAGCGCACGTCACGGGCTACTTGACATGGCCTCCGGTGTGGATGGAACAGTTCCCCGATCGCGGGAAGATTTTAGAGGAGCTGGGTGGAAAACTCTACTTTAGATTTCACGTCACGCGTGACGCCAAACCCCTCGCGGTGAAGCGTGCCGTCGATGTGGCGGTAGAAATCTTACAGAGAGTGATCCCCTCAACCTTGTGGGAGATTGAGGTTGTGACGATGAAGGAATTGGGCATCTCGACGCCCTCTGTTAGCGAACTTGTCGTTCCCATTGAAATGAACTATCAAGTCTCTGGTAGCGCTGGCTTGTTGAATTTCGCCACGCAGGCGAGCACGGCTACCTGGGGGGATTGGGTTGTACACATGGGACCTGACGCCCTTCTCAACGTGCGAGCTGTGGATGCTGTGTTGGCGCATTGCGCTCGCGAAACCCGCTTGGCGGCGTTGTCAGGACGCGGTGAAACCCACGTGCGGCGCCTCGCACAGGGTGCTGTCCTCCCTGGAATCACGAGAACGTCAAACTCTTTCATAGACGGTGTCGAAAGCGTCTTTCAGTGGATTCCTGCCATGGCTGAGTGCATTCGCGCTGGCGAATCGTACGGGGCGTTGCGCATGATGTATGCGAAGCACTCGCGCGTTGTCGCCCCCATTCCAAACACCTTTTTGGTTGTTCCGAACGAGCTCGAGCTCGCAGTTGGATTTAAAGGTATGGAAGTCCACGATGGTTTCGAACTCACGTCGTTCGCTTTGAGATGTTCAAACAATGGGGTGAAATTCGCTTGGTTGGATGCCGGCGTTCACGTGCCGATCGTCTCAAACATTTGGAAGTTATTCAAAGTTCGCGCGAGAGATCACCATAGCGCTTTGGTTCTCATGCGTGACGACTCAGCCCTAGATCCAACGCATCGCGCTAGTTTAACTTTGGCTTGCGTGAGCACTGGATTCTCTACAATTGCCCCCGTCGTCAGCGCCTTTGCGCCGTGGTGCATTCGGAGAAGCGGCGTCGACATGTTTGCAGTCTCTTGCATAGTTGGTTTCATCACGGCGTGTGTCACATTCAAGTACGCCGTAGGATATTACAAGAGCGCTTCTGTCGCCGACCTCTCAAACGGTGCAGTTTCGGGAACCGTCTACTACAACATTCTCTTCCTGCTCACCATCGTTCTCACGCCAGTGTTTTGCGTTTTCGAATTCATCGCTCTTTGCACGTCAATCTTCTACGACCCAGCCTATTTCGGGGGCGAGACAGAGAAGAGTAGAGGTCCTATCGTTAAGATACTTGAAGATGAAGACGATGATTATGACTGGCTCGAGCGAGGTCAAGCGAGGAATATCGAGAGAGAGGTGCTCTTGCCGGCGAAGGAGGAACAAGAAACTGTCGTGCAATCGAGAGGCGACCCCGGGAAGGCGTCACCGCGAGTTTGGAGACGCGGTGGTCGACAGTAGGATGACGAAACAACAAAGTCATCGACATCATCATCGAAAAGAATAGTTAGATTTAGTCTGGTTCAGTAGCTTGTTTTATTACAGTAAATACATTTCAAGGACACAACAACATCTTCGACGCTCGCGCCGTGCATTTTTTATTGAACACGCTCACAGAGAGACTTGTGAGCTCGGGATACACAGCGTGCTAATAGGTGAGCTTTCGTGTGCTACCTTGTCAGATTTTTTTAGGGCCATCGCTCCGAGCGTCTCGCCTAACGTTTCGACGTGAGAGTCGGCTGTGTGCGCCGTTTGGCTGACAAGCTTGGACGTTTTACAGATGTCATACATGTACTGGCCATACAGCATGAGAGCGGCTTCGTGGCGGCGTCTGCTTCGATCTCCACAAGCGTCTTCGACGACAACTACCCTAAATCCAGCGTTGAATGCACCAAAGACGGAGTGTTGAACGCAGACGGACGTTATCAGTCCGGCGACGACGATAGTCTTCACACCAGCGGCGCGCAGCATTGGCGCCAAGTCTGGGGCATGGATGAAAGCTCCAAACGTATCCTTATCGACAACCGTTTCGCCTTCCAGTGGAGCCGCGAAAGGCTCCGTCTCATTCGGATCAATCTCGTAGGCGCGACGACCTGGATTCAGACGTTCAAAATTCTCAAGCCATGGACATTTTTCGTAGGTGTACGATGCCCTCACATGGACGATTTTCGATCCCGCGTTTCGGGCGCACTCGAGAACACGCTTCACGTTTGACTCAAATTCAGGGAACGCTTCCATTATTTCGGGTGCCTTGGACCAGTACACCGGCTGTATATCGATCAGCATCAGCGCCACGTCCTCGCCAAAGGCGAGCGGATCGGGCGCGACGGAGAGCGCGCTCAAGTCTCCTTCCGAAGCGGCGACGCGCATGCCCGATCGAACTCCTCTGGGATTCTCACGGACGTAGGCGGAAATCGGCTCGGTTCTACCGAGCGGAGACGGCTCGTAGATCGCTCGGCGCAGCATGACAGGTTCGTCCTCGTCGTCCACGTCCACGTCGAAATCTTTCGTCTCGACGGAGCGCGAGAAGAGCTCTAATCGATTCAGCTCGGCAGCCGACATGCACCGCTGCGCGGGCCATCGCTGAAACACTTCTCTTCGAGAGAGCAGTTCTAGTCTATTCTTTTCAGGCGACGAGTGCCGCGGTGGAAGCTCCTGCGCGCTCTGCTCCTCATCGCTCGGCAAGGGCACGAGTTCGTTGTGAACCGTCGCGGCACGCTTGATTTCGGCATGACGTCGCATTTCCGCGCGCAAAAGCGCGGTGTCGCGCTTCTCTTCGCTCAGGAGCGCCGACAACATCGCGAGTAATTTAAACGACTCGGAGGATGCGTTTCGTTCTCTCCCGTCGGCGGAGACGGAGACGTCGACGCGCGCGTGCCCGACTGACGCTTCGCGCGGACACGCTGGCAACCAACCATCGCTTCGTGTGTCGACCGCGAAACGTCGCGAAATGCACTAGTGTTCTATTTCTCGAATCATGAACGGTCGGGTTAGGGTTTAGAGTGGGCACACCCGGGACCCCATCGTCATCGCGATCGCGTCCGTTCGTTTCGTTTCGTTTCGTTTCGTTTCGTTTCGTTTCGTTTCGTTTCGCGTCAGAGGAATTTGAAAACGAGGAAACGGTGTCGTCGTTCGTTCGTTCGTTCGTTCGCTCGTTCGCGCGTGCACCGTGAAACTTCGTCGGGCGCCGACGAACGAGCGGACGAACGAGGAGAGGATGGGGAACGATGAGCGTTTTAGACGAACGCTGGGCGGTGAACGACGCGGATGCGCGTCGACGTCGACGGCGAGACCGACGACGAGACCGACGTGGATTAGCGACGTCAATGCGGACGAGCGGCGACGCGAGTACGCGTTGACGCCCGAAGAGTACGAGGCGAAGAGGGCGAGCAGGGTGTCGAAACACTTGGAAGAAGTTCGCTTGGAAAAGTATGCGCAGTTTGAAGACGAATTGAACCTTTCAGAGACGGTGTACGGTGGCTACGAAGAAGGTGAAGATGAGGAGGAGGAAGACGAAGACGCGTCGGAGCGGGCAGAGCCGCTCGACCTCGATATGGCGTTGTTTTGGGCGAGACGACGAGCTGATGCCGCGCGAGCGAGCGCTCACAGAGGACAGACCGCATTGGCTGGAGCGCGGCATCGACTGAGCGCCAAGTCTCAAGTGCGAGAAGTTGACGAGCTCAAGCGAGTCGTGTGCGAGGAGCGCCAACAAAGAGAAGCTTGCGAACGCGCGTTGGAGAAGAAGCAAAAGGAGATTGAGCGTTTGAGGTCACAATTAGCGAAATATAAGCTTCAGAGTGATGAAGCATCCAATCGTGATTTCAACTCCGGTGAAGATTACGTTCTAGTGCGAAGAGGTGGCAAATCGCGCGCGATGAAGATTTACGAAGACGAACTACCCTTGTATTCGCAGCTGCGCGAGCGCCGAGCGACGTGGTTGAGAGATTTGTCGAACTGATATTTCTCCCAATTACAACATAATATATCCTTGTAAAGTATGTAATAGACGCGCAATCGGATAGGTTGCATCAAGCGTATATGTAGTCAACAGATATCATAAGAAGCAAGTTTCCTCACTTTTGTTGCGAAGCGTTCGCTGAACGCTGACTTAATATTTCAGAGTCAATCGAATCTCGGACGATGAACCTCCAGATTCGTACCTCGCGCTGTTGGCCGTAGCGGCGAATACGACCAATAGCTTGAGTTTCGCTGGCAATGTACTCTTGAGCGGTGTTTGTGAGCAACGGGTGAACAAAGATGGCGTGGTTCGCCGTCGTCAAGTTGGCCCCGGAAGCGCTTTCGTCACGACTGAGAAGCAAGAGTACTCTTGCGTCATTCTGCTTCAAGTCTTCCTTTTGGAACTCATCGAGCGCAGCGGTTTGTTGGTGTACAGAGCCCTTGAGTTTGAGCGTCTTGATGCCAGCCTCGTTCAGCGCTGAACTGACTTGCTGCATCAAATCAGTAAACTGAACAAAGACCAACACGCGCTCATCCTCTGGGATGGACTTGATATGCGCAACCAGGTCGATAATTTTCGAACCATGGACACCAACGCCACCGTCAGTCTTACCGTTGTTCTTGCCCTTGCTGGCACCTTCGGTACCGAGCGAGTCAGCGGTGACAACAGAGCTATCGCGCGTCGCGCAGTCACAGCCTTCAACACCACACTCTTGGTTCTCGGCGTTTGTCTTCAGGCATTCGAGGCAACCGACGTGACCGCACGTGGATAACACACCAGAAAGCGATTTAGCGCTCACAGCCTTCGCCGCCTTCTTCGACTGGACGCACACTTGGCATGTGATAGAATCAGAAAGCTTGGCTTGCTGCAAGTCACGAACGGACTGGAAGAAGCGGAGAGAACGCACGCGTCCGACGAGCTCTTTTTGCAATTTACGAAGACCGTGAGTGTGCTCACGCAATTCCCAAAGCTTGTCCTCGTACGAAGCGTTCTTTTGCTTCTTCGAGACGTTAGATTTGGTCGTCACAGAACTCGGTGTTTCCGGCGCAGCTTGAAGGACCTTCCAGTTAACCTTGGTCAAGTCTTCCTCGCGGCGATCCCCATCGTCGTAAAACATCAGCGCTTTTTGCTTCCACTGTCCACTGTATCCGCGCACTTCGCCTTCGAACCACTTGTTTTCTTCAGGCCAAAGTACACTGACACGGCTGCCAACGGGAGGACGAGTCTGCAAGAGATGAGCAGTCTGTTGCGCCTTTTCATCGGTCTGTTCCTTGAGCACCGCGCGCAGGAGATCGGTAGCCGTGGGATCACCAATACCTTCGCCTTGAACGCCTTCCTCCCAGCGAACGAAAGAGTTGACCTTCTTCTCTTCGTCATCGAAACCATCCATACTGGCAACTTGAGCGTACATGGCGCGTGCCTTGAGAACGGCCTCACCAAACTCGACAAGGCAAGCGTCTTGTTGGCTCTTGCGGACGTTGACAATGTCCTGGCACGTACGCAAAGCCGTGCCAGATTCATCGTCAAGCTCGAAATGAGCCACGCGCTTCAAAAGTGCCTCTTCCGCGGTGGACGATCCGCTCAGAACAGCAGCCAATCGGGCGTCACGATCGCCTTCAGAGCCACCTCTCTTCTTCTTCTTTGCCTTCATGTCCATCGACTGCAAGTAGTGATCGAGTTCGAGGTAGATGGCACGCTCAGCCGGACGCAAGTTGACATCGACAACATCTTCCTTGAACTTGATTTCGTCAATCTCAGCGATGTTTTGACGCATGTACCTGTTCAAGAATTGCTGAGCAACTTCCCAGCGACGTTTGTGCCATTGTTGCGTTGGCTTCTCCTTGAAGAACTGGAAAGTTTCAACCTTTGTGATTTCCGCCTTGCTGTAGCGCGGGACCTCATCGCTTCCCAAGTTGATACCGAGCAACGCGGCAGTTCCCTTGATGTCAGCAAATTCTCCAACCGGCGGAGTACCCGAAAGACACCAACGCGATTCAGATTGCAGACCGAGCACCACAGCCTTGTCAGACGGCTTCAAGTAGGTGAACTCATCGACAATGACACGACGCCAGTGGAAAAGTTCAACCGGAACCGACTTGATGTCGCGCCAATCGTACTCAACCTGTGCGCTTTCCAAACCCCAGTGATCTTTGTTGCCGTCGGCATCAACTTCAACGCTGCTCGTGCGCTTGATCACTCGCTTGCGTTTCGGCGTCGCTTTCTGAGCAAAATCCTCACTGTCACTCTCGTCTGATTCGTCCCAATCTGAAATTTCATCATCTGTTTCAAACTCATCCTCGACGTACGACTTGCGTGGAGTATTACGAGCAGAGGTACGGATGGGAGACTTGATTGGCGTCTTCTTGGTCGGCGTCTTCTTGGTCGGCGTCTTCTTGGTCGGCGTCTTCTTGGTCGGCGTCTTCTTGGTCGGTGTCTTCTTGGTCGGTGTCTTCTTCGGCTTGCTGGGAGTCGACGGCAAGCTCGAATGAGGGACGTTGAGCGGACGTGAGGCATTCTCCTTGTCTGTCGTCTCTTGCTTTTCGTTATGCATCGCTTCGATGTACTCAAAGCCTTCACCTCCAGCCTTGACGGTAGCCTCGATGAGCTTGGCACCCTTGAGACGTTTCGGAGCAGCGGCGACTGCCACATCCGTCAAAGACGAGACGCCGTGACGCACATGCTTCGCAACCTCGCGAATGCCTTGATTCTTGTCAGTCAAGCGCATCACTTGATCCTCCAAAGCTGTGATGGTATCTCTGTACACACTCGAGAAATGACGTGCTTGGTTGGTCGACTTCGGATCGGGCAAAGATGGTCGGCCGGCAAGCTGTGCGAGGCGTTCAAAATACAAGGATGAACGGAACAGAGTAGTGGCGACGATGACAACATCGGCTTCCATGACGTCTCGCGCAGTCAACGAGTTCAAGTCAGACATGGTCTTGAGAACGACAGTGTTCAGAGAGCCGCGCGCACTGAATTTCTCAACCTCCCGCGGCCACTGGCGAAGCAGCTGAGACGGAGCAATTACAAGAGTTGCCTTTGTCGGAATCGCTTTGACAGGGGCCTCCACCTTGGCTTGATTTGGCGTGGGGAACTTGAGCTGGTTCGCCAAGATGACGCCGATCGAGATGGCGGTTTTCCCATAGCCAACTTGATCAGCGACAATGCCACCACGCACAACTTTTGAGACTTGCGCCATACCATCCATGCGAAGGCCAAGAGCTGGGAGGACGTTTTCACAAACCTCTTCTTCAAGGAATGGTTCTTCACACATTTCTTGTTGAATCATCCAGCCGAGCGAACGCAGCTGCTCAGGACGCAGCGGATACTTCTTGCTCCAGTTGGGCGGTTGCGACACCATCTTGTCATGTCTGTTACTCTTGAGCTCAAACTCGCCAAAGTTATCCATGGGACGATCATCATGACGCACAATTCTCCAGGACATTTTAGGTTCAGTCGACTTGATACCGCGGACGCTAGACGGAGCAACCAGCGCTAGCGCGCGGTGAACGAGCGTGGCGGGGTTCGCCGCAATCATCAAGTTGCCGACGAGCTTCTCACGCGTCCATTGGACGACGAATGGTGCCGGACGGCACTTGAGCGCTTGTTCGTACTGGGCAGCTTGCTGAGGATCTTCCCGAGCTTGAACCTTTTGCGAGCCGACTTGTCGGCTCCATTGTAGCGACGGAGGCGCGGGAGCGCAGCGCGGGCAAGAGTAGTCGGAGCAAACTGCCTTGTGATCACTAAGCTCGTTCCACTTCTCCACAACCTTCGGAAGCTCCATGCGAGAAGTAAACCACTCAAGGCGCTGGAAAGTCGCGTGGCTCTTATCCAGACGCAGAGTCGTGTATTCATCCTTGGGCCAGAATTCAGCGTCAACCTCGGCAATCGGAACAGAACAGCGCATGATGGCGACAGCCTTCGAGCATGCGTCGTCTCCTTGCGTCGGGACCGAGTTGACCGGCGGCGTAAGAACGACAGCACCATCAGCGACAGCTGGCATGAGAACAACCTTCGGCGACAAAGACGTCCAAGTGCCAAACGTCTTCACAAAGAGTTCGTGAATTTCCTCTTCATCCGGACGGAAGAAGGGATCGACGTGAGCGGTCTCCATGCGATCTTCACCGTACATCAAGCGGCGGTGGTTGTCTGCGAAAACAAAGTAATCGCAGTCGCCTCGCTGGTTTCGTCTCGGGTCCATGAAGAAGTACATTTCTCGACCATCCTTCGCCGGCCCGCCGACTCGCTTGTGCAGCGAGCTTTGGGCGGCGTCGCACTTGTCGTGCAGCTGATACGTACCGCTGATGTCACGATCGAGCTTCTTGGCGTCTTCCTTCGAGATTTTGACTTCATACTGACTCCAACGCTTGAGTGCCCAAGGCTTGGCGCCCACACTCGGCGCTTGCATGCCGAGCTTGACCTGCCACGAATCTTCAAGAGTCCCCGAACCGCGGATAGTGACGGGCACAGCTTGAGTCTCCGGATGGAAAACTTCCCAAACGCCGTCCAACGCGCTCTTTCCAGATGAATCGAGGCGCATTCTCATTAAGGGTCGCAGGAACATGTCGTGCGGCTTACCCTTCTTGATGGATGGATCGACGAAAATTAACCATTCGGCGGCGTTCGGCGCGATTCGCAACTCCAGACGGACTTGATCCTCCGAAGAGCACGAATAGAACACTCTCCACACATTCGTTCGCTTCATACCTCGGAACAAGAAGTCTGCTTCGCCAACAGTCTTCAACGCTTGCTGCCAGTCGTCCCAGACAGCTGGAAGAACATCGATGGGCTTGTCAAACTTGACTGTCTTCATGTCGATTTTCATGTGCATCGGGAGGGAATTCTTCAGTTCTTCCTTGAAATCTTCCGGCAAAATGCGCTTGACGGCGTGCTTGGCGTAGTTATGTTCCGGACGACCGCAACACTTGATGCAGCAAGTGTGGTAGCAGTCACCGCACATGACCAAAGCGTCGTTTGCCACGGTGCCAGTTTCGCCCTCGCAAACGCACAAGCGCGCGGAGCGGTTCGCCTTGTCAAGCAAATGCTTCATCGCCATGGGCTTCATGCCAAGATCCAAAGGACGCTTCACAAGCTTCTCTTGTCCGACAACGTTTGCCTTTTGAGCAGCAGCGGCTTGGACAACGGTGAGAGTACCCTTGACAGTTTGCGTGCTCGCAGACGAGTCCTCAAGCTTCAAGGCACGACGAACCGTCTTGTGCTTCTTCGCGACGAGGTTGTCCGTCATCAACGTCAACGCCGCGAGCATGCAAGCGCCAACGACTGTCGTCGTCATCGCGTTACCCGCAAGATCGCTCATCTGATTTTCAGTTTCGCGCGTCAGGAGCAAGTCGTCAACGGGGATTCCCTGCAGACTGAGTGCTTCGATGCCAACCAGCGGACCACCTCTGTTGGTGACGAACGGCACCATAGACGGTGTCAAGCATGGGCAAATACCAGGCGCGACAGAGCCAGTGGTGCGATCCACGTTTTGCGAGAGGTTCCAAACGAGCGTCTTGTGCATAGAGTCAATGTCCAACTGAGCCAATCTCAAGTAATCAATGTCCATCAAGTCGAGCACTCGGTCAGTCTGCGCCTTGCCCCAGTCATTCCACGCATAGTCTGGCATCGTGCAGCCACCATCCCAGTGCGTGAACGGGCGTCGCTGACCCAAGCCCTCATCCAATCGGGCGCGCTGATGGCGCGATTCGCATCGACCCCAGTCAGTGTTCGCTCGAGTGGAATCTTCACCCGGACGCGCCAACATGCGTCGACCCTCGTGGACGCGATGATCATCCGAGTCGAAGAGGAAGGCTTCAAGCGTCGCACTCGCTGGTCGCTCGAGAGCTTTGACGTTCGCCTTCCACTGCTCGACGAGCGTAGCATCATCAGCCTTGCAAGCAAACAAGTAGACTCTCGTTCGAGTGTGCGGAATGTAGAAACGCTTTGTATCGACTCTCATAAACTGCGCGTGGTAACCCTCATCATTGAATCGCTTCGCAACTTGGTCCCAAGGCGCGTTGCACACGTTCTCCAAGATGACGATCGGCGGCTGGCTCTTTCTGATCCAGTTCATCATCCCTCTGAACGTTTGCCCGGATTCACCTTGCGCGTCCAATCCCTTGCGTTCGTTGTTCAAGTTGGAGTAATCAACGCACGAAGTACCCGCCACCAACATGTCGACGTCGTGGGGCACATCAATCTTGGCGCCGTAAGCTGTGGTCGCTTGATCACCACCCAATTCACGAATGTCTCGGAAGAGGATGGGCGGCGCAAAGTTTCTCTCAATGTACGCTTGCTTGAACGGTTCGATTTCGCAAGAGAACACGTGGTCGACCGGCAACCGAGTGCCATAGAGCTTCTCGGTGGCGTCACCAATCTTGTCGAGCGCGAGAAGCGGCGACTCGGTGCCGGAGCACATCGTCGCGACGCGAATCGGTCTCTTCATGGCTGTCAAGAAGGTTTCCATACCGGGAACGCGAGATACGAGATCGACAAACATCTCACCAATTTCCCCGATAACCGGCAAGTCCTCAGCGAGTTGGACTCTCGAAGACGTATTACTGTCGCCACTGATGTCACTCGCCGTGTCAGACTCGCGCTTCAACTTTCGCGGAGTGCCCTTGCCCGGAGATCTGTAAGTAAGTTGGCGCGAAACGGCGTCGCGGTCTTTCGTCAGTTTCTTCTTCGAGATCTATCTAATCGTGTTCCTCGCCCTCGGCGTCGTCGATGATCTCTCGTCGCGCGCGGTTCGTGGGCGTCGGACTATTTCGAGTTGAGACAAAAATACGCACCTTCTGCTGGTCGGCGTCGTGGGCGCAGAGCGCACGCGAGCTCGATAAGTCTTGCGCGGCGTCGACGCCTTTGAGCCGGTGCCCGTCGGCGCCCGATCGTAATCTTCGTCACCATCGAACGCTTCATCCATCTCCGTATCTGTATCCTCCGTCTTAACCGCCATCTTCTTCATCCGTTCCACCGCTCCCGAAGCCGCGGCGCGTCTCGGCGTTCCGCGTCCTCCAACCGGCGAGCACGGCGTCGAGCCCGCGACGTCTCTCGGCTTCTTCAGCGGCGTCCGCTTCACCGGCGTCGACTTGGCGCTCCTCTTCCCCCCGTTTCCGTTCGTCTTGCCCGCCATCTCGACGATTCGAATTCAACCGCGCGCGCCTTCGTTCGCCACACCCGCTCGTCGTTCCCGATCGTCCCCGGATCTCGTCGTCGCCGTCGCCGCGATCTCCCTCCTCTTCGTTCCGTCGTTTTGCCGACACCAACGAATCGTCAACGTTCCCCCGCGATCGATCTCGA
>Ga0181575_10000996_pt1 | contig 20457 bp, 20 predicted proteins | sample 101ome_23_FD_145599 | JGI IMG/M metagenome (GOLD analysis project Ga0181575, IMG submission 145599) | Coastal salt marsh microbial communities from the Groves Creek Marsh, Skidaway Island, Georgia - 101411CT metaG (spades assembly) | ecosystem: Environmental > Aquatic > Marine > Intertidal zone... | reverse complement strand
GCCCGCGCAGACGGCATAGCCGTCGAAGGCGGCAGCGTCGGCGAACGGCTCGTCGTACGGGCTGAGCAGCGGCGACGCCAGGATCGACCCGTGGGCCTCGTCGAGTCGAGCGGCACGGGGCGTCAATGGCTTGGCTGCCTCGCGCGCCACGTACCGCGCCTGTGACCACGCGAGAAGTCCGTCTAGCCCGAGCGCACCCTCGGTCTCGTGATCACTCACGTGCGGATCGTCCCACGAGAAAGCCGCCGTAGGGTGACGTCATGCCGGATCTCGTGGTGATTGGCGGGGGCGTTGTCGGTCTCGCGCTCGCCGACGCATGGCTCGCACGCTCCCCCGGGGACGATGTGGTCGTCTACGACAAGGAGACCCACGTCGCCGCCCACGCCTCGGGCCGCAACAGCGGCGTCCTGCACGCCGGCTTCTACTACGCACCCGACTCTCTCAAGGCGCAGCTGACGCGGCGCGGTAACCAGATGCTCCGAGAGTTCTGCTACGAGCACGACGTTCCCATTCGTGAAACCGGCAAAGTCGTGGTGACGACGTCGGCGGAGCAGATCCCCGCGCTCGAGACACTCGTCGAACGCGGGCACGCCAACGGTGTCGAACTCGAGGTCATCGACGAGCAGCAGTTGGCCGAACTCGAGCCACTCGCGCGGACCGTCGATAAGGCGCTGTGGTCACCGAACACCGCGGTCGCAGGGTCGGTCGCCGTCGTGGAGGCGTTGGCGCAGCGTGTTCGTGACCGGGGTGGGCGAGTAGCTCTCGGCAGTGAGGTCACTGGCGCCGGGCCCGGCTGGGTGATGAGCGTCGGGGACGGCCGGGTAACGGCCGGCCACATCATCAACGCGGCGGGCTTGTATGCGGACACGGTGGCGCACTGGTTCGGCTTCGGACTCCAGTACCGGATGCTGCCGTTCAAAGGGCTGTATTGGTACGGCAACTGGGAACCCGGGCGGTTGCAGCGCCACGTGTATCCGGTACCCGATGCTCGCAATCCGTTCCTCGGAGTGCACCTAACCGTCACCGTCGATGGTCGCGCGAAGATCGGGCCGACCGCCATCCCCGCGCTGTGGCGTGAGGACTACGGAGGAGTGGATGGCCTGAAAGCCGGCGAGGTGTGGGACGTGGTGCGCTCCTATCCCCGCTTCCTGACCAGCAAGCACCACGACGTGCCCGGGTTGATTCGCGGCGAACTTCCCAAGTACTCGCGCTCCTACCTGGTGAATCAAGCCTCGGCGCTAGTGCCGTCGGTCACCCCGGCCGATTTCGCCGAGCGGGGCAAGCCGGGCGTGCGAGCCCAACTGCTACACGTGCCGTCCGGGAAGTTGGAGATGGATTTCGTTGTGGAGGGCGATGAGAGGTCGACCCACATGCTCAACGCGGTCTCCCCGGCGTGGACGAGCTCCCTTGCGGTGGCCGAGCACGTCATCGACCGGATCAGAGGCTGATCCGGACATCCGCAGTGTTTGGGTTATGTCGCAGGAGTGTCGCAGGTAGGCTGTGGCGCGACGCTCGCCGGGAGGACCGCTCTCGGCCGGACCTGAGGGGTTGACCCGTAGCGATGATTCGCACCGTCATGGTTGTCGAGGACGACGACGCCATTCGGATGGTGTTGCGTACCAACCTCGAAGACGAGGGGTATCGGGTCCTCGAAGCAACAACCGCGGAACAGGGACTGCTGATCGTCCAAGACGAGCAACCCGACGTCGTCCTCGTCGACCTCCGACTGCCGGGTATTCACGGACTCGACCTGGTGCGCAGCCTGCGGGCGACCAGCCAGGTGCCGATCATCATCGTCACCGCACAAACCGACAGCCATGACGTGGTGGCCGGGCTCGAGGCGGGGGCCGACGACTACGTCACCAAGCCGTTCGTCGCGAAAGAACTCATGGCGCGCATCCGCACCCAGTTGCGACGCTCGGCGCAGCCCGAGGAGGGCGGCGAGGATCTCACCTGCGGGCCTATCGAACTGCACCCGGACACCGCGGAAGTAATGCGCAACGGGGAGCCGGTTCCAGTGTCCAGGATCGAGTTCTTCGTCCTCGCCGAGTTGATCGGCGCCAAGGGACGCGTGTTGAGCCGGGATCACTTGCTGCGCAAGGTGTGGGGGTACGGAAACGCCGGCGATGGTCGCGTCGTGGACAACCTCATCTATCGACTGCGCAACAAGATCGAAGATGATCCGGCGAACCCCGAGCTGCTGCTCACAGTGCGCGGCTTCGGGTACCGCATGAAGGCCTGAGATGCGCTTCGGTTTACGGACCCGAGTGGCGATCGCCTTCGGGGTGCTCTCCCTCGTCATCGCCGCTGCCGTCTCGATCGCCACGTACGCCTTCGCGTCGTATTACCTGCTGAATCAGCGGGAGAGCGCTGCGCTCACCCGAGCTCTCCTCGACTCCCGAGCCGTAGACGCGTCACTCGCGGCAGGAGCGACTCCGACCGAAGCGCTCGAGCAGATCCCCTCGGTGGGTCAGTCGCAGGCTTTGGTCCAGGTAACCGGCACCTGGTACACCGCCGGCGTCACCGTGCCGCCGGATGCTCTCCCTGAAGGCCTATTGGATCTCGCAGCCGCCGAAGGCGGGGCGCAGCAGCGGGCGGAGATCGGTGGCGAGCCGTACTTCGTCGTCGCCGTGCAATTGACCGACGCCATGTATGTCGAAGTGTTCTCCCTGCAGGACCTCGACCAAACCATGACGATCGGCGCCTGGGTGCTCGCGGCTCAAACAGTGGCCGCCGGACTGATCGGTGTCCTGATCGGCCGCTACACCGTCGGTCGACTGCTGCGACCCTTGAGACGCCTGACCAGGGGCGCCCAGGGGATCGCCAGCGGTGACCTCAGCACCCGGATCGAGAAAACAGGAGACCGTGACCTCGACCCGATTGCGGGGTCGTTCAACGAGATGGCCGAAGCGGTGCAGTCCCGAGTGCAGCGCGAGCGCCGTTTCAGCGCCAACGTCAGCCACGAACTCCGGTCACCATTGACGACGGTGGTGGGCACCGCCGACCTGTTGGACCGTCGACGCGAAGAACTTCCCGAACGCGAGGCGGGTTTGATCGCCGTACTGGTCGAGCAGGTGCATCGCATGTCGCAGATGCTGCTCGACCTGCTCGAGATCTCCCGGATCGGTGGAGACGACCCGCTGCAAATCGAGACTGTCGATGTGTCCTTGCTGTGTTTGGACACGGTGCGTGTGCGCAACCTCCCCGACGATCTGGTGACCGGTGATTCACCGATCATTCGCACCGACGGACGGCGGTTCGAGAGAATCGTCGGAAACCTGGTGGAGAACGCCCAACGGCACGGCGGAGGCGTTGACAGCGTGCGCGTCGAGCGACTCGCGACCACGGTGCGCGTGTATGTCGAGGATCGCGGTCCAGGCATCAACCCCGACCAACTCGAGAAACTCTTCGAGCCGTTCTCCCGCGGTGAGGATGCCCACCACACCTCGGGTGCCGGTCTAGGACTAGCGATCGCACGCGAGCAAACGAACCTGCTGAACGCTGAGTTGATCGTCGATAACCGGGACGGCGGTGGCGCGTGCTTCATCGTGGAGATTCCCGTCACGAACGACGGAGATGATCTATGACCCGGCCTGTGACGCGATCTACGAGACGACGGTTGATGGCGGTGTGGGCTCCGGTGCTCCTCGTTGTCGCGGGCTGCGGTGTTCCACTCGAGGATTCGGCACAGGCGCTGCCACCGGAAGTCATCCCACCGCCCGTGGTGGCACCGAGTCAGCCGCCAAGCCCGAGCCCGTCGCCGACGTCGACGCAGTCTCCGACCGCAACGGCGACGCCGCTGCCGACCGAGTCACCAGCGGTCGAGTTGGTGGACTTGTACTTCATTCGTGAAGACGGGCTCGTTCCCCTCGCCAGCGACGTAGCCGTCCCCACCGATGCCCAAACGGTGCTTGACCGCCTGGCGGCAGGCCCGCCGGTCGAGACAGGTCTGCGAAGCGTCGTCGTCGACCCCTTGACCGGCACGGCGCTCGTCAGCGTCTTCACGCCGACGGGCGACACCGACTTGCCGACGGCGTCGGTGACCATCGCCGTCGCCAACGCGTTTTCCTCGTTGCCGCCGACCGAACAGGTTCTGCTCCTTGGTCAGGTGGTCCTGAGCCTGTCGTCTGCAGGTTTCGCCACGGTGTCGGTAGTAGATGCAGCGGGAGCGCCGTTGGCCGTGCCCCTGCCCGATGGTCGCCTTCTCGACCGACCGGCGACCGCTCTGGACTACGCGTCGCTCATTCGCCCCCTCTAGGGGGCGCCTAGGGCGGCCCTGGCACCAAGGGCTGAGGTCTCAAGGAGTACTCGAGACTGTCGCGAAATAAACGCGCATATATCCTAGAAATGTCGCAAAAAACCTGTGATCTGGCTCATACATAGCCTGGGGCAGTGTCCGAAAAGCGGTCGTTACCGTTTCGTGATCTAGCGATTCACGTCTAGCGTCCACGCTCATGACGCCGTTCACCGACAGCGCCCCGTCCGTGCGTACTTCCCTGCGCATTGGCCGGGAGAAGTGGCTATCGGCCTTCATGGCTACCCTCGCCACCGTCGCGACTGCCGCCCTGGTGTGGCTGCTGGCCACGGCGGTTCCCAGCACGGCGAGCGGCCAGGCTGCGCCGGTCACCTCCGCCGATCGCCTGGCCGGATCCGACGTTGGCCTTCACCCTCGGGTCCGCGAGATCGATGCGCAGGCGATGACCCAGCGTTCTATCGAACTGGCCGAAGCTCTGGACGTAGCTTCGGCCGAAACGGCTCGCGCGGAGATAGCGGGTATGCGTGAGCAGATTCTCGACGTCGCCCGTAAGCAACTCGGCGATCCCTACCGAGCCGGCGGAGTCGGACCCCACTCCTTCGATTGCGGTGGCTTCACCCAATTCGTCTTCAAGCGCGCATTGGGCATGGACATCGCGCGCACCTCGTGGGGTCAATACGAACAGGTGCAACGCATCAAGACCAAAGACGCCCTCCCCGGCGATCTCGTCTTCTTCTTCGAAGGCGGCGCGCACCACGTCGGCATCTACCTCGGCAACGGGACGATGATCGACGCACCCCGACCCGGCAAGCGCATCAGCGTCAACCCCATTAGCGGATCGTGGTGGGGTCGCAGCTTCACCGGAATTGGTCGAATACTCCCGGCGTAAGCGCTGCTTGATCTCAACGTCACGTGATCTGAACCGCAATCCTGGTAATCCGCTTGAGCGGTGCCCGTGAGCCCGTTACCGTCGCAAATCACGGCGTGGCCACACGACAACCCAGCACGCAGTCGTGCCCGTAGGCCCGCACGTCAGCACTACGCGGGCACCCGCACAGGCATCACTCGAGAAGGAGACGGTTATGGACGACACGGTTCGCCAACACAAGTACGTGCTGTCGGAGGATCAGATGCCGACGGTTTGGTACAACCTGATGGCTGACCTGCCGACGCCTCCACCGCCGCCCCTGCACCCGGGCCGGATGGACCCCGTCGGTCCGGACGATCTCGCGCCGCTGTTCCCGATGGAATTGATCATGCAAGAGGTCTCCACCGACCGATACATCGAGATTCCCGGTGGCGTCCTCGACGTCTACCGCCAGTGGCGACCGTCTCCACTGTTCCGCGCTCACCGCCTCGAGCAAGCACTCGGCACTCCCGCGCGCATCTACTACAAGTACGAAGGCGTCTCGCCCGCCGGCTCTCACAAGCCCAACACGTCCGTCCCCCAGGCCTACTACAACAAGAAAGAGGGAACGACGCGGTTGACCACGGAGACCGGAGCCGGTCAATGGGGCACCGCGCTGTCCTTCGCCTGCGCGCTCTATGACATGGAGTGTGAGGTGTGGCAGGTCGGCGCGTCGTATGACTCCAAGCCTTACCGACGGTTGATGATCGAGGCGTTCGGGGCGAAGGTCTACCGCTCACCCTCGGACGTGACAGAGGTCGGCCGTGCACTCGGTGCCGACCCCAAGAACCACAGTGGATCCCTCGGCATCGCCATCTCCGAAGCGGTCGAGGTCGCCGCCATGGACCCCAACACCCGATACGCCCTCGGCTCGGTGCTCAATCACGTGCTGTTGCACCAAACGATCATCGGGCAGGAAGCATTGATGCAACTCGAGATGGCGGGGGACACCCCGACCCTGATCGTCGGGTGCACCGGCGGCGGGTCCAACTTCGCCGGATTGTCCTTCCCGTTCATCAAGGAAAAGCTCGATGGCAAGATGAGCCCGCGCATTCTCGCCGCCGAGCCAGCCTCGTGCCCGTCCTTGACGCGAGGTGTCTACGCGTACGACTTCGGCGACACCGCCGGTATGACACCGCTGATGAAGATGCACACCCTCGGACACGACTTCATCCCGGACCCCATCCACGCCGGCGGGCTGCGCTACCACGGCATGGCCCCGCTCATCTCGCACCTGTATGAAGAAGGGTTGATGGACGCGGAGTCGGTCCCGCAGACGGAATGTTTCGCCGCCGCGGTGCAGTTCGCGCGAACCGAAGGCATCGTTCCCGCGCCAGAGCCCACCCACGCCATCGCCCTCGCGATCCGCGAAGCATTGAAGGCGAAGGAGACCGGGGAGGAGACCGTGATCCTCACGGCCCTGTGTGGTCACGGACACTTCGACCTCGCCGCGTACGAGAACTACCTCGCCGGGGCGATGGTTGACGAAGACGTCTCCGACGAGCGGTTCGCTGCGGCGCTCGAGACGCTGCCGGAGGTCCAACTCAGCTGATCTAGCCAATAAAGTGACGCCCGTGGAACAGGAGTCGCGCTCGGCACTTGCCAAGGGCCTGATCCTCGTCGGTGTCGCCACCATGGTCGGCAACGGGGCCGCCTTTTTGCTGAGCATGGTCGCCGCGCGCGTTCTCGGGCCGGACGACTTCGGGGCCTTCGGGGCTCTCGTCGGGATCTTGCTGATCCTGGTGACGGTCGCGATTTCGATACAGGCGCTGGCTGCACGACGGGTCGCCACTGCCCGATCGGGCGGACCCGGGCCGAATGAATCCGGCTCAGAGAACGCCGACGCAGAGAACGCCGAGTCTGATCACGCCACTCCGGACCGCTCCGATGTCGAGGGTCAACTCATCCGGCTGGCGGCAGTCGTCGGACTCGGCATCGCCCTCGGCGGGATCATCGCCGCGTGGCCGCTGGGCACCATTTTTTCTATCCCGTGGCTTGCCATTGCTGCAGGCATCGCCTCGCTTGGATTCATGATCTTCGGATCGGCCGCCATGGGAATCGCCCAAGGCCGAGAAGAGCGAACGTCCTTCTCCATCGCTTTCATCTCCCTCAACGGCGCCCGGGCGATCGGCGGAATCGTCGGCGTCCTCGCCCTGTCCACGGTGATCGGCGCGAGCCTCGGCATTCTCGTCGGGTGCGCCGTCGGAGCCCTGATCGCGTACCGAAAAGCCTGCCCGGGAACGACGTTCGCGCCGATCCGCGACGGCATGGGTCGAGAACTCGGCCACATTGTGCACGCACTGATGGTCCTGTTCACCCTCACCAACGTCGACGTCCTCCTCGCCCGTCTCTACCTCTCCGACACAGGGTCCAGCGAGTACTCCGTCGGCGTGCTGCTGGCCAAGATCGCGTTCTTCCTGCCCAATGCGGTCCTTATCGTGCTGTTCCCGAAAATGAGCGGGCAGAACTCTCGGCGGCCAGTGCTGATCGCCAGCGGGCTCACCGTCGCCGTGGGATTGGTCATCACGGCCTTCGCTTTCTTCTTCGGCCCACTGGTCGTTCGCATCCTCGGCGGCGTGCAGTACGAGTCGATGGCCGACAACATGTGGCTGTTCGCCCTCGAAGGATCGGCCTTCGCCCTGGTCCAGGTGCTGCTGTATTCCCGACTAGCCGCTCAAGACCAGAAGGCAGTGCTCGCTGTGTGGGCCGCACTCATCGCGCTCGTGGCGATCGTCGCGCTCGGTCGCAACGACTCGCTGGTGTCCATTGTGACGACCGTCGTCGGTGTATCCCTCCTGTTGGCAATCGTCGGACTTTTCCTCGATAGCCGAGGATCATCGAAATACGAGATCCCTATCGAATCCGCGGAGTAGTGAGCATGCGCACGGAGCAGCCATGATCAACATGTCCCTGGCTACGGCCATCCACCACTCGCGGCACGCCAGCGCGCCTGCGGACCACGCCGGCCACATTCGACAGATCGAAACCGTGCACGACCTTTTTGCCGGTCGCTACGAAGCGGTCACCACCGTCGGGGAGACCTTCACCGATGCCGTGCTCGGCATCGGAGTGGCCGAAGGTGTCGACGGAGAAATCGTTCACGTCGATGGGGTCACCTGGCGCATCCCGGCTGACGGAATACCCGAGCGTGCCCCGGCCGACCTCGGCATGCCGTTCGCTGTCGCCGCGTACGGCGGCACACCGATCACCCGCGACATCCCCTCCGGCGCCACGATGACCGAGATCGCCACCGTCGTGGACAGCGTGCTGGCCGAAGAAAACCTGCACCACGACTACCTCGTCGCAGCCGTTCGCGTCACCGGCGACTTCTCCCACGTCCTGCTGCGCAGTGAGCACGGCCAAACCCCGCCCTACCAACCGTTGGGTTCACCCGGCTCGGTGACCGGGGAGGTGCGTTTCGACCTCGCACCGTGGACGGGAACCCTCGCCGGGTTTCGATTCCCCGACGTTGCCGACGACATCGTCATCCCCGGCCTCCACCTGCACGCCATCGCGCGGGACCACGACAGCGGAGGTCACTGCCATGAGCTCACCGTGGATCAGGCGCACGTGCAGGTGTGGATCGACGACGTTGAAGTCGACGTTCCCGGACTGCCCGCGGCCGCGTAACTCCCGTCTGCGCACCCACACCCGGCCCCGACTAGCGTGGGGGCCTCAGGCGAGGTGGCAGAGCGGCCGATTGCAGGCGCCTTGAAAGCGCCCGAGGGGAAACCCTCCGGGGGTTCAAATCCCTCCCTCGCCGCGTGAAGGCGTCGACCTCGATGCACCGATGACTCTGGGCGGATACGCGCTGCTCGGAGCCATCGACATCGCGATCATCGCGGGACTATCGGTCGCCATCGGCGCGACGGCACCCCACTGGCCGAAGCGGTGGCTCGAGAACGACTCTTTTCTCACCCGACCCGCTCCATGGGAGACGGCTTCCTTCTTTCGTCGCCTCGGCGCCACCCAACTAGCCACGCGGCTTCCGGAGTATGGGGCGGTCTTTGGTGGTCGCAGCAAGCGAGACGTCCCCGGACACGACCTCGAATCTCTCGAGGCCTACCTCGGTGAGGTGCGACGGGCGATCGTGGTGCACGAGTTGTCCCTGCTTACCTGGCTCCCGCTGCTCGCCTTCAACCCGTGGTGGCTGTCCCTTGCCGGCGCCGTTATAGCCATCGGCGTGAACATCCCGTTCCTGATCATTCTCCGGAGCAATAACGTCCGCTTGTTGCGCATGATTGCCATCGCGCGCAGCCGAGAGAAGGAGGCCGGTTCATGAGTGATGTTGGCGTGACATCCATGACCGCGGAGTTGCGACGGGTGGCCGTGCGGCCGCCCTCGAGCCGAGGGGACTACGCCGCGGCCCACTGGGCGCAGCCTGTCGACCTCGAACTCCTTGCCGAACAGCACGCCGCATTCGTCGAACTGCTGCGGCAACTCGGATGCGAGGTGGACGTCCTGGATCCGGTGGACGACATGCCGGACGGCATCTTCACCTACGACCCGTGCTTCATGGTCGGCTCCGGGTTCATCGAATTGCGTGGGGCTAAAGACGCACGCGTCGCAGAACCCGCCGTACTCGCGGCGGAGTTGCACGAGCGCGGCATTCCCCGAGTCGGGCAGCTCACCGGCGACGCCACCGCCGACGGTGGCGACATGTTCTGGCTCGATGCGACCACCCTGGCCGTCGGTCGCTCGTACCGCACGAACGATGCAGCGATCGATCAACTGCGCCAGATCCTCGAACCAGACGTGACGGTGACGGCCTTCGATGTTCCCCACGGTCTCGGCCCGGACTTCTGCCTGCACCTGATGAGCGTCGTCTCACCGGTGCGTGAGGACCTCGCCGTTGTGTATGAGCCGCTCGCTCCGGTCCGTCTTCTGCACGAACTGCACCGGCGTGGAGTCGAGGTCTTGCCGCTTCCCGAAGAAGACAACCTGACCTTGGGGTGCAATGTGCTGGCAATCCGGCCAGGAGTCGCCGTCATCGCCTCCGGCAACGACGCAACGGTGGCGCTGCTGCGCGACCGCGGCGTGGACGTGCACGTGTATGAGGCGAGTGAGATCAGTAAGGGCGAGGGCGGTCCGACGTGCCTGACCCGACCCCTGCTGCGCGGATAAGCGCTAGAAAGTCGTCGCGTCGATGACGAACCGATAGCGGACGTCGCTGTTCACGACCCGCTCCCAGGCCTCGTTGATCTGGGCAGCCTCGATCACTTCGACGTCGGAGCCGTAGCCGTGCTCGGCACAGAAATCGAGCATCTCCTGCGTCTCGCGAATCCCACCGATGTTCGAGCCGGCGATACGACGACGCTGCATGTTCAGCGAGAAGATGTTCATCTCCAACGGCTTGTCGGGTAGTCCGACATACGCCATCGTTCCGTCGGTTGCGAGCAAGTTGATGACCGGATCGAGCTTTATGGGCGCAGAGACCGTGTTCACGATGAGATCGAACGTCATCGCACGCTCCTTCATCGCTGCGCGGTCCGACAGCAGTAAGAAATCGTGCGCTCCGAGACGCTTCGCGTCGGCTTCCTTACTGGGGGAGTGCGAGATGAGCGTCACGTCGGCACCCATCGCCACCGCGTGTTTCACACCCATATGACCGAGGCCACCCAACCCCATGATGCCCACCCGTTTGCCCGGGCCGGCTTCCCACTCGCGCAGGGGTGAGTACGTCGTAATACCGGCGCACAGAAGCGGCGCGGCGACGTCGAGCGCAAGTGAGTCCGGGATGCGCAGAACGTAGTGATCGTCGACGACGATGGACGAGGAGTATCCGCCATACATCACCTCGCCGTCGTAGCTTTTGCCGTTGTAGGTCGGGACGAACCCCTTGACGCAGTAGTTCTCGAGCCCGGCGGTGCAGTTGTCGCATTCCATGCACGTCTCCACGAACACGCCCACGCCGACACGGTCACCTACGGAAAACTTCGTCACGTCGCTACCGACGTCACACACCACTCCGGCGATCTCGTGACCGGGAACCATCGGAAACAACGAGGTGAACCACTCTTCGCGCGCCTGATGGATGTCGGAGTGACAAATACCTGAGTACGCGATGTCGATGCACACGTCATGCGGACGTAGCGAACGACGCTTGATCGAGTACGACTCCAGCGGTGCTCCCGCACTCATGGCGGCGTATGCGGCGGTTGTCATGATTTCTCCTCTATCTCGAGCGCCTGCTCCAGTGCGCGGTGCATCACGTCAGCGTTCAGGGTGCGTCCGGTCCACAGTCGGGCGTTCACCAGGGCCTGGTTGACGAGCATCCCTAGTCCGGTTAGTGGCGTGCAGCCAGCGTCGGCGGCCGCCTGCAACCATCGGGTCATCGGGGGGTTTGCGACGACGTCGGCTACGACCATCCCGGAGGTGAAACTGGATGTGTCGACGTCCAACGTCGCGTCTGCGTTCGGGTGGAACCCCACGGACGTCGCGTTGACGGCGATGTCTGTACCGGCCGGAATCGAGAAGCCCGGAGTCCATGGCGCGAAAGCCGCCTGGGCGTCGGTACGAGAGTCCACGAGAGCAGCGAGTTCTTGGCCGCGGTCGTCGGTGCGGTTGACGATGGTGATGCTCGATGCGCCCGCGAGAGCGGATTCGACCGCGATTGCTCGCGCCGCACCCCCTGCGCCGAAGATGACCATGTTCGTGCCTGCTGGGTCGGTGATGGTTTTGAGCGACTGCACGAAGCCCTGTCCGTCGGTGTTCTCCCCGGTGAGACGACCGTCGCTAATGATCACGGTATTGACCGCACCGGTGATCGATGCGCTCGGAGCGAGCTCGTCGAGATACTCCAGGATCGCCTGCTTATGGGGGATAGAGCAGTTGAAGCCCAGCCACCCCATGCCGATCGCACCCCGGACGGCATCCGCGAGATGCGCCGGCGGAACCTCGCAGTTGATGTAGCGGACGTCGAGGCCGGCGCCGGCGTACGCGGCTTCCATGATGGCAACAGTCGGATTCTGCGCCGACGACGTGGAGAACGACCCCGTCAGACCACTCAAGAACCCAGGCACGCGGCAAGAGTAGTGCGAGTGGGTCCATCGACAGCGATGGACCACAATGGCCGACATGGCTATTCGGGTAGGCGTCATCGGTACGGGGAACATCGGCACGGCGCACGCGGTTTCCCTCGCCCGCGAAGTGTCCGGCAGCACCGTGACAGCGGTGTTCGATGTCGCAGAGGAGCGAGCCCAGGCCGTGGCAGCCGATCTCGACGCGAGGTCGCTTCCCTCGGCGCAGGCGGTCATCGAAGATGAGTCGGTCGATGCGGTGGTGATCGCAAGCCCGGATGATTTGCATGCCGAGCACGCGCTTGCGTGCCTGGCGGCCGGTAAGCCCACGATGTTGGAGAAGCCGTTGGCGTCGACGCTGGAAGACGCGCAACGCGTAATGGATGCCGAAGTCGCTCGGGGGGAGCGGCTCATCATGCTCGGCTTCATGAGGCGCTTCGATCCCGGGTACGTCGCGTTGAAAGCATCGCTCGCCTCTGGGGACGTCGGCGAGGCGCTGGTCGTGCACAACATTCACCGCAACGCCTACGCGGCCTACGGCTTGGACACGACCCTGAGCATCAACAACTCGGCCGTGCATGAAGTCGACATCAGCCGGTGGCTGTTGGACGAGGACTACGCGTGGGTGCAGGTTCTTTCTGGGAAGCCCGGCCCGGACGTCCCCGATGGTCAGCAAGACCCGCTATTGATCACGTTCCGGACCACGTCCGGAGTCATGGTCACGATCGAGATGTTCATGACCGCTCGATACGGCTACGAGGTCCGATGCTCCGTCGTCGCCGGTAACGGCATCCTCGACATGGGCGACGGCACCTTTGTCACCCGCACCTCGCAGGGAAGCCGGGGTCAAGACATTCCCGAACTGTGGTTGGGACGCTTCGGTGAGGCCTACCGAGCAGAGATGCAGGCCTGGATCGACGGCATTCGCGGTTTGACCGGCCCTGCGGGTGCCTCCACTTGGGACGGCTTCATGGCGTCTGTCTCGTGCCGCGCCGCCGTGGACGCCCTGAAGCACGGCGAAGCGGTCGAGATTGACGTTCCCGACCGTCCCGCTATCTACCGCAACTAGCTACAGCAACTAGGCGGGTGAGCCCAGCGGAGTGAGCGTCTGCTCGTTCTCCGGCACCTGCAGCGCTCCGGTCATGATGGCCACAGCGTCGTTCATCGAGTGCGTCTGCGGTGTCACGACCGCAGCACGATGACCAAGGCGCTGAACGTGAATGCGATCCGCGACCTCAAACACCTGAGGCATGTTGTGGGAGATCAAGATGACCGAGATGCCGCGTTCCCGCAGGTCCTGAATCAGAGTGAGGACCTTCGCGGACTCGCGAACACCGAGAGCCGCGGTCGGCTCGTCGAGGATGATCACCTGGCTACCGAAGGCTGCCGCGCGGGCGACCGAGACCGCCTGACGCTGACCACCAGAAAGCGTCTCCACCGCCTGCGAGATGTTCTGCACCGTCATGATCCCCAAGTCCTGCAGGTGCTGACCAGACTCTTGACGCATCCGCTTCTTGTCCATCTGACGGAAGACCTTGCCGAGGAACCCGGGCTTGCGGAGTTCGCGACCGAGGTACAGGTTTGCGGAGATGTCCAGCGCCGGTGCGACGGCGAGCGTCTGGAAGACCGTCTCGACCCCGTGCTCGCGAGCCTCATGGGTGCTCTTGAAGGCCACCTGCTCACCGGCGACCCACATCTCGCCTTCGTCGGGCAAGTGTGCTCCGGCGAAGCATTTGATCAGCGTGGACTTACCGGCGCCGTTGTCTCCGATGACAGCGAGCACTTCACCGGGGTAGAGGTCGAAGTCGGCGTGGTTGAGGCCGACGACGCTTCCGAACCTCTTGACGAGGTTGCGTCCTTTGACGATGGGCTCACTCATGCCTTCACCTTCCTGATCCACTGGTCGACGCCGACGGCCAGAATGACCAGAAGGCCGATGGCTGTCGTTCGATAGGACTGGTCCACGCCGGCGAGCGACAGCCCCATCTCGACGGCGTTAACGATTAAGGCTCCGAGGAGCGAGCCTATGACGGCGCCGCGGCCTCCGAACAGTGACGTGCCACCAATAACCACCGCGGTGATGGTTTGCAGGTTCAGCATGGGGTCGACGTTGGGGCTCGCGGATTGCACACGTCCGATCGTGATGTAGGCGGCGATGCCCATCACCACGCCCGCGACGAGGTAAACGCTGAAGAGAACCCGCTTGGTATTGATACCGGTGAGTTGCGCTGCGACGGGGTCGTCGCCGACGGCGTACACGTGGGTACCCCACGCGGTGTTCTTCAGAATCCAGGCGAACAGTAGGTAGAGCAGGAACATCGTGACCACGCCGATGCTGAAGTTGAACGGGCCGATGGGGAACGACTCGCCCATAAGTTTCATCTCGTCCGGCATCTCCGGGCCCTGGATTGTTCGGGCTTTGAACAAGATGAGCGTCAGCCCCATGAACACGCTCCACGTGCCGAGGGTGACGATGAACGGTGGCAGGTTGAATCTGACGATCAAGAAGCCGTTGACGGCGCCGGCGGCTGTTGCCGCGCAAATGCCGAGGAATATGGCTACCCAGGGATTCTGGCCGGCGATGGGCAGAACGTTGGAGGCCGTCGTGTAGACGGCGAAGTTGGCCATGAGCATCTGGCCGAAGATCATGATCGCGCCGATGGACAGGTCGATACCGGCGGTCAGAATGATGAGTGTCTGCGCGATAGCGAGGGTTCCGACGATCACCGTCTGCTGGATCATCAGCGAGATCGTGGAGGGCAGAAGGAATCGCTCGTTGACCAGGCCGAAGATGAGCACCACGACGACCAGAACGATCAGGGAGCTCAACCAGGGGTAGCGGTGCAGGGTCATCTGCAAGCGCTGAATGGGGCTGCGCTTGACTGCGAACTCTTCTTCGAGGTCTAGATCCGAGGTGGCCTCTGTGCTCACCGGGGGGCCTCCATGTCTGCGTAGTAGTTCGGGTGCCGATTGTCTAGGCGTTCACGCGAGTGTAGGGGTCTTGTGGGGGATTTGCCGGTGTTTTTTGATGGCAAAGCCGTCTGTGGAATGCAGCCGAGGGGCAGCAGCGCGTGGCTGCTGCCCCTCGGTGCGTACATGACGCGTGGGGATTTAGCCCCAGGCGTTGTCGATGCAGTACTGAGCCGACTCCTGCGGAGCAGAAGTGACCGTATCCATCGGGTCGTCGGTGCACAGGGTGACACCGGTGTCGAAGAACTCTCCGTTGGCGGAGGTGTTCTCCGGCGGCGCGCCACCGTCGGCGATCGTCTTGATCGCCTCAACACCCAGGGCCGCCATGCGCAGCGGGTACTGCTGCGAGGTGGCCTGGATGCTGCCGGCCTTGACGGCCTCGACGCCCGCGAGTCCACCGTCAACCGAAACGACGATGGCGTCCTCGCCCACGGTCTTGCCAGCAGCCTCGAGGGCTACCGCAGCGCCGAAGGCGGTGGGCTCGTTGATGGTGTAAACGACGTTGATGTCGGGGTTAGCTGCGAGGCAGTTCTCCATGCCCTTACGGCCACCCTCTTCGTTTGCACCGGTTGCCTCGAGGCAAGCGATCTCGTACTCGCCACCGGCACCGGTGGTGTAAGAGCCGCTGTCAGCGGGGCTAGTCATGTCCTCAAGCACGGGAACGTCAATTCCCATACCGGTGAGGAAGCCGTTGGCGCGGCAGTAGTCAACGGAGACAACGCGATCGTCGAAGATCACGAGCTCGGCGATGACGGCCTTCTCGCCATTCAACTTGCCTGCGGCCCACTGTCCAATTGCTTCACCCGCGAGGCAGTTGTCGGTCGCGAAGGTGATGTCGACGACGTCCGGCGGATCTGTCGGAGTGTCGAGTGCGATGACGTACAGACCGGCGTCACGCGCGCGGCTGATGGCGTCATTCACGTTCACGGACATCGGGGTGATCAGGATGCCGGCCTGGCCCTGAGCAATGGCGTTCTCGATCAGGTCGATCTGACCCTGGTCGTCGCCCTCTTCGCTACCGGAGCCGACAGTCAGGTCGACACCGGCGGCAGCTGCCGTTTCCTCGGCGCCTTCGATCATGGCGACGAAGAACGGGTTGGTCTGGTCCTTGGTGATCAAGGAGACCGCGACGGGCGCACCGGAATCGGCAGCCGCGTCGTCACCGGCGTCGTCACCGGCGTCGTCACCGGCGTCGTCACCGGCATCGTCGGCAGCCTCTTCGGAGGTGTCGTCCGAGGCAGCATCGTCGCTGCTCGAATCGTCGGAACCTCCGCAGGCGGCCAGAGTCACGGACAGGGCACCAGCAGCCGCGATAACGGCGAAGGCCTTGCCGCGCTGTGAGCGCTTGAACATATGTATTCCCTTCGAGGGGTTGGAGAAGCCCACCCGTGGCGGGTGAACTGTGGTCAATCTTCTTGGGCAAGCGGGGAATACGCCAATCGCGACCCCCCACTCGTTACGCAACCGTTACGGCTTTGCGGCTGAAATGGGCGTGAAACCGCCAGGAGCACCTCGGACCGATGGCCGCTGGTAACGGAAACTCTGCCCACCGGAGGACCGTGGGAGGTGGCGCCAACGGCTGAGCCCGGGCCTGGGACTGGGGCTATTCCGCGGTGCTGCTATTCGGCTATTCCGTCTGCAACTGCCAGGCGCGAGCTCCGCCGGCCAGTGCCGCGGAGTTCGGAACGATCACGACATCGTCACCGAGCTTGGCAAGCACCGTCGGCGTGATGTGGCGGGCGTTTCCCCCGCCTACGTAGAGCCGATCCCACAGGAACACCGGCCGAAGGACGTCCACCACTCGACCGATACGCCGGGACCACAAGGCGTCACCGAGACGGCGTCGCTCGTGTTCGCCGATGTAGGTGTCGTAACTCAGGCCCCAGCGAACCGGCGCCTGGGACATCTCCATGTGCGGGGCGAGCCGTCCACCGTCGAAGACCGCGAAACCCAATCCGGTGCCGAAGGTCATGACCACTTCCAGGCCCTGACCGGCCACCACTCCCGCACCGTGGATCTCCGCGTCGTTCAGCACCCGAACCGGGATCCCCATTGAGTCGGAGAGTGCTGCCTGTGCGTCAAATCCCTCCCACTGGGGAACGAGTTCCGGATCAATCCGGGAGCGCGGACCGGAACGGGTGATGTAGTGCGGGGTAGTGACGACCACGCCGTGCCGGATCATCCCGGGCATCCCGACGGTGGCTCGATCGGCTTTCGGCAATTGCTCCGACAACTCGGTGAGGGTCTTCACGAACAGCGCCGTGGGAAGGGGGTACGGCGTCGGGACCCGGACGGGCTGGGCGCGCATCGTTCCGGACTCGTCGAGCACCGAGGCCTTGATGCCACCACCACCACAGTCGATAGCAAGCGTGGTTGTCATGGGTGTAAGTGTGCCCGATAGCCTTTCCCGGCTGTCAGCCAATGGATGACCTTGTCACGATGTTGGTCGGCAGCGTGGAGGTGTCGCCTAGTGGCCTATGGCGCCCGCCTGCTAAGCGGGTTGGGAGTTTGAAGCTCCCTCGAGGGTTCAAATCCCTCCACCTCCGCCACGAAACGCCCGAGTCGGGACTCCCAGTCGGGCGGTCCGGCCGGGCGCGGGTTGTCCCGTCGTCTAGCCGACGATCAGGCGACGCTTCTTCCGGCGCCACCTCGACGGGTACTCCTTCAACGGAGTCTGCGCAGGCCCGGCTTCCCGGTCTCCGTCGAGTGCGAACTTCGAGCCGTGCAGTGGGCAGGACCAGCCGTCGGATGTGCCTTCGACGGTGGCTCCCTGGTGGGTGCACCGGAGGTTCAATGCGGTGTAGGTGTCGCCCTCGCGCACGACCGCGACCGGTGTGCCTTTGACCGTCCCTAGCAGTACCCGCGACGGATCCGACGTCAAAGCCGGAACCTTGTCCACGCGCACAACTACTTTGCCGTTCTTGCGACGCTTGATTCCTTTCGCGGCCCATGCGTCGTCGGCGAGGAGAGCTGTGCCGAAGCCGCCGGCCGCCAGCGCTGCTACCCCGCAGGTGCCAACCAGGAATGCGCGGCGGGAAGGATCGAATGATGTCGTTTCAGCTGTCATAACGCCACTATGCCCCGCTCGGAAGGGCGGTGCATCCCCGGCCTTTGACCAGGGGGGCTCGGGCTAGACTCCCGCCTGCGTTGCTTCGGTAGCGCAAGCGCCCGTAGCTCAACGGATAGAGCATCTGACTACGGATCAGAAGGTTGGGAGTTCGAATCTCTCCGGGCGCGCCACGCATTGCTGCGGAACCAACCGGCTTCCTCGCGGGTCTTGATGGTGTGGCAATTGGCGCAGTGAACGTCACACTTTGCGATTTCCTCTGCGATTGCTGCGACCCCGTAGCCTTCGGCCACGAGGACGGCGACCGAAGCGCGCTTGTCGTGGCGATCACGGTGGTCGAACTCCAGTGCGCGCGGGTCGGGCATTCCACAGTCAACACACGAGTGGCGAGTTAGGTACTCCCACACGTACTCCCACGATCGGGCAAGAGATGCAGACCGTTGGGCTCTGGCCTTCCGGAGGTAGTAGTCCCGATTTCTCCGGTAATGCTCCCTGCCTCTGCGGCGGCGACAGGAAACACATATCCGTTCCTTTCCACGCTCATAGTTGGGAAGGATGCTCTGGCAGGTGTGGCAGTGGGCAATGGCCTCAGCAGTCGACTTCACCGTGAGAGTCTTGAGTGCAGGTCTGACACTCACAGAAGTTCAAGACCATGCCTCCTCTATTTTGTTTCGGTCTCCTCCATTTAGGCTCCCAGCATGAGTCGCAGAGCACTCGATTCCTTTACCCGCGTACCTCTCATCAGCGGAGCCTCGCCCCTGGAACGCTGGGATCGCCTCACCCAGGACCTGGGTGGCGACGTCGAGATCTGGGCCAAACGCGAGGACTTGAATTCCGGCATCGCCTACGGCGGAAACAAGACGCGCAAACTCGAGTACTTGGCTGCCGATGCCATGGCGCAAGGCTGCGACACCCTCGTGTCCATCGGTGGCGTTCAGTCCAACCACACCCGACAAGTGTCTGCCGTGGCCGCCAAGTTGGGCTTGAAAGCAGTCGTCGTCCAAGAGCATTGGGTCGACTACGACGAAGCCAAGTACGAGGAAACCGGCAACATTTTGCTGTCGCGAATCCTCGGTGCTGACGTTCGACTCGACCCGGCTGGATTCGACATTGGTTTCCGCGATTCGTGGAAGCGTGCCATCGAAGATGTCGAGGCTGCAGGTGGCAAGCCGTATGCGATTCCCGCCGGTGCCTCCGACCACCCACTCGGAGGCCACGGCTTTGCCGGTTGGGCATTCGAAGTGGAGGACCAGGAAAACGAGCAGGGCATTCGATTCGACAACGTGATCGTCTGCTCGGTGACCGGTTCGACGCAGGCCGGCATGATCGCGGGCTTCGCGCACTCCGACCGCGCCCAGGACGTGATCGGTATCGATGCATCGGCAACTGTTGACAAGACCTGGGAGCAAATTGCCCGCATCGCGCGACGCACCGCCGAATCCATTGAACTCGGGCGCGATGTTCGCGACGAAGAAATTGTGCTTCTGGATCGATGGCACGACGACATCTACGGAATCGCCGGCCCGCGAACCATCGAAGCGATACGACACCTCGCTCGCGTGGAAGGAGTCATCACCGATCCGGTGTATGAGGGCAAATCCATTGCCGGGCTCATTGATCTGGTGCGCGAGGGCTATTTCCCGGCTGGTTCAAAGGTCTTGTACGCGCACCTCGGCGGTCAACCGGCGCTCAATGCCTACACCGAAGCCTTCGCCTAGTTCCCGACCAGCGACCCGAAGCATCTACCGGTCGGTCATACGACATTCACCCACGTGACGGTTGGTGGTCACCTATCCGCGCGACGCTGATTGCAGCTTCCCCGACAGGCACGTACGACACAGACGCGTCAGGGAGGATTCGTGAGGGAAAATCCAGACACCTTCGAGTGCGGCTTCTGTCACGCTCATGAGGGTGACATCGTTCAAAATGGCGTCTTCGGTTTCGTTGCTCTGTGCACCGAATGCGGGTACGCGCAGCGGGCGACACTTCCTCAACTGCTCGCGAGTTGATTCGTATGTGATCCGCGATGCACCGTGACCGGTGATACCTTCCCCGCGTGGGGCAAAGCCTCGATGAGATAGCCGAAGAGGCGCTGTATCAGCGGTCTCGAGTCATGTGGCACCCGGTGGCGTTCGCGGACGATCTCGACGACCAACCAATGGCCGTGCGTCTTCTCGACGAGGCAATCGCTATCGCTCGAATCAATGGGGACGTCGTCGCCTTCAAGGATCTGTGTATT
>Ga0181575_10000994_pt1 | contig 20468 bp, 18 predicted proteins | sample 101ome_23_FD_145599 | JGI IMG/M metagenome (GOLD analysis project Ga0181575, IMG submission 145599) | Coastal salt marsh microbial communities from the Groves Creek Marsh, Skidaway Island, Georgia - 101411CT metaG (spades assembly) | ecosystem: Environmental > Aquatic > Marine > Intertidal zone... | reverse complement strand
AAAATATTTCTATTAATATTGGTTTAGACGGCAATGACTTCAGTTCGGGAACGCGTACAGCTATTGCAGTCCATCGCGGCAAGCTGGGTGTATTCGACACTTCGGCTTGTGAATCGGGGACCTTCAACACGGCGATTACTTCGCTTGAAACCCCATAATTTTTTAGTTCGTTAGGGGGGGCTTTGCGGCCCCCTTTTTATTAAAACTATACAATATGCCATTCACATCAGAAACGGCCCGTATAGCGGGTAAAAAAAGCAAACGCGGACAAGCTAAAGTATCGGTAACGACCCGCAGATTTTTATTTGAATTACTAAATGGCAATAGGGATAAATTCAAGTACATGATGGATGAACTTGAACCAAAGGATTTCATTAATACATGGCTTAAGTTATTGCCTTACATAATCAACATGCGACACCTTCAGCAGTTCGATGTATCGGAGCTGTCAAGAAAGGAAGTTCAAGATATGGTCCAAGATTTAGTTAATGGGGATTAAATGAAACTTGAAGTATTTGTCAAAAACTGGGAAAGGGGGGATGGTCGCACCCGTGTAATAAATTTCTACTTTATTAAAAAGTAGTATATGAGAAATCCAGTAAACAATCCTTTAAACCAACTAATCCATGCTGCTAATCTTGGATTTCTATCTACCCATTCCCATTTTCTTTTTAAATATGTTTTTAGCCAATTCATTTTACTAAAATAATAATTCTATGAAACTTGAAGTATTTGTCAAAAACTGGCAGCGGGGTGATGGTCGCACCCGTGTTATAAATTCAGAAGGCGAAATAGTAGCGGAACATTTCGACCCAAGCGGGGGGGATAGTATAGATTTTGTGTCGGCGGAATGGGCTATTAAACAAGGTCAGACCCTTAAGCAAGAACAATACAACCCAGATACCTTTAGGTTCTTTAAGCGGTAAATATTTGTTGTAATCCGTATAAAGTTGTAAAACTTCCGCCTATAATCATAATTAACGCTAAACTTTTGAAAAAAATCTTCATTTCGATGTGTTTTATATTATAACGTAAATAAATTCAAATAATTATAATAGCCCCAATTCTTTTCCATAACTAATACTACCCTTGAACAAGAACAGTAAACCCAGATACCTTTAGGTTCTTTAAGCGTTAGGATTTTAAATAAGCTTTCCAAGCTTTTTTATCCCATTGTTTTCCAAAAAGTTTGTGAAGTCCAGCGGGAGTACAATTAAAGTGTCCGTCTGAAGTATAAAACCAAAGAAGGTTTTTACTCAACAAGCTTAAAGTAATTTTTGAATCTCCAAGATTAATTACTTTTTCTTGTCCAGATTTAAAAACACTTTTAAGCATTTCAAAAAGTGTATCTAATTCGTCTTTCGTTGCGTGAAACGATACACTTGTTATATCTGTAATGGTTTTGTATTCTTGATTTTGAAAGCCAAGATAATAGTATTGTTTTCCATCAATAATACCCATTTCTTGCAATACAGCACTGCCATTTATCCCAGAAGCTCCAAAAATATCTACTTCACCTATTATTACTGGTGAATCCGATGGTGATACTTCAGCAATTTGACTAAAAACACTGCTGCTTAAAAATCCAAATAGTATGATTAAAAGTATTTTTTTCATACCACTAATTTAATAATTCATCTTATTTGCCCCAATTCTTTTCCATGACTAATACTATTTGTGTCACACGTGTTATTTGAAATTTGTGGGTGTGAAAGACGGGGGGGGACCCCCTATGTTTATCTAACATAATTTAACTATTCCAATTGGCGATATTTTGTATTTCGGAAAGCCATTGATTTGGAATAGCAAGCATAAAAAGATGTTAATAACTGATATTTAACCAGCAAAGGGTTGACGCTGGGTTGACAAACGTTTTTGTTTTATAGAAAAATCGCGCGTGAACACCAGTGAAATCAATACATTGGTGTTTTAAACGATTTATCTTGCTTGAATAAGACTTATTGTTTACGTTTCCATTGCTGGGTGCGTCCAATAAAAGAAAACCCAATATATCCTCTAACCGACAAGGTATTGGCATCTTCCAACGCTAGGGTACAAGCGTAGTATTTACCGTTTGCCGGGTCGAGTATCTCCCCGTCAGACCAACTGTCACCGTCGGGTTCGAGGCCGTTAATGATGAGCATTCCTTCTATGGGTTGACCCTGTTTGTCATCTTTGCACTCGATGCATCTTTTTCCTTGATCTTCTTCTAAAAGGAGGCGATCGATACGGGCATAAAGCCGGTTTTGTTTGATATAGACCGTTACTTCGGATTTTTCCTTTCCGGTTTCGTCATCGATGGTTACCCATTGACCGGTAACCGATAAGTTTTGATGGAGGCCAAAAAATAGGGTAATGATTAGGCTGTACAACATAGTTTGCTGATTAAGTAATGATTCCTAAGGGTTGAGTCGTCTTCCAGTTGCCCCGCGTAAAATCGGGGAAATGCTGGGGCTGTCCTCCGGCGGCAACCGAAGCTTCACTTAACGGAGAAACAGCACTCCAGAAGCATCCTTCGTAGAGGTTTTGGTCCAGAGGTTGTCCTTGTTGCAAACATTCGACGATACGGTACATCATGATACCGTCCATACCTCCGTGTCCGCTTCCTTTGGCTTGGGAATTCAGTCGGGTATAGAGTGGGTGGTCATACTTTTCATAAACTGCTGCCATGGCTTCGCCTTGAACCCAACTATGATGATCTTTGGTAATGTCTAGCACCCCGCCTTCGAGGGCCACGCGGGTAGGAAATCCGGCCAAAGCCCCTAAGGTCCCTTGAATCAAATTTAGTCGAGTATAGGGCCGCGGACTAGTTTCGTCCCACTGCACCATGACTGTTCGCCCGAGTTGGGTTTTGATGATGGAGGTATTTAAATCTCCCCCTTTAAAATCCAGTTGATTCCATTTGTGGTCTTTGGGGTAATTTTTTTGGGCATAAGCTTTACGCCCCATAGCGGGTGTAGAATAGGAAACTAAATGTTCAAATGTATCTTCGCCCCGGGCGAGATTCATGTATTGTGCTACGGGACCCAGTCCGTGGGTGGGGTATAAATTTCCGTTGCGTTGGCTGTAGTGGTAGGTACGCCAAGAACCGGTTCCTCGTTCTTGCTCCTCCATTTGCCAGCGAAGTTCATGGATATAGGACGCTTCGGCGTGGAGTAAGTCGCCTAAGAGCCCCTGACGACACATATTGAGAAACAAAAGTTCGTCGCGGCTATAGTTAACATTTTCCATCATCATACAATGACGTTGCGCTTTTTCGGCGGCATCGACTATGGCCCATAGCTCGTCTAGGGTGAGCGCCAGTGGGACTTCGACAAAGGCATGGGCCCCGGCCTGAAGAGCAGCAATGGCCATGGGTGCATGGTTGGCCCAATTGGTGCTGATAAACACCACATCGGGTTGGACTTCTGTCAACATTTTTTTCCAAAGATTTTCATCACCGGCATAGCGGGCAATACCTTCATGTTGGCCGGGTTTAGCTTCTTGAGCGATGTCCGCGGCTTTATCCACATTATCTTGGTACAAGTCTGAAATCGCAACGACCTGCGTATTTTCTAGACGGGCAAAATTGCGTACATGCCCTTTACCACGATGACCAACCCCGATAAAGGCCGCCCGTATGGTTGGCAATTTAGGCGCAGCAAAGTCCCCGAGGTAAGCCCCTTGTGCTGGGCGTGTCTGATTGTCTTCTTGGCAGGCAGTCGTACCGATGATCCCAACGGCAGCAGTGGCCAAAGATGTTTTTTGAATAAACGCTCTTCGATTGATATTTTTCATATAGACTAAGTTAATCTTGGCTAAGGTTTATAAATATATTGGTTTTGTTTAAATTTCAACAATGATTTTAAGCCAAGTTCCGGGACGGATTTGTTTTTTTGGAGACCATCAGGATTATTTGGGGCTTCCTGTGATTGCCGGAACCATCGACCGCTACATTAAACTCGAAGCCGTCCCCCAAAAAAAGGCCACTTTTAGCTTGGTGCTGCCCGATTTGGGTGAAACCCGAGAAATCGCCTTAAGCGATGCGTCACCTTTGGCGCCTAAAGACTATTACCGCTCGGCTTTACACACCCTCAAAAAGGAAGGCATCTGTCCCGACCAAGGGTATCAAGTGACCCTCAAGGGCGATCTGCCCATCAATTCGGGATTGTCCAGCTCATCGGCCGTTGTGGTAGCATGGATTCGTTTTTTGGTAGACGCCTTCGGCAAAAAATCATCGTACACAGCGGCCCAAATAGGGCGATGGGCCTATGAAAGCGAAGTCCTAAACTTTAATCAACCGGGGGGGATGATGGACCAATACACCATTGCCCAAGGCGGATTGGGTTTTTTGGAAACCACCGTTGGAGATTGGACTCCATTGACCCCAAAGTTGGGCCCTTTGGTTGTCGCTGTCTCCGGTATTGAAAAACAAACCTTGGGTGTTTTGGCCAGGGCCAAAAACGACGCCCTAGAAGCACTGGCTATTCTACAAAAAAAGGTTCCTGACTTTGATCTATACCAAGTCGATAAAACAAGTTATGCCCGGTATAAAACACTTTTACCTGTGGCACTCCAGCCTTTTTGGTATGCGACGGTTGAAAATTACCTTATCACTCGCGCCGCCGCGCAAGAACTCCAAAAACCAACGCCCGATACCCATGTACTTGGCGCCTTGATGAATGCCCACCAACATATACTAAAAACATGCATCCAAAACACCCCAAAACCCATGGATACGATGATGACTGCTGCTTTAAAAGCCGGTGCTATAGGGGCCAAAATTGTGGGCTCTGGTGGGGGTGGTGCCATGGTTGCTATGGTTCCTGAATCGGCGCTAGACGACGTTTGTAAGGCTTTTGTCAGCCAGGGGGCTACTGCGGCCTTTCCTGTTCAATTAACTACTGCTACAGATGTTTACTCCCGATAAAAATTTGGTCATCATGGCCGGGGGGGCTTCTTCCCGAATGAAACGCTCCCTAGCGGATGCCAATTTAAATGAAGACCTAGTTCAAAAGGCCCTAAAGGTTCACAAAGCATTGATTCCACTGGGGAAAAAAAAGCTGCCATTGCTCTATTACCTTTTGCAACATGCACTTCAGGCCGGTTACCAAAACATTTACCTAATTGTAGGAGAAGCCGATACGCATTTTGCTCAATGGCATAACGCCCTTTCCCAAGACGATCCTTTACGAAAACTAACCTTTTTTTGGGTGTATCAAAAAATTCCTGTCGGGTATTCTATGCCCCTAGGAACCGCCGATGCGCTCTGCCAGGCTTTGACACAATACCCCCTGCTTCAAAAACAAAGCTTTACGGTTTGCAATGGTGATAATCTCTATGATGTAGAGAGTCTTCGGCAATTGTTGGCCTCCCGAACCGCCCCTCATGCCCTGATGGGTTATGATCGTGCAGGTTTGCGATTTGATCAAGAGCGTATTGCCAAATTTGCGGTGATCAAAACCGATGCAGAAAATTACCTCACCGATATCATCGAAAAACCTGCCCTCACCGAAATAGACGCTTATGCTGATACGCAGGGGATACTCCGTGTAAGCATGAATATCTTTAGTTTTTCGGGGAACGAAATCTTTCCCTACCTTAAAGACTGTCCCCTACATCCGGAGCGGCAGGAGAAAGAACTGCCCACGGCGGCTCGTAACTCTTTGGCAGAAGACCCACAAAGCATCCGTATGTTTCCCATTAAAACACATTTGCCCGACCTGACTCAAGCAGAAGATATCCAAGCATTTGAGGATTAGCCCGTTTTGCGTAGCGGTGAAAAAGGGTCCAATGCCAAGGACGTTTTTTGCCCTGAAATAAACTCAGCAACAAGCTTACCCGTGGCGGGCCCTAAACTCCATCCCATCATTGCATGGCCGGTGGCCAAGGTGAGGTTGTCACAATTGGGGTGCTTGCCAATATAGGGTAGTCCATCGGGGGATAAGGGACGCAATCCACATTTTGCCTTTGCTATATCCGCTTGGGGAAGGTTTAGTTGAGGATAAAAATCAGCTACCCCACGGGCAATGGCTGCTACGCGATGGGGATGAATTTGATGGTTGATTCCGGAAAGTTCCATCGTTCCGGCAAAGCGAGTAAATCCCTGCATGGGGGTTACCGCAATTTTAGGTTCAAGAAGGATGGCCGGTAGGCTGATGCCTGTCGGTTGGGTGGTACTAATGGCATAACCCTTACCTGCTTGTAAGGCAATCCGAATGCCCAAGGGGCGTAACACATCTTCGGACCATACCCCTGCGGCCATTACATATTCATCAGCGGTGAAGGTACCTTGGGTGGTTTGGACCCCTTTGATTGTTTGGTTTTGGTATATAAAACCTGTGACCGTGGTTTGTGCACGACAATCGACTCCGGCCTGCTTAACAAAAGCCAACAATTGTTGCAAAAATAGGCTCGGGGTGGTATGTGCATCGCAGGTATAATAAAATGCTCCGGCAGCGTGCATTTGGACCTCTGGTTGGTATTGTTGAAGCTGTGTACGATCCAACTGACGCACTTCTAAGCCCAAAGCACGTGCTTTTTGAGCGACTTTGGCCTCTTCTTTTTCAATTTTTGACGACTGATAGGCCATGAGCAAGCCTTTGGATTCTAATTGAAAATCAATATCTTTTGAGTATTTCATTTCAATATATAAATCCTTGCTTAACAAGTTTATATCTCTAATAACCTCTAGTGATTTGTCAACATGCTTATGGCTACATGCCCACATAAACTTCCACCCCCAGCGAAACAAATTAAGGTCAAATCGCGGTTGGATGTAAAAAGGGCTGTCGGGTCGGGTCATCCACCGGAGTCCTTTTTGGACCATCCCTGGGGCAGCCAGCGGAATGATATGGCTAGGGGTTAGGTATCCGGCATTGATGTGGGAGGTCCCTTCATTGAATTGGCCTTTGTCGATAAGGGTCACTTGGTGTCCGGCTTTTTGCAAATAATAGGCACAACTCAGCCCAACGATACCTCCGCCAATAACAACTACTGATTTTTGCATGCTCAAAGTACTTGAAAACCGTTTACATAGGGGTCGCTGTCGTCTAGCAGGATGTTATTATATCCCGTGATATAGGCCTGACCAGCAATGGAGGGAATAATTCCACGATGCGGGCCCACGCTCACGGCTGCTTCGACCCGACCGGCAAATTGCGAGCCGATAATGCTTTCGTGAACAAAAGCATCACCAACATTTAATTGGCCTTTGGCAAACCATTGGGCCATCCGGGCCGAAGTCCCTGTTCCACAGGGAGAGCGGTCGATCGCTTTGTCGCCATAAAACACGGCATTACGGGCAGTTGCCTTGGGATCTAGAGGAGCAGCGGCAGTCCATAAAACATGGCTACATCCTTTAATGTTGGGATCTTCGGGGTGTTGAATACTATGGGCCGCATTGATGGCCTCACGCAAGACTCGGCTCCAGCGTATCAGTTGGTCGGCGGTATATTGTTCTATTCCTTTATAGTTTTTTTGTACATCGACTATGGCATAGAAATTTCCCCCGTAGGAGACATCAATAGAAAGCGGTCCCAAATCGGACACCTCAACCGTAATTCCCTCCAAGGCCAAGAAGGCAGGGACATTTTTAAAACGCACCTGGACAACTTTTTTGTTTTCTATTTGGTAATCCACCGCAACCAAACCGGCAGGGGTTTCTACACGAAGTTTACCGGATTGTTTGGGGGTGATCAGACCGGCTTCGATCAGGATGGTCACCGCGCCAATCAGCCCGTGTCCGCACATGGGCAAACAACCACTGGTTTCTATAAACAGGATGGCAACATCATTGGCAGGGTCGGCTGGGGGATAAAAAAAACTGCCGCTCATCATATCATGGCCCCGCGGTTCGAACATAAGGCCGGTTCGGATCCAGTCGTATTCTCTTAAAAAATGTAACCGCTTTTGCATGATGCTCTCACCAATCAATTCGGGGCGAGGAGCTGTGATTATGCGCACGGGGTTGCCTGCTGTATGGCCGTCTATACAGCTAAACTCCAAGGGTTTTTTCATTGATTAGCTTCAATATAGCGTTCGACATCTTGTTCCATCATGGGAAGGGTTAGGGTGCCATTTTGTAAAATTACCTCGTGAAATTCACGGATATCAAAAGCATCCCCCAGGGCTGCTTCGGCGCGTTGGCGCAGAGTCCTGATTTTGATTTCGCCAATTTTATACGACAAAGCCTGACCGGGCCAGGAGATATAGCGGTCAATTTCGGTATTGATTTCATGGAAGGACAGGGCGGTGTTTTCGGTCATATAGGCCACGGCTTGTTCCCGCGACCAACCCAAGGCATGCATGCCTGTATCCACGACCAAGCGACAAGCCCGCCACATCGAATACGTCAGTTGGCCAAACCGTTCGTAAGGGGTGGTATAAATTCCCATTTCCTCGGCCAGTTTTTCGGTATAAAGCCCCCAGCCTTCTCCATAGGCAGACAGGTATAAATCCCGTCGAAATTGTGGAATGGTTTCGGGCAATTCGGCGTTTAGGGCCATTTGCAAATGATGTCCCGGAACGGCTTCATGCGCCGATAGCGCCGGTAAAACATAAAGCGGGCGGCTGGGTAAATCATAGGTGTTTACCCAGTAGTAACCCGGGTTTTTGCTATTTCTACCTGCAGGAATATAACGACCGCCTGTATATTTGGGAGCTATCGCATCGGGCACCGGAGCCACCCCATAAGGTTTTCGGGGAAGTGTCTTAAAAAACCTGGGGAGCTGGGCGTCCAAACGTTTGGAAATTCCGCGTGCGGCCAGTAACAAGGCCTCGGGAGTTGTAGCATAGAACTGGGGGTCGGTTCTTAGAAAGCTAAGAAAGGCTGCAAAATCACCTTTAAACTCGACTTCTTCCATGATTTTGATCATCTCACTTTTAATTTTGGCCACCTCTTCTTTGCCAATCTGATGAATTTCTTCAGCCGTATAGGGCAGGGTGGTATAATGGGCAATACGGTCTTGATAATAAGCCGTCCCCGATGGGGTAGCGCTTACACCTATTTCCGAACGGGTGTTGGGCAGGTATTCTTCATCAAAAAAGGCTTTGATTTTTTTAAAAGAAGGGACTACTGCCGTTTCGACTAGGGTTTTGGCGGCTGTGATCAGGGAATCTTTTTCTGTTTCGGCAAGTCGGTCGGGCAATTGTTTAAAGGGTGAAAAATAAAAATTGTCTGTCGGATCAATTGTAATATGGTCTTCATAGGTCGAAGCATAGCCCTTAAAAATAACCTTGGGTTGGTCAATGCCCGCCTGAAGTCCTTTGCGTAATAATTCCAGATGTTGGTCCACAAACAGGGGAATGGCTTCAAGGATTTTTAGGTAATTCTCTGCATCCTTATTGGAAGTAATGGGCCGAACGCGATAGACCAAGCTGTTGTGCATTCCCGCATCGGATAACAAGGGATTCCAATGTTGTTTAAACTCAAAATGACTTAGGTGATTTTTTAGGGCAAAGCGAAGTAAATCATAGGAACGTTGGTCGTCACGTTCCAATTTTTCGCGGTTAACTTGATCCAATTCGATTATTTGCTGCTTGCAAAAGCTGTAAAATTGTTCATAACGTGCTTCGGAAAAATCTCCTAAAGGGAATTTTTCACGGTCATAAGCCTCATAGTTTTCATACTTATTGATAACTTCATTAAGTATTTGTTTGTCAGTACTTATACTTTGACAAGATAAAGTTGTTATTAAAACAGTTAAAAGGGCAACTAGCGGTTTTAGAGCGTTTCTTTGGTCCATTGGTTATTAATGTTTCTTTCGAGTTCTAGCGGGTTATGATCTTGAAGTGCTTCGGGCAAAACAGCTTGTGGTGCATCTTGGTAGCATACCGGGCGGAGCCAACGGTAAATGGCATCGCTCCCCACAGCGGTAAATCGGCTATCCGAGCTGGCAGGATAAGGACCGCCGTGTTGCATGGCAGTAGTTACAGCGACCCCAGTGGGGACTCCATCAAATAAAAGGCGGCCCACTTTTTGTACTAATAAAGGATGAATTTGGGGATAGGCTGCTAAATCATCTACAGTAGCCAAAATCGTAGCGGTTAACTGTCCGTCAAGCTGTTGGATGCTTTGGGCCAAGGCTTGGACATTGTCGTGGACTACCACCAGGGTGAAGGGGCCAAAAACCTCATCGCCCAACTCGGGATGGGCCTGAAAATAATCTGCGCTTACCTGGCCTAATGCCGGAGCAAAAGGTGCTTTTTGAAGCAATTTTAGGGCGGGAAATTTTTCTTGAATCGCTTGGAGTTTCTTTTGGTAGGCCTCAGCGATATTGGGATGCACCATCGTTCCGGTTGGGGATTTGGTAAAAACCTCTTCTAAGGTTGCTGAAAAACTGTCTGGTAGTTTTCCCAATGCATACACCAGTCCTGGATTGGTACAAAACTGTCCGTTGCCCAACAGCACAGAATCGGCCAGTGCTTGCGCCAATGTTTGGGCCTCTTTTTTCATTTTTTCGGGCAAAATAACGATGGGGTTTGTACTGCCCATTTCGGCAAAGACTGGAATAGGAACCTCACGTTCTTGGGCCAGTGCACAAAGGGCCTTTCCACCGGCCAAACTCCCAGTAAAGCCTACTCCCTTTATACGGTGATCCATGGCCAATTGTTGTCCCAAGGCATGGGTAGCGGATTGTAAATGGGCAAATACGCCATTGGGGAAGGGGCTTAAAGCCACCGCCTCAGTAATGGCTTCGGCCACCAAACTGCTGGTTCCGGTGTGGTAGGGATGGGCCTTGACCACGACCGGACATCCTGCGGCCAAGGCCGAAATGGTGTCTCCCCCAGCAGTTGAAAACGCGAGTGGAAAATTACTCGCTCCAAAAACAACTATGGGGCCGAGGGGATAGAGCATTTTCCGTAAATCGGGCCCTTCGGCGGTTTTATGAATCGAAGCCTGGACATAATGTCCAGCTTCCAAAAGCTGTTTAAAATGTTGTATTTGGGAGAGGGTTCGTTGTAATTCTCCTTGTGCTCGGCCTTGGGGCAGGCCAGACTCCTGTTGATACCGCTCGAGGATTGCTTCACGCCGGCCCTCTATTTGAAGGGCGATTTGGCCCAAAAAGTTTGCCCGTTCACGGGCAGACGATTGTGCAAAAGGGAGGGTTGCCGCTTCGGCAGCTGAAAGGGCCGTTTCTATCTCCTGAGTAGTGGCCTCAAAGTGTTTTTCGGGCAAGGCTTGACCCGTTTTGGCGGCCGTAGAATAAAAAAAAGTGGGGTTTTCCATGGCTACATCAGGGATTTATAGTCTGCAATATCCGGACGATTGGCCAGGGCCGTTTGGATGATTTTATCTACCCGTGCTTTTTCGGAGCCGGTATTGGCCATCCGGGGTTGGCGTACATAACCCGTGCCAATGCCGGTAGCACGTTCACACTGCTTGATATGCTGAACCAACTGCGGGGTAATGTCTAACTCCAAGAGGTCAAAAAACCAGCGGTGTACCGCTACGGCTTTGGCGTACATCCCGTTTTGGATATAGGTATAAATAGCAACCGTTTCCTCGGGAAAAGCATCCACCAAACCGGCAATCCAACCGTCTGCTCCCATCATCAGGCTTTCTATAGCAATGGTATCTACTCCACACATGATATGAAAACGGTCGCCAAAGCAGTTTTTCATCCGGGTCACGTTGGAGATATCACGCGTTGATTCTTTAACGGCATTGATGTTGGGCAATTCGCTCAACTGCTCAAACATGTCGAGGGTTACCTCTATTTTATAATCTACGGGATTGTTATAAATCATGATGGGCAAAGCAGTGGCTTGGGCTATCGCTTTAAAATAAGCAACGGTTTCTTGATCTGTCGCTTTGTACCGCATGGGCGGTAAGACCATAAAGCCATCTACCCCGTTTTTTTCGGCTTCTTGAACACGGGCAATGGCGTTGGCGGTGCTTTGCTCAGCTATATTTAGGATTACCGGTATTTTTTGTTGAGTCAGGGCCTGAGCCGTTTTGACCAAGGCTTCTTTTTCCGAGGTTTCCAGCGTACTGGCTTCACCGAGGGTTCCCCCCAAAACAATGCCGTGTACCCCGGCATCTATTTGAGTATTTAGGTGGTGGGTTAAAGCGTTTAAGTCGAGGTTTTCTTGAGCGTCAAACTGTGTTGTCAAGGCAGGCATTACGCCCTTCCAGGTAAATGTCATTGGTCACTTTGTTGGTTAAAATGTTTTTCAAATTAGTCATTTTTGCCCTTTTAAAAAGACCCCGTTACAGAATTCTTTTGGCCCAATCAAAAAAGCCTTGCTTTCCCCGAGCCGGTGGACGGTTTTATGGGGTGGTTTCCATGGGATTTTTTACCTTTAGGGGTATGAAAAGTAACGCACAATTTATTTTTGTTAGCCTCTTTTTGTGGGGGATTTGTGCCCATGGGCAATTTGACCGGGGTCAGGGCCAGCCGCTGGACAAGGGATTGGCTTTTGGACAATGGGATGGGCCGGTGGCAGATTTGTTTACCAACATCCGAACCAACCCCAATGTGCTGAATGGTGCTTTGGCCAATGTGAAGGGAAGCCCGTATTTTGAAGAACGCTATTTATCCGGGACCCTATTCAAAGGGGACGAACCTCTGGAGGCGGCCAAATACTTTCGCTATAACGCCTACCTCGATGAAATAGAACTGAGCAACCTTTCTAATCCGCCGGCAGCAAGTGATCAGGTTTTACTTAAATTGGAGTATATCAGTTGTGAAATCGATGGTGTACGTTATGTTGTTAGGGATTATTACGATGCCCAAAAACAATTGACCCAAAAAGGGTTTTTTATACCCTTACACCAAAGTGAACAGTTAGAAGTGGTGCAGCAAAACACGATGGAGTTTCGCGATGCACGACCTGCAAAAACCTCGTTGGAGATTCCAATTCCTGCGCGATTTATTCCCAAAACACGTTTTTATATCCGCTATCAGGGAGGTGCGCTTGAGCCTTTAAAACCTACCAAACGCGAACTGGGCAAATACCTTAAGCGTTTTGGGCTCACGCCCAAAACCTGGGCTAAGGCTGAACGCAGCGCCACCGAGGCCGATCAACTTAGAATATGGTTGGCGCACCTCAACTAATTGCCCATTAACTACAGCTTGCGTTTTCGTCATCTTGGTCGAGGGCAATTATTTCTGTCTCTGAAAATCCGGCACATTGAGCCAAACAGGGATTGGCGTATTGTTTACCCGCTGCGCAAACTGGAAAATATTCCTTAGTACAAGCGCATAGCTCCTGTTTTTCTTTGGTGCACGAAAACAATAAAAGTACGGTTATAAATACCCCAAATTTCATGAACCTACTATGGATGTTATTTAGGTTTAATTTCACATTGTCGAGCATGTGCAAAATGTTAGCTCCCCAAAAAATAATGTCTTTGTTGCATGAACGTCAGTCCTTGAAAAGGCACGTAGTGGGCGAAGTTCCTTTCTAATTTTATTTACCATAAAGTAAAGACTTTTCTGCCAATGCATCACCATTAGTTATAGGGAACAACAATATCCCCCAAATTCCAACCGGGTAAATTATAATGATTAGGGTATTTGTTGATGGAGTTACTCAAAGATTTGATGCTACAACACCCTAGAATTTCCTGAATATCAATGGGTTTTGTTTACAAGGAAGAAAATTTTCGTACCTTAGTGGAGCAATATAAATATTGCGTTACAACAATTTTGTTGTTTGGGAAATAATTAATTTAAAAATTTTATTATGAGTAAGCACACAAAAAAAGTCCATGGTAAGTTAAACTTCTTAATCGTGGCAGTTGTAATCATGTCAGGTGTACTGACATTTTTATTAATTAATAACGGTACAATTGATTTTGACCCTTCAAGCCTTTCTGGATCTGGGAATAAAGCAATTAAAGGCGTTAAAAAAGCTAAGAAGTACGACAACAGAAATGATGTTGTTGTAAAACTTGATGGGGAAGAAATGCAAGAATTTCTTAACAATCAAGACTTTCAGAAAATGGTTGCAAATCCTGAATTTGCAAAGCTAGTTGCATCTCCAAGTTTTCAAAAAATGATGGCAGCGCCTGATTTCCAAAAAATGATGGCAGCGCCTGATTTCCAAAAAATGATGGCAGCACCTGATTTTCAAAAAATGATGGCAGCACCTGACTTCCAAAAAATGATGGCAGCACCTGATTTCCAAAAAATGATGGCAGCACCTGACTTCCAAAAAATGATGGCAGCACCTGATTTCCAAAAAATGATGGCTAGCCCAGAATTTCAAAAAAGAATTTCTTCACCTGAATTTCAAAAAATGAGTTCTAGTAATAAATTCAATTAATTAAAATTTTAAACTTTTTATAAAGGAGGAATACTATTGTATTTCTCCTTTTTTTATATTAGATAACAAAGAACTAATTCATTATGAGGATAATTACTTTTATAGTCATTTTTTCAAGCTTTTTTTCATACTCACAGTTTAAAAAAATTGAAACTACAGATTTCAATGTTATTAGTTCAAATCTTCAATTAGATTATGTTTTAAAACATGCGATTAGATGTTCACACAATGCATTAGATTTTCATAGGGAATTATTTGATTATGATCCAAAAGAAAAAATATTTGTTTTATTTCAAGATTTTGGAGATTATGGGAATGGTGGTGCTACATCTTTACCTATTAATTTAATTTCAACATGTATCTCACCCCTGAATTATGCATTTGAATCAAGTGTAGCGGGTGAAAGAGTATTTTCGATTATGAATCATGAGTTAGTTCATATTGCAGCTCTTGACAATGCCTCTTCATCTGATTTGTTTTATCAAAAACTTTTTAGGGGTAAAGTGAAAAATACAAGTGATCACCCTATTTCAATGTTTTACAGCTATTTGACTAGCCCTAGATACTATTCTCCAAGATGGGTGCATGAAGGAATTGCAGTTTTTGTTGAAACTTGGATGGATGGAGGAAAAGGAAATGCATTAGGTAATTATGACGAAATGTTTTTTAGAACAAGAGTTTTGGAGAATAGTAGAATCTACTCGGCTCAGGGGTTAGCTTCTGCTGGAACATCAGCAGATTTTATGTCCAAGGCTAATTTTTATTATTATGGAACAAGGTTTGTAAGTTATTTAGCATATGAATATGGCCCAAATAAATTAATTGAATGGATTAAAAGAAAAGATGGCTCAAAGAGGGGGTTTGCCTCAAATTTCAGAAATATTTTTGGTAAATCATTATCTAAATCGTGGGACGATTGGATTGCTTTTGAAAAAGAATTTCAAAAAAATAATATTTCAAAAATTAAAGAAAGTCCAATAAGTAAAGATATTTTGATTTCTGATAAAGTTTTAGGTGGGGTATCACATGCTTTTTTTGATAATAAGAGAAATTTGATCTATGTGGCGGTAAACTATCCTGGAAAAGTTCCACATATAGCCTCAATAAATCTAGAATCTGGTAAAATAAAAAGATTAGTAGACATTAAAGGGCCTACTCTTTTCAATGTAACTTCATTAGCATTTGATGAGAAAAATGATTTTCTGTTTTTTACTACTGATAATGATGGAAAAAGAGATTTAAATAGTTTTAGTTTAAATACCGGAAAGGTTAAAGTATTACAGAAAGATTCAAGAATAGGTGACTTGGCATTTAATAAAAATGATGAATCATTGTGGGGTGTTAGACACTTAAACGGAATTAGCACACTTGTGAAAATTCCTAAATACCATGATGATGATCAATCAAAGCTATATATGAATTGGGAACAAAAATTCACTTTGCCTTTTGGCCATGATATGTTTGATCTTGACATTTCCCCAAATGGTGAAGATTTAAGTGCGTCTGTTACTGATTTAAATGGTAATCAATATTTAAATATTTATAAGCTAAAAACATTTAATAATTTTGATAAGGCCAATGTCAAATATGAAGAGGTCTTTAATTTTGATGTTGCTTCCCCTCAAAGCTTTAAGTTTTCAAAAGATGGTTCTTATTTAGTGGGCTCCTCATATTATTCAGGAGTTAGTAATATATATAAAGTTGATGCGAAAACGTTAGATATAGAAATATTAACAAATACTATAACGGGTTATTTTAGACCAATACCATTAGATAATGATAGACTATTTTCATTTAGATATACTAGTGATGGCTTTGTGCCTGTTTATGTTTTAAATAAAGAAGAGGGAGATATATCAGATATTGATTTTTTAGGGAACAAAACAATAGAAAAACATCCTGTACTGATTGACTGGAAATCAATTTACCCAAACCCAGAAACTAATTTTGATGAAGAAAAACTTAATTCAAAAGAAGGAATTTATATTCCAAAAAAGGAGGTAAAATTAAACTATGCTTATCCAACTATTGTTGGTTATAAAAATAAAATTGGAATTGGATACAAGCTTAAATATCAGGATCCAGTTGGATTAAAAAGTTTGGACTTGTCATTTTCTTATACACCCAATAGTTGGGATAATGGACTTGATCCTTCTATAGAAAATATTGATAAAGAGGAAGAATTCCACGCATCTTTTCTTTATACCTCTGCAAAATTAGGTGGAGCATTAGCAGGTAAATATGATTTTTTTGCAACATATAACGAAACAGACTTTTATGACTTATTTGGTCCAACTAAACGATCCAGAAAAGGATTAAACTTCGGTGTTGATTATAGTAGAGCTCTTTTTTCAGACGATCCTAAAAATCTTGATTTAAATATTGGATTAAATGGGTATTATGGCCTAAATCAGTCCCCAGAATTTCAGTTAATTAATTTTTCTGATGATGATTTTGACACAAATCTTTTTTACAACTTTTATGCAAGATTTTCATACAGAAATCTTACAGGATCTGTTGGTGCTGTGGATGCAGAAAAAGGAATAAAATCATCTTTAGTATTGTCTTCATCTTACACCAGTGGTAACTTTTTCCCAAAAATATATGGGGATTTTGATTTTGGATTTCAATTACCCATTAATCATTCTGCGTTATGGTTTAGAAATGCTTTTGGAAATTCATTTGAAAAAACAATAAATCCTTTTACAAGATTTGGATTTGCTGCATTTGGCAATAATTATGTTGATAATTCATCATCAAAGATGTACAGAAACCCCTTTTCATTTGCAGGGCTTAGTTATGATGCTGATGTGAATGTTATAGCAAAGAGTTTTTTCAAAACAACAGTTGAATTAACATTACCACCTATACGATATAGAAAGCTTGGGTTTTTCAATTTTTTTGCAACATACTCACATCCAACAATTTTTGTTGGGAAATTATACACAAAAAATTTCGAGAATTTGGGTGGAATAAACCTAAGAAGTGAAGAAACTAGTTCAAATTTTACAAATCTAGGGTTTCAAATTGATACCAAGTTAGTCATGTTTTCTCATAATTCGTCTACCTTATCAATTGGAATGGCTAAGGCATTTTCAGAAGTATATAAACGTACTTTTGATGAGATAATGATATCATTAAAATTTTAAATTCGAAGGGTGATTAATATTTTAAAAAATAGCATCGTTACGACTATTTTAGTTACTGCACTTTATCTTGTGTTATTTTATCCATTAGTATTAATTGAAAAATTAAATTTCTATGAATTAATTTTAGTTTCATTGTCAATTTCGCCAGGCTTTTTTATTATGATATGTATTTATAATTTAGATATTCATGATAAAGAACCACTATGGTTATTGGCAATAGCATTTATACTTGGAGCAATTAACCTTCATTGGGATGTTGACATTTTGGATTTTCTAATAAATTCAATTAATGCTGATAATGATTTTTTAAGAATCGGGGAAGAGGCGCTTTCGGTTTCTATTACAGAGGAAATATTAAAGTTTTTAGTTGTATTTTTTATTATATATCCAAATAAAAACTTTGATGAGCCATTTGATGGAATCGTATATTCAGTTTTTGTAGGGATGGGATTTGCCACTGCGGAAAATTTAACATTTGTGTTACAGGGCTCTTCATCTCTTGCGTTTTTAAGAATGATTTCAGCGATACCAGCACATTTTGTTTTTGCAGTTATAATGGGTTTTTATTTAGGAAAAGCTAAATCTTCAAATAATAATAAAATTTATTTCATTATACTTTCATTATTAGTTCCAGTAATTTTCCATGCATTATATGACTATTTTCTATTTTTGGATTTTGTGCCGGGGTTATGGATAGGTGGTATTATTACACTTTTAGTTGCTCTTTACATTTCAAAAAACTCAATTATTTCTCATTTGAATGCATCTCCTTTCAAATCATAGTGAAGTGAAAGAAACAACAATCTGCCCCAAATTCCAACCGGGTACATAATAATGATAGGGCGTTTGCTGGAGGATTTCCTCAAAGATTCGTTGCTGCAATACCGTCGAATTGCCCGTAATGATGGTCAACGAAAAACTCCCTTGCCGATCCAACGACTGCAACGTATCCTGTACCAGTTCTATGGCCTGTTTGTGGCGAAACCCGTGTAGGTCAAGTGTTTCATTCGGTGTCAAAATCTACTTTCTTTTTCATTGTCAAAAATAATCATTTGTTTTTTGGCCCTAAGGGATTCAAATCAAAGAATAATAGTAAATTGGTCGGACTAAAATTGACCCTTGGTGCATTTTCTGGCCAAAATTTTTTGCATTGCGCTTTTACTTCCGTTCTCACTGCTTGCACAAGAGCGTTTTGTTCCTCAACAAAAAACCACCAATACCTTTATCCTCGATGGGGTACTCAGCTCCGAAGAATGGGATGAGGCCACTCCCATTCCTCTAGATATTGAATTTGAACCGGCCAACAACCAACCTGCTCGGGCTGTTTCTTTTGGCTATATCAGTTATACCCAAACACATTTATATGTCGGTTTTCGCGCCGAAGTTTCACCGGACAAAATTCGGGCGGCCGTTCGTCCGCGGGACGACGAAAAAATGTGGAACGACGATGTGGTCTTAATTCGGCTCGACCCATATGCCGACGGGCGAAACAATTATATTTTTGCTTGCAACCCCTTGGGAAGTCAATACGACGTTCGCGGCATCAATGCCATGGAAGAAGAAAAGATGTACGATGCGACCTTTAATGCCAACTTTCGCTCTGCTGGACGCATCACCGATACCGGTTATGAGGTAGAAATGGAAATTCCCTTTTCGGAAATCCCTTTCCCCAATGGTACTGACCAAACTTGGCATTTTAATTTTTACCGCAAATACTACGAAAACGGAAACGAAATCGAAGTAAGCACCCAAGCACGTGATCGAGATAATTCCTGTGTGGTTTGTCAGACCACCGATGTGTTGGAGCTTAAAGACATTCGCATCGAAAAGCGCTTAGAGCTTTTGCCTTATCTCTCTTCCTCCGTTCAGGGCAACCGGAGTGCTCCCAAAGACAATATTGCCTACGAAGCCATCACTGGGGCAGTAGGGCTGGGGCTCAATCTGGACCTTAACAAAAACACCGCCTTAGAAATCACCCTTAATCCCGATTTTTCACAAGTTGAAGCCGATGTCACCCAAATCGATGTCAACTCGGCTTTTTCGTTACAATATCCCGAACGCCGTCCGTTTTTTAACCGTGGAACCGATTTGGTGCGTTTTAGCTCAGAGGCCTTTTATTCGCGTTCCATCAATGCCCCAATTATGGCCACCAAACTACTGAGCCAAGGGAGGCGAAGCCGAATCTATCAACTGACAACCATCGACCAACAATCACCCTACCTTATCGCCGGGGAAGACCAATCTTTTTTGGCCGAGGGGGGAACCAGTTATGTGAATGTGTTGCGCTATCAAAGGGTCTTGGACAAAAACAGCCGCATGGGCTTTATGACAACCAACCGCTTTTTTGAGGGGGGGGGGTCGGGGAACCTTTTTGGTATTGATGGTCTCTTTCTATTGGGTAAAAATTGGCGGCTGACTTTTGAACTTTTTAAAAGTTTTAATGTCGAACCTGTACAAGATTGGCTCGATACAGATAAAACCCGTTTTGGCCACTCAATTCGCCTCGATGGAGAAAAATACCACGGAGATGCCCTCTTTGCACAGGTATTCCGTAATACCGAACATTGGAAGAGCTACCTCTTCTACCGTCAACTCTCTCCGCACTACCAAGCTGATGTTGGTTTTGTTGTCAAAAACAACCGCAAGCACACCACCCTGTATCACGAATACCAAAACATCATCAATACCCCTTTAGTACAATCCTTTGGTTTTGGGTTTAAAGGCGATTATGTCTACACCTTTCAGCAACGGCGTGAAGCCCTTTCAACGGATTTGTTTTTCCAGATGAAAATGTTGGGCAATACCGCTTTAGCCGTTGTCTATGACTATGACTGGTTTAAAGAATTTAACGGGAATGAGTTTAAAAATCTGGGCACTACCGAAATTGAACTTTTTGGGGCGCCCTCAGAAAAAATCAATTACCGTATCAATATGATGATCGGAAAAGATGTGTCTTTTAATGAGGTGGTTCCCCGTATTGGTAATCTGCGCACCTATTATTTTGGTACCACCATACAATTTAACGACAGTTTTAGAATCAATCCCTCGGTCCGCTATTCGCGACTC
>Ga0181575_10000978_pt1 | contig 20609 bp, 6 predicted proteins | sample 101ome_23_FD_145599 | JGI IMG/M metagenome (GOLD analysis project Ga0181575, IMG submission 145599) | Coastal salt marsh microbial communities from the Groves Creek Marsh, Skidaway Island, Georgia - 101411CT metaG (spades assembly) | ecosystem: Environmental > Aquatic > Marine > Intertidal zone... | reverse complement strand
ACACTAATTGGATTTCACTCTCGGGAATCAGCTTTGAAGCTGTTCCGTTTCCCCCGCCGCCCTCGCCGCCGAGCCCGCCGCCGCCAAGCCCGCCGCCGCCAAATCCACCACCACCGAGCCCATCACCACCACCGAGCCCACCACCTCCACCACCACCGAGCCCACCACCACCGTCGGCTGCGACAATTAAAATACATAATAGTTGGACGCAGCTATCTTTTGAAAAGTTCGATTTTGACATTAGAGTTGAACACAGCGCGTGTAGCACTGCGTCGTGCTTCGGCGACTCTTTTCAAGTAGATGAGAACACTGCGTTGGGTTTGAAATGCGCGGCGTTTGTGAAGCCTGTTGGTGATAATACATGCACATACGACAATGCGGGCAAACATCTTCCGTGTAAAAGGTGGGATAATTTTTTTGACGCGTCAAAATCACCAGCAGATGAACGAACCTTTTTGAGCTTAACAGATGCAAAAGGTAACATGGCAACAGGTGAATACGAGATTCGGTACGACTGCTCTTTTAGTAGATTGAATCAGGAATCTCAAACTGGATGGACCACGTTGCACAGATTCAGTGTTATTGACGAGTGCCCCAAATTCTTTCCGCCGGGAGTTACCGGTCTTTCTATCATTGAAATGCTGTTGCATTCTTCACCGCAATTTTTGGAATTGAGACCTCCAGACTGCGATCGAGTTGACTTTGTGAAGGAGAGCATATTTAGAACATATGACAATTCGCCTCAGGATGGCCGCCTCGTTGAGAACGAAGTTCGAGAAGCTTTGTATCTGCACGACGTCGATACGTCTTCTTTACAAAACATTATCATGGAAAGTCCCTATTTTATAAGAAAAAATGGCATAATGATGCATGATTTCATGGCATCTACTGCCTTGCCACTGGCGTGTTCGGGACCAAAATTGACGCAATCATCCGATGTTTTCTTCACCGAAGCATCTTATCCCACCATGGATTTTGATGATGCTCAATGCAGAGAACACGAAGAAGGCGTGCATTTAAAATGGGCCTACCGCCTCTCGCCCGGGGAGAATGATAGACAGTGTTTGTACGCGGATGGCAGACTCTTGAGAACATTTAAAGGTGACGGGGACAAAAACTATATAGACGAGCGTCCATCGTCTGGCGTTGGTCCTGATGCAGTTATCTTGCAGATGCACATGCCTTTCGATTCTAACGAGATAAAAAACGTCGTGAACACCGCTTGGGAAGTGAAGGTGCCCAACATGCCAGCTGATGCGGTACTGGATGCATCTACATCTTGTCGGAATGAAGAAAGCAGCAAAGGTGAAAAATGTTTTCAACGAAAATCTACTTCTTCTTCCTTGGAATTAAGTAATAATGAAGTTCAAATGTCTAAGTCTGCAGTAATGACATGGATCAAACGTTCTGAATTATCAGGAGATTGTCAATTTTGGCAAAGCGTGGGTGTTGAGAGCGAAAACTTTCAAAAATCTTTCGGTATCCGTGGAAAAACTGGTAAAGTTTTTGTTCGAGTGAACGATAATATATCAATTGAAGGGGGGACGAGCTTACAAGTCGATAAGTGGTTTCACGTTGCAATTGTGATCAATCCAGCAATTGGTATTGGAATTTACGTAAATGGAAAATTAGACAATACTACGCCTGGCAAAGGTATGGACGCTACACAGATTGACTTTCCCAAAAGCCCCGCACAAGTGCGTGTACTGGATGCGATTGCATTGTACGATGACTTCAGAATTTACACCGGAACTGTGACGGCGCTTCATATATCTTCAATTTATTCTTGCGGACGGAACCAAAATTGTGCGAGAGCAGCTCACGCTACGCCACAATCGAGAAGAGTATATTGTTTGCTACCTAAATATAGCAAACAGAAGAGCTCGGAAGGTTTCGTACCTCCCTGTGTAGCGGGGCTATATTACAATGGTGCAGCCATTGATCTGCAAATGGTACCGAGTCAAAAGGGTGTCATGTTCTCATTCCGAGATACTGCACTCGATGAGTTTTCCTATGAAATACTCAGGAGACCGCGAGATTCGAAATACGACTCTTTGGGAGATTACAAAGCCGTGGTTATGATCGATTCGGGCTTAGATTTTTGCGCAACAACGTTTTCCTCGCTCACATTTTTTGACGACGACGCTATGAGCACGCCTGGGGACCTGTGGGAATATGCAGTTAAAACAAAGTTTAAGGGAAGGACAGAAATATCAGATTCTCGCGAGTACACGACGCCATTTTTTGCCTTGTTTGAGGGAGCGATTGTTTCTGGCAAATCGGGTGTTCCAGTTCCAAATATTCGCGTATGCGCTCGAATAGTGAACAACTCTAAAAGCGAGTCGCCACTCTATGATGAAAAGACGAAAGAGACGAATTTAGCTGCGTACATGTACGCATGGCATTCCAAACAAGAATCTGCGTACAAAGTCACGGACCAAGATGACATGTCATTCTCGACGCTTGAGTTTAATGAATGGATAAAGATCGATCTTGTGCACTTTTCAATTCTAAGTAAGGTGAATATTTGCACGAAACAAACGGAGGCTTTTTTTGATGTTCGTACTTTGGATTACCCCATCCCTGATGATGAAGGTAAGAAGGGTTCCATGTGTGTTCTGGATTTGGACGTTGATCTGGGTACGCCATTGATTCATAAAGTTGGTGTCTCAACTTGCAGAACGTACGTTTGCAAAGGCACAAAAGTATCGGCATTTGGGGGTCAATTTGTGACTATAAGATCAACATCACGTACTGAAACTTATGATGTCAATGAAGTTGAAGTCATGGGCGTTCAAGTGGATTGTCCATACACGTCGTTTTCCGACGCCGACGGGAATTTTGAAATCGACATTTTAGATTTGGCGGGCCAAGCTCCGCGGAAGTCTTTTGTTGGAGTGTCTGCGTTTAAGACCGATATATTTGACGAAGTCGATACTTTGATGGTAAAAGCGAACTCCTCATACACGCCTGAAGCTTTTTTGATCGCCTTGAATGTGAACAAACCAAAATTTGACGCAAACTGGAAGACGTACGAGAACACCATGATTAACGCTGAAGCCTCACTAGCATCATCGCTCGCTGAATTCAGCGAAACAGAAAAGACGTTCGTTCCAGAACTCGGTGCGACCTATGAAAATTCGCAAGGCTTTCAATCTGCAAAAAATCCATCACCAGTAATATTAAGCAGCGACTGGCACGCGTTCAGTGACTCTGCGCATATTTCGTGGAAATACTTATTTGGACGCCCAAGTTTTTCAGTGAGCAATGGTGTGTGTATCGTGGAGGGTCTGATTTATGGCTCTCGTTGGGACGTTCTCGCCACGTTACCCCCCGAGTGTCGTCCAGAACACCGCCTTATTTTCAACGTGAACAATAACGACCTCACTTCACGTGTCGACGTTTCTCCGAACGGTGAAGTGCGTTGGGTGGCTGGAGGAAAAAGCTACAGCTGGATCTCACTCACGGGAATCAAGTTTGTAACGAATAAAGTCTCAAACTTACCCGCGGTGCACTATTTGTACGGTGCGAGCGCTTACGGGTCTGAAAACGGGGATAATTTCGGAGGTGGTTACTACACCAAAATCAACGGCGAATGTATTCTGGGAGGCTTGATAAGGAAAGGACACTCGTGGTGGGTCGCGCAGCTGCCGACTGAGTGCCGTCCAAGAAAAGCTTTGGTATTCAATGTGAATAATCGCGAGTGTACGATGCGCTTAAACATTTATAGCGATGGTAAGATAGAGGCTTCGACTGGTGAATGTTACAATTGGGTCTCCTTGAGTGGTATTAGCTTCATGCCTAAGGATGCATTCACGACTACTTTAACGACACTTGTGAACGGTTGGAAGCCTTACTCTGATACCGATATTTGGGAAGGTCCTTCGTATACGTTGGTTGATGGCGAGTGCATTATTCAAGGCCTTGTTAGAGACGGGTCCTGGGGTCACATCGCGACTTTACCGGTTACGTGCAGGCCTTACAAGCAGTTGATATTCAACCTGAACAATCATGACCGCACTTCGCGCGTAGACGTGCAAACGAACGGAGTAGTACAATGGGTCGCTGGAGGAACATCTCAAAACTGGATCTCACTTTCAGGAATCAGATTTGAAGTCCGAATGCTCCCGCCTTCTCCACCTAGTCCACCACCGCCATCTCCACCTAGTCCACCACCGCCATCTCTTGATTTTGTCGATACGAACGATGATCGAGTCGTAGATAAGTCTGAATTCGTAGCATATTGCAAAAATCGAACTAAATTCGGAGGTGCTCACTTCATACTTCAAGATAAATTTTGGAGCGTCATAGATAGGGATGGATCAGATGACCTCAATGTTGTTGAGTTCCGGAACGCTGTGACGGCTTTAGACCAAGGACACATATACGCAGTGCCCTGGTTGGTTTATCCCGCGATAAGTACGAAGTACATGACACAATTCCGTGCCCTGTATCAAAATGAAAAAAAAGTTAATGCAATTTTTTCGTTGATACCTGTTGATAGAACATCTCTTCCATTCACGGAGATTTCATGGCAAAAATGGGCTCACGGAATGGAAAACACTTGGTCCACGTTTAACATGGATAGGCCCATGGTTAAAGACATCACTCGTCGAAGTGCGTTAGCAACCATGGGAATAGATAGTTTACCAGAAACGAAATTGTATGCTTTGCCATTGGCCACGTTTCCAACCACAAAGTTTATTTCACTCGATAAGCATATTCATGCGGAAGGAATATTTGAGTTCGCACATGAAGAGCATGGAATTTTGAAAGAAATGTTTGATCCCCCAATCGAAGTTCACGCTATTCAAAGACTTTCGGATGTTGTGCATCGTTTCGGAGATGGTAAAGAAAAAGTATTACCAATTAAGCATTTAGGCGCCGCTGGGGAAGAAATAGAAGACAACACTGCAGTAATAGTCACCGGTATCGTGCGATTTCCTGGAGAGCAAACGCAAAACTATGTTTGTGGTCTACAGTACGCAACCATTTCTGCGTTTGAAGGCAAGAAGTGTGATGCAGAAGAACTTGCTCGAGGAAGTTGTTCGCCTAAAGGTTACAAATACGAATTTGAACCGGTAAATTACACGGCGGATGATACAGGCAGGTTTGATGTTTCATTAACTCCAGGTGAGACGTGGGCATTTGTGGCATCTTACGAAGGTCACGATTTGTGCTATGGCGGGGATGAACTAGATGACTTCCCATGCTCCGTACAGAATGCGACATCGATCCAGTTGCACGAGCAAAGCTTCGGTCACAATGTTTATTATGAATTGGAGAACGTGATTGGTGGTGAATTTATTGTTTACTTTGATGTCACGCAGCGTCAAGTAGATCTCGGCTTGTACGCTGGTGCTTGCGGTACGCCATACTCTGCCTACACACTTTTGATTACTCCAGCAAATGGTTGCGGGGCTCAGATTCAGGTAGCAGACACTGAGATAGTAGGATCCACGGGCTCAAGATTCGCAAATGATCAATGGACTTTGGTTGATCCTCATAATAAATCGTCTAATGTTCGGATGTGGCCTTATGCAGCTATGGATTATTACATTCAGTTGTTACAAGCTCCGGATGTGACGGATTTGACGGTAGATAAGATTCTACAAGAGTACACCGGGGCGTCATGCAAACCTCCGGCGACTAACATCATGCAATTTTTTCGGGACAGAAATGTTCTCGTTCAGACTATGTTGTTATTGGAAAGGACGTTTGCAGAGGTAAGATATGAGTACCATGGTTGGTTTTGTGTTCAGCCTACGTTTGGAGATGTCCCTGAGAAAGCCTTGCAAACTTCATTCACTACAATACGTGCAGATGAAGTTTGTATCGGAGCAGATGCGGCTAAGCATGATTTGACGAAGAATCACTTGATTGGAACTTCCAACATGCAATACTCGAAACTTCCTTCTAAACTTTCCACCGATAAGTTTGTCTCTCTCAAGGTAGTCGAGGCGCACTATACCGCACCGGATACAGATACCATCACGTATTGTTCAAATTTTGATCGAAGCGTGAATGATGTCCCTACAAAATTAGGCGTGCGAGTGCAGATACAGCAAGACGTTGGACCCCAAGCGATGAACCCATGCCACTCGTCGAATGACCCTTCGGAAGAGTGCGTGTTCACAACAGTCGATGCGTCATCGAGCTTGCTTCAATTCTACTCAAAAGAGGGTAAGGACAGTAATTCATTTGAGGTCTCTTCTCAAGGTGCGGTGCCAAATTTGGTTCCCCCACACCGGCGGAAATTTTTAGCTCGGGTGGAACGCAACGATGGATGGGCCGTCACAAGCTTAGCCGTCGAGCGCGAACTGGTCACCATTGCGAGTAAGATGCGTGGAGGTGGTGGTGATCCGAATGCGAGGTACCAATCTGACACTAAATTTTATGCTACTGCACCGATTCGTGGCTTGGTTTATACTGTCGTACATGATCCACCTGGAGGAAATTCGTTTGCATCCATCAGACAAGGAACGCACGTAGACTTGGAACTCGGATTAGAAACCACAAGAGCGGCTGGCGCAGATAAAAGCACTTCAAATTCATTTGGAACTGACTTCGGGTTTGGAGTTGAAACACCAGGTCTCTCTGTTGGTTCTGCATATGCCAACATGGAGCTTGAGTTTGAAGATGATGGGGAAGAGTCGAATGGAGCTTTGTCGTTTTCAAACACGCAGGCGGCGATCTTTGAAACGTCAGGTCCAGTCGTAAAACTGTCTGCGACCACAGATAATGGTTGGGATTTTCATTTCACTTTGGATCGAACCATATCATCGTCCAGCGATCCAGCTTTGCCCGCTCGTCCTGGAGATACCATCCTCGGGGGAGGTTTTGAAATAGTTTATTTGAAAGTTGATGTCGTCGATATCAGAGAGAATTGCCTGAAAGTCATTGAAGAGGTGCAGTGGCTTCCCCGGAAACCTACTACGTACTTATTGTCGGTTTACCATATTGAGTACAAGCTGCTACCCGAGTTGCAAGGTTTGGTTGCCACGGCCAACGATAAAGATTCTATAATGACTGATAGTGAGATGAGTGATAAATCAAACGATGAAGTGAGAGCAATTTGGAAGCATCGTCTTGAGACATCGATTGATGACTGGAAGAGAACCTTGGAATGGTCATCGCCGGATTTTAATCCAGAAGGCTTTTTGAAGCTCAGTGAAGCAGAGCAGAAGGAGAAGCTGATTGAGACAGATGAAAGGTACGGTAGTACTACCGTTCCTTTCACTTCAGATGAGTCGGTCTTTGGTAAACTGATGAAACCGAAAATTGATGACGCGTACGGTGCGTACACCGGGAACAACGACCTTTCTGAATATACAGCAGCCCAAGATTGGAGTGATATCTCCAGCGTGTGGAAGTCCGTCGATTCATCTGTTTCGGAGAAAAGCTTAACTTCGGCACTCAAGGCCTCAGACCTCGATTTGAACAACATAGTCGCTGGCGAAAATATAAAATCAAGTGAAGGGAACAACAATCGTTGGTTCCCGGATAAGGGTTCTTGGTTAGGTACGTGGAGTACAGCGAGCAATCAAGTTGGGAAAAACGTTTTTACTTCAGTTGAGAACGATAAGAATGCTGTGCCGGGATCGTTGTTTTCGCGAGGTATGTCGGATAATGCCGAGTCAGACATGAAAGAGCCCCGAAACAAGATGAACGCTGAAAGTGCTTTTTTCGAGGGAAATGCGGGTGCAATGTACATCGATGCCTCTATCTTCGGCAGTGAAGCGCCGTTTGGATTTGGTGGCGAGGATGAAAAAGATCCAAAGCTGCACCCGACATCAACAGGTTCTAAGCAAAATGTCCACCTGACCTTCTCTGGGGGAGGGCATTCTCTCGAATTCAATTCGGATGTATCATCTAACATTGATTCATGGGGTTACTCGTGGAGTATCGAAGCAGAAGCTGTTGTTGAAAATACTTACGAGAACGAATTTACGGTTTCCATAGTTACAGGCGCTAAATCCTCGTCTAACAGCAAAGATACATCGGTAGCTTTGGAGCACGCCATGGCCTGGGCAAAGTATGGTAATCTCGAAGTCTCATACAGCTTAGGCGATCCTGACCCCTACGATAAGTTTGTAGTGGCAGTTTCAACAGACAAGCGCTTTGGAACCCCCATATTCAAAACAATTGGAGGCGCGTCGAAATGCCCGGGAGAACCTAATACTTTATGGAGAGAATCTGGTTTGCTTGTGGAGACTGCGTGGGCACCTGGCGTGAATAACAAATTTATCCCGCCTGGGCAAAACGCTTTGTTCGATATTATCATCACCAACGAATCTCCTTACAGAGAAAGTCACATATACGGATTGCAGTTAATATCTGGATCTCAACACACCGGTGATTTGGGTGGAAATATGTTGGATTTATCATTCACAGTCAACGGCGTGCCAAATCTTGCTCCATTCCAACAGTTGGTCCCGTTAAACGACGTACCTTCGGTGGACGATAACGGTAACTTAAAATATACTCGTCTGTCGTTGAATATTCAGAGAGGGAAGTTTTCTCAAGAGTATTCTTCTATTGGCGTTGAGTTAGTTTCTGAGTGCGAATGGACAATGTCCAGGGACATTTTGTACCGGTCTCCAATCTCCTCCAAGGCGTACCTTGGAGATTTTAAATGGGAACGGGAGTGTCCAAAAGTTGAGTGGGACGCAACCACCTACAACACGTATCTAAACACCCTCGTGTCAAAGAAAACTTCTCCGTACATCAACATAACATTGATGAATCCTGACCCGTTAAACTTATGGTCCGCTGATTTCGTGGAGGGTGACTTGAAGAAGACGAATCATTTAGTTCATCCAAACGTTGCATTTGTCCGAGTGCAATGGAGAAAGCTTGGGCAAGGTGAATGGATAAATTCGTGGGATATGCTCGGAGACAATCCAGACATTTGGCAGAGAAAAACGGAGGATGCAAATGTGCAGTGCAAGTCTTCCAGGGGCGAAGGATGCTCGTTTAAATGGAACATGGAACGTCAATATTTTCTGAGCGGCTTGAAAGATGGCGCGTGGGAAATTCGAGCAAAGGTATTTTGTGGAGGGTACGACGCCTTTGCAACTTCAGAAATTAAGGGGTCTGTAACGGAAGAAAATTTGAATGTCATAGTAGATGTGACGCCTCCCAAGATGACTTCTGTTAGTGTGTTTGATCGGATTGCAACTCTCGAATACTCCGAGCCAGTGATGTGTCCGCAACTCAACTCAGATCACATGAGCTTTGCGGTTGAGCGCGTCAAGACTTGTTCTAAAAATGAAGTTGAATCAGGCGAGATTTCATCGAGTGCGGTCTTTTTCCATTATCAATTTACGTGCCTAGGAGGAGATAGAGGGTATATTCTTGCAGCTGAATGGCCGAATGACGCTGAAAGTGGCTTGTACAAGTTGACTGTAAATGCAGACAAACTGGGACCAAAGGTTGAAGATTATGCGTTGAATCACGCGAACAAAAAAGAAGTTTATGTGGAGATTGGATGCGATGGAAATTGGACACCAGCACCAGGTCACTCAACCCTCGCTACCACTGAAAAGAAGACGACGAAGAGTGCAAATGTAAGTGCTGTGAACGGTACAACTGTTGCTCTCGGTTCTACTCGAAGGTCCCTTACAACAACTTTTTCTTACGCCACGAATTGCATCATCTTCCTCCTAGCGTCTGCTGTTTTTTTGGCAGTATTTTTCCTTGCAAAGGAACAGCGGGCAAAAAGATGCACATCGGTAGACGATGACGCGAACGGCGGGCAGAGCCAACGACTGTGTGGCACAGTCAAAAATCTGAAAACGAGCGCAAAAAAAAATTATGGTTCGGTTATTTAAAATCAACTACAACAACACGCACGCACAATACACTTCGTAATCGATACGCTCAACGATTTCCTCCTTTTGTTTGGGAACGCGAGACCTCATTCACAGCTCGCGTTCAAAACATGTCGTGAAAACCTACTCTTTAAAGAGTAGGTCACGTTGTAATCAAGGCGCGTACAATTTTTAAAAATTAGTACTTATTCTGTCTTTGTAAATGAAACAATTTACTCAACACAACACAAAAAAAGGTATAACTTACTCGCAGAGAGAGAGAGAGAGAGAGAGAGAGAGAGAGAGAGAGAGAGAGAGAAAACTTTTTGTCTTGTCTTGTCTTGTCGTCGTCGTCTTTACCACAAACCTCACGATAAAACTTATTAAAATAGTAAGTGAGACGCGATACGATGAGCAACAACAGCAGCGAGAACAAACGCGTCGTGTTCGTGTCTTTAAAACCATCGTCATCGACGGACGATGAGGCGAATAATAACTCTTCTTTGTCGTTAAACCCACGCACGAGGAGAAAACGCGCTTTAGGCGTGGACCCTCTGACGACTTCGTTCGCGGAGTTTAAATCCCAAGTCGCCAATCGATTGCAGTTGAAGTTTGGGATCAAAGCTATCCGGCACAAAGGATCGGGGATGTTGGTGAAATCGGTGGAGGATTTGTTAGACATCGAAGATTTGGAGGTTGAGGAGTTTCGGGAGGAGGAGGTTCAGGCGAACGGGGGGTACGGGTCGACGATGACGATGAATAAACGAGACGAAAGCAATAAGAACGCGTCGACGTCTCGCTCTATCGATCAAAACGCGGATAATAATAATAATAATAACAACAACAACGGTAAAGACGGAGACGACGACGCGGAGAAGTATAAGCGAAGGACGAGCATGGCGACGAGACAGATGCAGAAAGTTTTGCCGTACGCGTACTCGAAGAAATTGAATCCGGCGGGTGGTGGTAATAACGGAGGATTAGACGATTCGTACGAGGACGAGGAGACGCTTTTAGCGGCACAGGCGGGTAAGAAGAAGAGGAAGAATCTTAGCGGAAGTAGTAGTAGTAGCGGCGGGAAGAAATCATGGTTTAGCGATCCGAGGGCGATTGTCGTCGCCGTGTCGTTAATTTCCTGCTTGTTGACCATGGTGCTCTTATACCAGAGAGTTTCTTTGTTAGAGAGCGAGATTGATTCCGCCCGGAACGCGGGGGTTTTGAAAACAGACGGCGGGAATGCGAAAAAGGAATCGAGGACGAGGATGGCGATAGAGAAGATCGAGAAAGCGGCTTTAGAAGCGGAAGAGGCTGGCGAGATGTACGTGCCAGAGGCCTGATATTATTATTTCAACTTTGGAGTATGTGCTGTTATGTGACGAATCCACTCGTTTATCCTTCATAAAATCGTATGTTCTGCCCCAGTTAATTTTTCCTCGTGGTCGCAAACTCTGGATACTCTTTGTCAAATTTACTCCTGATTTCGCGATCCATTATCACCGTCTCTTGGATCTGGTTGCCTATGCAAACCCAATTTTTGTATTTACGCGCGCTCGAGACGTTCCAATTACGCGCGAACAGTTCAAGTTTCTTCGAATTTGGCCCGACTAAGCGTTCGATTACGCCATAAATTTCATCCGGCTTTCTCGAAACTTCTCGGACTTTCGCGCATATCACGTCCGAGTCTTTGAACGGAAAGTGCACTTTACCGTCGTTATCGTCTTCAATTGTATTCTTATTCTCGCTTCCGTCTCTTTCTCCTTTTTCTTTTCTTTCTTCCTCTTCTTCATAACCGGCGACGACGGGATAATACACCCCAACCACGCACGTCTCTTTCGCGTGGTTAAAGTAGTAACCTGTTCGGCCAGCGCTGACCAGTCTGTTCAATTGGTTCAATTTCACCCAAACGAGATCGTGCGTTTTTACGCGCATCCTCGCTCTCGTCCCCCATTTTTGCAAAATCTCTCTCGCTAACGGCGTTTTTCTCTGCGTCGCCCACAAGAAAACGTAACACACGCGCGATCGATCCAAGACTCGATCGATTTTCAAATTTTCAATCTCCGCATCTCGCAGAGAAGGGAACGGCAACGCCATAGAGATCGACCACGGCGGATCAATTAAAACTGCGTTAAAGTCTGCGCCGCAAACCTCCAAAGAAAAACCTCTTAAATCTGCCTGTATCGCCGATATCGGTAAAACCGGTCCAACGATTGAAAGTTCCTCTCTTTTGCTCTTCTCCACCGCTCTTTCTCCTCCTCCTCCTTCTTCTTCTTCGTCGTCGGGCGCAACGACTTTGAGTTTTAACCGATCTCTTCGCTGAAAAAGCACGCTCTCCTCGTTCGCTCTCTCGTCGTCCAACACGTAGTGGACGTACGGACATTTCAAGTCGGAGCATCGATCTAAAAAGTTGCAGCTTCCTGATGGAAAAAAAGACAAATCACATGCGACGAGTTAGAAGAAGAAAGTCGCACCTAAAGACGTTTTGGTTTGTCCGACTCGCAGAACGGGTTTAAAGTGTACCCCATCGCAGCACGCGCGTCCTGGTCCGCGCAGCCGCGCGCATCGGTCTTTCGTCGTGTATTGGCAGTGGTGTCTTCGAATCATATGTGTATGTGATGTATCCTTTTTTTTTTCTCGCGCGTATTTTATTTTTTCCCCACAGAAGAAGAGAAGAAAAAAAAGAGAAAAAAAAAAATGCTGTCCTTTTCACGCGTCAACGGCGCCGGCGCTAAACTCAGCGCCGCGACGACGACGATTTCGACGACGACGACGAGAGCGGCGAAGCTGTCATTTTCTTCTTCATTTTCTTCTGCTTCTTCTTCTTCTTCTTTTTATCTCCCGCGAGGAGGAGGAGGAGGAGGAGGAAAAGGAGGAAAAGGAGGAAAAGGAGGTCACCGCCTCGCAACGAACGCGAATGGAACGCTCGCGGACGACGGAGGAAATAATAGCGTTTGCAGCGGCAGCAACGGCGGCGGCGGCGGCGGCGGCATCGATAGCGGCAGAAGAGAAAGAGGAAGAGAGAAGGAAGACCGCGCCGCGGAAAAGGCTTCGAAGGACAACGATAGCGATGACAACGATGGCAAAAACAACGCGTGGGAACAGTTTTACAGAAATCACAAAACGAAATTCTTCAGAGACCGACACTACTTGCGTAAAAGTTTCAAGCGAGATTTGATGAACGACGTGGAATTCGCGGGATTCGTGGAAGATGCGACCGAGGAAGAGATGGAGGAGAAACTGAGAGCGCTTCCAAAGTTAGAAATTTTAGAGATTGGCGCGGGGGTTGGGAATGCGTTGTTTCCGCTGTTGCGAGCGAATCCAAATTTGCGTTTTTCCGCCGCGGACGTGAGCGAAACGGCGATCCAACAGCTGAAGATGCACGAAGATTACGACGAGAAGAAGATTGTGAGAGCGTTTGTGGTGAATGCTGGAGAAGAGGGGTGTTTAGGTGGCGGCAGAGAAGGTGTCGAACGGGTAGGAGGAAAAAGACAGGTGTCGCTTAAAGACGAATCGTTTGACGTCGTTTTGATGTGCTTTTTCCTCAGCGCGCTGACTGACGAAGAGATTACGAATTGTTTAATGGAGGTAAGAAGGGTATTGAAACGCGGTGGGGTAGCTTTAGTGAGAGATTACGCGGACGAAGACGCAAAGAACGATCTGTCCGACTATCATCCGGGGAGAAAAGTAGTCATGGAAGAAGAGCGCGACGCGTACCGAAGAAACGACGGCACTTTAGCGCGTTTTTTTAGCGAGGAGCAGATGACGCAAATGTTCGCCAAAGTCGGGTTTCAAAACGCGGCGAACGGCGAAGAAAAAGAAGGAGAAGAAGACGATAAAGGAGAATGGGGAGAAGAGAAAAAAGAAGGAAGCGCGGTGGAGAGAGTCATGTTCACGCAAACGAACAGGAAAAAAAAAGTCGAAATCACCAGAGCGTTTCTAGAAGCAAGATTCGTAAAGTAGTTAGAGAGCGGGAGAGCGACGACCCGAAAAAGTTTAGAAGCGTAGCGAAGATGAAATAGTAGAACGCGTAGCTCATAAATATGTATATATATACACACACACACACATCGTGCACGTCTTGCGTTGAAGTTGTTTGCGTGTGTGCGTGTGTGTCTCTCTCTCAGAGTCTCTCTCTCACTTTCGCTCGGAGGCTCGGTCGCTCTTCCCCTCCTGACTGAATAAAATATCTTTTTTCCTCATTCCAAACCGTTTTTGGAGCAGAGAAGAGAGAAAAAGAGAGAGAAAGAAATACGCACGCCACTACCACTACCACTACCACCACTACGAATGGTCGCGTCGTGCCAATCGCACTCGGATTGCTCCGTGGAAGGGCAGAGCAGGTACTGCGCGATGACCGCGAGCGGGATCGCCTCCTGCGGAGAGTGTTGGGAGTGCTTGTACTTTCAAGACGCGATCGGTGGGGGAGCGTGTCCGCCGTATTGCGGAGGAGAAAACGGTGGTGCTGCGGGAGATGAAGGAGGAGAAGGAGAAGAAGGAGATGTGGATTTTAAAGGCTCGTACGCGTATTGGTTGAGAGCGTCGAATTTACCGACGACGGTTGGAGAGGAGAGCAACGATGGTGGTGTTGACGCGGTTTTCGTGTCCGCCGCGTGCAAAACGAGCGCGACGGTCCGAGCTGAGGCGTTTGAGAAGTCTACGATATACACGTCGTGCGGTGCAAAGTCGAGACGCTGGATGCTCGAAAAAAACGCGGAGCGTTGGTGCGAAGTTGCAAACTTAACCGCCGCGCTTCCTTTCGACGGAAGGTGCGTCGCTTCGGCGGAGAATGAGTATTGCGGAGCGTCCTCGCCGAGCGTTTGCGCCGCGACCAACCTGTACGATTGTTGTCCAGTGAAGCAAGGTGTTCTGGCTGGTGTCGTCGTCTCCGGTGCGCTTGCTTTTTTGGCCGTTGGTTTTTTCGCCGTAAAATTTGTGCATCGCAAACGGTATCAATCTGCATCTGTTCGCGTTGCTAGTTTTCACGCTTCGCGTAGAAATATAAAGCTCGAGGACGACGAACAACTAGAATGACCATATTGTACTAGATTAGAAAATTTTATTTAAAAAACACTGTTACACGCCACATATATTCAATTTGTGAAGTCATCTGCTCTTTGTCACCTCGCTAGCGATTTTGGCATCCATGTGTGCGCGTAGCGCGGTTCGAGTGCAAAGAGTTTGCGCAATCTATTGAATATCCCCTCGCCTAAAATTATTTGAACCGTTCGCCCGATTTTACCGTCCGGTGAGAAAATGCCAAAAAGAGTGAAGAGGAATGGACAACCTACGACGAGGAACAATATAACGCCCGTAATGGCTCCACCGTATTCTTTCATGTCCTCCTCGGCGATATCGTCACCACTCGAGAGAGGAAGGCTCTCTTCGCGTACATTTTGTGCGCTGATCTCCGTTACCAGAGGAAGATAGGATTGAACGGCTACTAAATATTCGTCCACGGTTAGCAACTTAGCCATCACTTGATTCTTATCGTCCAAGTCGGATATCAAAACGCTAATTCCGACGGTAAAGCCGTTGTCCGTGGTTTCCGCCGTTCCACCCAAAGTTACTCCAGCAGATCCCGCTGCAAGATCGATGTACCTACTCGTGGCTGTCGAAAACAGAGTGGCTTGAGCACTCGTAAACTCGCTCCGGGTCATTCCATTCAGAGTTATGGTACCTTGAATAAATGTTACTGCGTTATTGACGACAATATCATCATCATTAGCTCTCGGTGGTTGAGGAGGAAGGGCAGGAACTGGAGGCGGCGGTGCCGGCGCATCTGGAGCAACAAAATCAGAGGGAAGAGGCGGTTCGTCCTCAGACATGGTGGGAGCCATCGGAGGCTCTGGAGGTAAGTAAGATTCCGCAGGAATCGGTGGTGGAGGATTCGGTGGCGCAGGACTTGGTGGTGGAGATGGCGGCGGATACGGTGCAGCAGTAGGTACCGATGGCGGAGGCGATGGTGGAGGCGAGGGACTCGGCGGTGGCGAGGGACCTGGAGGCGAATTCGCCGGAGATTGCATTCCACCATATTGACCACATCCAGAGCTCGAAATACTAGAAGCTGCGGTAACGATCGAAGTAGTATCCCCCTTCGTAATGTCTGAGCTCGATACACTACCGCTACCACCTGTCGGCATTGCTGACGTAAAGTACGAGTTGTACGAGCTCGAGGAAGAGAGCAAATGGTTGACAAAAGTCTGGTGCGCTCCGGCAACATCATCCCTCAAAAGTTTGAGCACTTCTTCAGCGGCGTTCGTCGTCGTCAGCCCAATATTATAGTGAACTGACATCTGCATTGTTGAGTACGTTCTTTCGAAACTGCTGTCAGCAGTGTCGCCAAAGTAAGGCGTTGGTGAATCTTCCGTCGTTGTCACGCAGCTTGAACCGCCATCACAAATCTTGGAAACGTCTACGTATGAACCTTCGGGTAAGCATATATTTTGAGTTATGGCGTAAAACAGAGAGTCTTCTAGCGCCACGTGGAGCTGATATGGAACTTTTACTTTGCAATTCGATGCGCTCGAGCACGGTAAATCAATTGTCACGGAATGTTGGACAACAAGAGCTGGGTCGCGAAGTTCAATCGAACTAGGTTGCACTTCCCCTGACGCTCGCGTCCAACTCGTGACGATTTGAAGCACTCTGTTGTGTATTCCTCTCCACGACCTTGGCGCATGCAGAAGATCAACTCTATCGACTTGTGCACCATCGGATACGACTCCACCAGCTAATAAAGCCTGACTTCTTTTTTCCATACTATTCATCGCTTTTGAGTTTATCGGGTCTGACGTCCTGTAGACTTTTCGGAACGCGGGCATACTTTCTGACCACGTTCTCCCTATCGCGTAACGTTTTACTCCATCAGAGAATGTGAAATAAAGAAGATACTCACATCCTGACCAGCAATAATATTGTAAAGGTGCACCGTACATTGGCCAGATCTCGCGGGCCTCTTCGTACCTGTCCACTTGAACGGGTCGTAATATGTCGCCAGTGTACTCCAGAGGCTTATAAACGAGAGTTGTGCTCAGCGATGTGGTGCGAAGAATATTTGCTGGCATACCGTCCGACGCGCGGCAACTGAGCTCAACGCAGCTTAAATCCGCGATGACCATAGCTACAGGCGTGTTTCTTATCTCCGCGAGACTACCCCCCGTACCGCTCATTCCTAGCTTTCTCAATCCCCACCAGTAACCAGATCCCGCCAAAGTTTCGAGCGCTGGAACGTACTGTAATTCTACCGGATCCCACACGTAGTGCCCACTTGCGTTTTTGTATATTTTGCCAATTTTTGAATCATCTGAAAGAGAGGTTCCTTCAAAATATCTTTGTTGACGCGCCACGTTTACATCTGCAAAAATTCCAAATGCTATATCGTCACTCGTATCTCCATTCCCGGATTGCATCACGTCTTGTTTGTAACAAAGGGAACTATTCGAAGAATCGCGTAAACGATATGTACCATTAGCGTCGCATGTACCCTCGCGCGACTTTTCGTGCGAATACGTGTCGATAAACTTGTGCATGTCGTAATCGAAGGCCATCGCTGAGCCTTTGAGCGAGCCCGACTGGTACGGGTACTTCCAATTACTGTATTCATCTCCGGCGTGGGCCAAGCCATAAGCATGACCTTGTTCGTGCCAAAAAGCGCCTTTGAATAAGTAATCACCGGAACCAACATTACCTCCACCCAGACCTGATCCGACGGGCGCTCCAAAAACATCGCTATTTGACTCCTCTGGGTACAACACCGCACTGTAATATTGAATGGCGACTTCGCCGTTGCCTTCCGCTTTTCTCAGCAGCGCGATAATTTCGAGCGATTTACCAATCACAGAGTAACCTCCATCGTACACATCGGCTTTCGACCTCGCTTTTCGCGCTGACACGCTGTAAGACTTCGAGGGTCCAATGACGAGTTCTGGCCACTCAATCTTCCCAGCCGGATGAAGTTCGTTTGTGAATTCCGAAACCGGTAATCTATCATACGCCAACTGCTCTTTAGCGGCTCCCATTTGTCCAGCCACTTCCTTGGTGAGCACAACCCCATCGGAATTTTTCAACGTTTCGTCTGCGCCAAAGTAGTAACACGGCATCGAAATGATCTTGAATTCATTTGGCGCTCCGACCGTCACGGCGTACGTTCTCTCCAACGGCGACGCGAGCAAGCCGTCATTTTCTGTCGCCGTAATCTTCACGGCTGCGCTCATTCCGACCTGAACTTTTTCTCTCGGAACGTCTACCCACATCGCCATGCCTCTTTCGTACGCGTACCTCACGTCTCCATTCGTATCGAAAGTTTCCGGAAGCGTGCTCGAGCTTTGCAGAGTTAACACCGTCCCGTCCTGCAGGGTAACCGTACCGCTCGTTGGTTTCTCATCTGCACTCGAGCTCCCGCTCAAGTGCACGAGCGCGAGCGTCTTCTTATTCCCGACCAAGTGCATGGTTAGCGGACCCTTATCGACGCCGGAAGTCCAAGTCTTTTCTCCGTTCCCATCGAGGACGTGCGTTTGGGCAAAGCGCAATTCGATGGTTCCATCCGCTCGCACCGAGCAGAAAATTCCAGCGAGAAGAAGAAGGAAAAGAGCGAGAAACGACGACGCGAGAGAAGAAAAATCGATTCCTCCACCCGAGCGGCGCGAAGAGTGGTGCGACATCGCTGCCGAGAACGGTTTTTGACGAGATCTGCGTCCGCGCTTTCGCTGCTCGTTTGACCTTTTTCTGAAGAAGAAACTCTTAAAAGAGAAATACTCGCCGGGAAAAAAGATATTTTTGCAAAAAATGTGCACGTCAATAACGACCGTCGCGGCGAGATATTTTACGCGGATTTGAAAACGAAGGAATAAAAGGAAAACGCAGACAAGTCGCGAAATGTCTGACGTGTTTTTAGTAGCATTCAATGAATAAAAGTACAAACTTTCACGTAAAGCGGTTTCTCTCTCTCTCTCTTTCTTTACGTGCATTTAAATATAGATCTTGTGCAAATGTTACTTCGCCCGTCGCGCGTTTCACGCGGTGACTCCTTTCGGAGCAGCAGAAGCGGCGGCACCAGTTTGTTCTTCTCTTTGTTGCGCCGGTGTCGGCACCGCTTCTTTCTCTCCCTTGTTGTCGTTACCATCGTTCGTCTTCGGGTTCAACACTTTCCTGGACTGCTCGTAATACTGATTCGGGTGATGCAAACCGCCGTCGATGAACTCGCCGCCGTGCACGGCTTCAAACACGTCCGAGCACGCGAGTTGGTAGTGTTTATTCTTCGCCTTTTTCACGATGTCTGTCACTTTACTCGGTTCAATTTTCATTTGGCTCAAAGCTGCTCCTAAAGCTTCCTCGGAGAACGTCTTAAACGGGCATCCGTGGTACTCGCCTTTACCCGGGTTGGCAGCTATGCACTTCATGCACGAGTGCGGCGTGTAATCGACCCTCTTCCCTTCCTTACCGTACGAGTGTCTCACACCGTACGCGTAGTCCTTCTCGAACTTCTCGTTGTTGCACCCGGGCTTCTTGGTAAATTCGGTTTTGAAGAACACCAACGCTTCCTCTAAGGGTAAACCGATGCCTTTTAAATACAGCTGCAACTGTCGTCTGCCTTCGTGCCTCAAGTGGTGTTCGCCTTTCACCGCTTTGAACAGATTCTTCGCGCACAACGGGAACGACTCTTCCGCCAACCGCTGCAAATCTTTGTTCAAGACTATTCCCGTACCAGACGGACCGTTTGCGTTATCGCTGCCGTAATCTGATCTCCCTAACTCTTTCGTTCTCAACGAGTTGATCACCGGCACCAGCCTCGCCCTTTCGTCGCTTTCGACAAACGCGTTCCACCTCTTCGCAGCTAAACCCAAATTCTTACTCAACTTTGCCCTAAATTCAGTCATCACGATCGCATCTACCGCGCTCTCGTGGACGTATGCGAATCCTTTCTTGACCAAAACGTCTCTCATCTTCACCAGCTGATAGACGTTTTCAAATTTGACTTTGTAATATTTATTGCGTCTGTGCTCACGTCTCATAAACTCTTCCCTGTCCTTACCTCTAGGCCCAGTCGATCGAGATTGGTTCAAGACGTCTTTCAACTGATCTCCCAACTTCTCAAACTCATTCTTTTCCATCGAGTTGTAGTGCAACTCGTGCTCGATAAACTTCGCTTTATCCTCGCCCCGCATCTCCCGAAATCTCGCTTTGAACAGTTGCATCTCGCTCGTCAAAAACTGTCTCCGCAAACTTTCCGTCCTACAAAACGCCAACCGCAACGCGTAATGCGACGCCTCATCCGCGATCGTCTTCGGCTTCAAATTCAAATCCTCGCTTTTCTTTTTAATCAACTCTTGCAACTCCTCCGGTTTCTTCCCAGAACTCAGCGCGTTTTCAATCGCGGTTAACAATCGGATGCGATCTAACGCGTACTTTTCAAAATCTTCCAGCTTGATGTCTTCGTTCGGAGCCGCGTCGTACAGGGAGACGTTGTACGCCTTTCTCAGTTCCTCCTCGCGTTTGCGCTTTTCTTTTTCCGTGAGAGGCATGTGTGACTTTGAGTGTGTGTGTTTATATGTGTATGCGTCTCCTTCTCCTTCTTCTTCTTTCAAAGCGTCTTTGGCGAATTTGAAAAAAAATTTGAATTTTTTTTTAGAGCATGTGGGGTGAAAAACCCTAAACAAAAAAATTGCGAATGGAAATAACAACAAACGAAGAAAAAGAAGAAGAAGAAGGAGGATAAACACGCCGATATATACATACGTTATTAAAAAAAAGAGATGGCAGAAGCGCTGGCGACGGAAATCCTGGCGGACTGCTCGAACGGCA
>Ga0181575_10000974_pt1 | contig 20651 bp, 23 predicted proteins | sample 101ome_23_FD_145599 | JGI IMG/M metagenome (GOLD analysis project Ga0181575, IMG submission 145599) | Coastal salt marsh microbial communities from the Groves Creek Marsh, Skidaway Island, Georgia - 101411CT metaG (spades assembly) | ecosystem: Environmental > Aquatic > Marine > Intertidal zone... | reverse complement strand
CAATTAGCTTTGCCATAGAATAAATTCATGCCTGCAATCTGATTTGAATTTAAAGCTGATTTATTTCCATTTAAATATTCATCAAATGGAGAGTCAAAAGAGGTCCATTCATGAATTTCAAAAGCTGCAATTGAATTTACTATATGTGTAATATTTATATCTAAAGCATTATCAACATCCTCAAATGCATGTTTAAACATTTCAACATACTCGGGAATTCCTCTTATTCTATGAGTGATTACAGGCCAAACTCTATCTATTCTCATACTGTCTTTACCAACTTTCGAAACAAGTCCTATAATTTCATTTTCACCTGGATTTCCAGCCATTTCAAATTGTCTTGTCATTGGAAATAAAGCTTGTACCGCAACTATATTATCAAGCCCTTTTGGAAGTAGTTCTTGCGCTGGGGTATTAAAACCATTGCCAAATATATCAGATTTAGTCACTCTACCGTCATGAAGCAATGTTGTAATATCTTTAAATCCTAAATTCCATAATGCTAAAGCATTCCTAGGAATACGTTTTTTAATTTTATCATCCCCTGTTCCAGCTGTTCTTTCTAATCCAATACCATGTCCTCCTTCACCAATCCCTAATGAAAGTCCATCTGAACCACCTAGATCATGACTATGACAGGTTGCGCAAGCAATGTTTCGATTTGCAGATAAAATTTTATCATGAAATAAAAGTCTTCCAATTTTGACTTTTTCTATATCAACTTCATGAAAATCTTCGCTCTTTAATGGTTTTGGTAAATCAATTGCGTAAGATTTATTTACTGAAATTAAAAATGGAATTATAAATATTATTATTTTTAAATGATTAAATATCTTTTTATACTGTTGTTTCTTCCATGCATAGTTTTTGCAGAAATAGAAAATGCTAGAGATTTGATGGAAGAAGGAAAATTTAAGGAAGCTATGGAAGAACTTATGCCAGCAGCTAGATCGGGTAATGCCGATGCTGAAGAGCTTATTGGAATTATGTACGCTATGGGTCTTGGTGTTGAAAGAGACGATGTTAGAGCTTTTGAATGGTATCTCAGATCTTCTATGAAAGGTCATCCTGGCGCTCAATCTGGTGTTGGATGGTATTACGAAATTGGTAGGGGGCTTCCTGCTCCCGATCTTGTCAGAGCTTATATGTGGTATGGTTTGTCTGCTATTGGTGGAGACCCTGATGCTGCAATTTCTCAGGAAGAAGTTATTAAAAAAATGACTCCTGAACAAATTGAAAAAGCTCATATTCTCATAAAAGATTATAAATCTTGGATATATCCTTTTAGATAATAGGGCGAATAACTATCCGCCCTATTAAAATTATTTAGAAATTATAAATCTTTTTTATAAGCACTAGATGCTTTTTTCTCAGCACTTGCTACTGCTTTAGTCAAAGCGTTGAAAATTTCTTTTCCACCTTTAACATTAGATTTAAACCAATCATAAACTGGACTAGCAGCTTTTTTAAAGCTAGCTTTTTGATCAGGCGTTGGAACATATAAATCTCCACCACCTGCTACAAAGTCCTCATAAGCTTTGATTGATTTTCTCTTTGGAGAAGCAAAAGTTGCTTGCTGCAAAGCATAGAAACCATCGGTCACTACTTTTTTAAGATCTGGTGACATAGATTCATATTTTGCATTGTTCATCCACCATAATGCTCCCATATATGCATGTCCGTCTAAAGTAACGTATTTTAGACCTGCATCAGGAAACTTCATGTTCATAATGTCAGTAATTCCATTTTTAGAACCTTCAACTACACCAGTTTGAAATGATGTAAATAATTCAGGCCATGGAATAGGAGTTGGAGATGCACCTAATGCTCTTACAAGTTCCTGAGGTAAATCAGCTACAACTGTTCTGATTTTTAAACCTTTCATGTCAGATGGATTTGCAATTCTTCTTTTTGTATTAGCAAAATTTCTCCATCCTCCAGTGTTTCCAATTGTCATCAATCTAATTGAATCATTAGAATCTTTTAGAGCCATTTTTCTCATTGTTCTTACAAAATCACCTTGCATTACATCTTCAGCAATTCTGTCATCAGCCATTAGATAAGGTAAATCTAAAACTTGAACATATGGAAATACACCTGCAGCACCTCCAGAAGTAGAAATATAAATATCTATACTTCCATCAGATACACCTTGTAAACACTCAGCACCTTTTGAACAAAGCTGTGTTCCTACAAATAGTTCTACAGCTATTTTTCCATTTGAAGCTGCTTCTACATAGTTTTTAAATACTACAGCACCATCATAATCTTCATCTTGATCATTAGAGTTCATTGTCATTCTCAAGTTGTAATCTGCAGCTGAAACAGATGCAGTAAAACTGATTAAGAATAATAATGAAAAAAATGATTTTATTAATTTACTCATAATTATTTCCCTCTCTTTAAATATTTATGTATATAAACTATACTTAAATTGATTTAGAGAGTCTATCGAGTAGTAAAAAAATATTTATTTTGCAAAACCAGTAAGCAAAGGAATAGTCATCGAGATTGATGGAAAATAGGTTATTAAGAATATAACTATAGCCTCTACTGCTAAGAATGGCAATATAGCTTTTGCTATTGTTTCAACTCTTTCCCCAGATACAGAAGATGCAACAAATAAAACAAGGCCCATTGGTGGAGTTGCTAAACCAACAGTTAAATTAACAGACATTATAATTGCAAAGTGCACAGGATGAACACCTAGCTCAACAAATACTGGTCCAAGAATTGGTCCCAAGATAATTATCGCTGGACCTGCATCTAAAAACATTCCAACAACAAATAATAAAATATTTATAAGAAATAACAAAACATATGGATTATCAGTTAATCCCAAAACAAATGCAGCAAGATGCTCTGGAGCATGTGATAAACTTACAACTGTTTTAAAAGCCATCGCAGCACCAACTAAAAGAAGAACTACTGAAGATACCATTGCTGCTTTTGTCATAACCTTAGGAATATCTTTCCATTTTAATGATTTCAGAACAAATAGACCTATAAACATTGCATAGGCAGCCGCTACAGCTGATGCTTCAGTTGGTGTAAAAATTCCTCCAAGTATTCCACCTAAAATTATTACAGGTGTCATTAAAGGGAAAAAAGCTTTAAGAGATGCTTTGCCTCTTTGGCTCCAAGTAGTTTTTTTTGTTACAGCAGGAAAATTATATCTCTTAGCCATAAATTTTATTGTGATCATTAAGCTTACGCCAACTAAAATACCAGGAACTATTCCAGCTAAAAATAATGCAGCAACACTTTCACCCATTACATAGGCGTAAATAATCATAATGCCTGATGGAGGAATAATTGGTCCAATTACAGAACTAGCTGCAGTGATAGCTGCTGCAAATTTTTTTGTATATCCTTGTTTTTCCATCGCAGGAATAAGCATTGATCCAATTGCCGATGTATCAGCTACAGCTGAACCTGATAAACCAGCAAACAACATTGAGGTCAGAACATTGACATGAGCTAATCCACCTTTTAAGTGACCCATCATTGCTTGACTAAATTCAACTAATCTGTGAGTTATTCCTCCCCTGTTCATTAGTTCTCCTGCTAACATAAAAAATGGTATCGCCATCAAAGGAAAGCTATCTATTCCATTGTAAATATTTCTATAAAGCATAGCTCCATCTCTAGCTTGATCATTTAACCAAAGCAAAATTCCTGGTGCTGCCAACAGTCCAAAAAATACAGGTAAACCAATTAACAAAAATAATAAAAACAAAGGAAGAAACCAAACTAACATTATTGTGTCTCCAGTTTTTGTTTATCGTAATCTTCAGGCAAATCTAACTTTGTAAAATTTGTAAGAATATTTCTTAGAATTAATTCTATGTTTACAGAAATTAAAAAAATAATTCCTATTGGTAATGACATGTACATCCAAGCTAATTTTATTGGTTCTGCTTTTCCACCAATTAAATGAAAAGGAATTTTTATTGAAGAAGAATTAAATATCCACCCTGCATTAATATGTTTAAAACCTAATTCTAAACCTATTACTAAGACGAAAAGAGATACTATTAATAAAAATAAAGCTAATAATGTTGATATAAGTTTTGGTAAAAATCTCTCTAATAAATCAATAGAAACAAATCCACCCCATCTATAGGCGGAAGGTGCGATCAGTCCTGTCATCCATAACATTAAAAATCTAGCAACCTCATCAGGCCACGGCAGCGCATTATTTAATACATACCTAAAAAATACTTGTACTAAGATAACAATCACCATCAAAAGTATTGCTATCCATGCAAACTGTCTGCCAATTCTTAAAAAAAAAGTATTTATTTTTTCAAGGATATTAAAAACAAATAGGAGAATATTAATTGTCAAATTCACAGCTAAATTTATTTTAATTATTTAATAAATACAACTTTAATCAAAAAACTAATTTACTTTATAGAATAATTTTCGTATTAAAAATGCTCTCTAAAAAATTGATATATAATTATGAGTAATAAAAAAAAGATATTAATTATTCAAAAAGTCCATGAAAAAGGTATGGAATTAATTAACAATCATCCTGACTTTGACGTTGAGGTAACTGATGACACTTCAGTAGAAAATTTAAAATCAAAATTAAAAGATTGCGATGGTGCATCAATAAGAATTGCAAAGCTTCCTGGTGAAACCTTTGAAGAAGCAAAAAATTTAAAAATTATTTCAAGACATGGTGTTGGTTACGACAATATCGATTTAAAAAAAGCTAAAGAAAAAGATATTAAAATAGCAATAACAGCTAACGCAAATGCTGTTACAGTTGCAGAACATGTAATGTTCGTTTTGTTAAATATTGCAAAAAGAAAAGGCTTATTTGACAAAACAGTAAGAGATGGAAACTTTAAAGACAGAAATAAATTACCAAAAACAATAGAAGTTTGGAAAAAAAATTTTTTAATAATGGGGTTTGGAAGAATAGGAAAAGCTTTAATCAAAAGATGTCTGGGTTTCGAAATGAATGTATTTGTCTACGATCCATTTGTAGACAAAGATAAAATAGAAGAATTAGGTGGAAAAAAAGTAGATGATCTAGCTGAAGCAGTAAAAACTATGGATGTTATTTCACTCCATATGCCTTTAACGGATAAAACTGAAAATTTAATTAATTATGATTTATTAAAAACAATGAAAAAAACTTGCATTATCATTAATGCAGCAAGAGGTGGAATTATTCATGAAGAAGATCTTGATAAAGCACTCAATGAAAATTTAATTTTTGGAGCTGGAATTGATGTTTTTAAAAAAGAACCACCTGATGACAATAATCCACTTCTTAAAAATGAAAAAGTTTATTTAAGTCCACATACTGCAGCTTTTACCGATGAATGTATGACAAGAATGGGTAAAGAGACAATTCAAAATATTATTGATTTTTTTGAGGAAAAGTTAGAAAAATCTAAAATTGTAAAACTTTAATATGAAAATTAATTTAAAAAATTTTGGATTTTTAGAATTTTTAGTATCAGCGTCTGCAATCTTTGTAGTTGGTATGTTAATTTGGACAGCAAGTACAAGACCAGCTGTTGAAGCTAAAGCTAATTTAGTAAAAGAAAATCACAACAAAGTTGTTGATCTAATTAATGATGAAATTAATAAATGTGGAAATAATGATGAAGGTAAATTCACTGTTTGGGGTGATCCATGTAATGGTGAATGGATAGCTGAAAAAGTTGTTAATTATATCAATGAAAATTTAAAAATAGAAAATCCATTTTCTGATGACTCAAAAGTGAAAACTGATCCTGATCCAAGAATAAAAGCTGAAGGTAAAGCAGGTCAAGCCGTTGAAATGGGAGTGATCTTTGTAATGTCTTCGAATTTTTTACCTGATCCTGGTTCTGAATGGATTGTTGGCACTTGTTTCAAATCTCCTTGTGTTGCAGCAGGAAACAACGAACTTACTTCTATTTATAGATAATCAATTTTTAAAAATCTCTATATTACTGCTATTTAAGGTTTCAGTTAAATATTTATAACCAATCTTTGCATATTCAAAAGGATTTGCTTTTGCTGGATCTTGCTCAGCTTCAACTACCAACCAACCTGAATAATTTTTTTCTTTTAATACATCAAATAGTGGCTTGTAATCAATACAGCCGTCTCCAGGTACTGTAAAAGCACCCTCTAAAAATGCTCCTCTAAAACTTAAATCTTCTTTCAAAGACTTTTCTAAAACATCTTTTCTAATATCTTTGCAGTGCATATGAATAAGTCTTTCACTGAAATCTTTTAATATTTTTAGAGAATTACCCTGAGCAAACAACATATGGCCAGTATCTAAAGTAAGTTTAACACTGTCATCAGTATTTTCTAACAATCTTATGGTATCTTCCTCAGTTTCTATAACTGTTCCCATGTGATGATGGTAAGCAAGAGGCATTCCTTCATCTTCTAAATATTTTCCCATTTCAGAAATTTTTGAATAGTACTCTTTAGCTTCATCAAGATCCATTTTTGGTCTTGTGGAAAGTCTTCTGTTTGGATCTCCTTGGATCGAACCTGAAACTTCAGCAAAAACCATACAAGGTGAATTGCAATCTTTAAATAATTTTAGCTGATCTTGAATTAAATTTTTTTCCTCTGTAATGCTATTTTTTCTTAAGTTTGCTCCATACCAACCTGAGCAAAGATTTAAATTAAACTCTTTTAATTTAGGTATTAACTCCTCAGATGTTTTGGGGAATTTTCCTCCAGACTCAATTCCAATAAAACCTGCCTGACTTGCTTCTGACAAGCATTGTTCTAAAGAAGTATCACCTCCTAATTCTGGCATGTCATCATTACTCCATGCAATCGGCGCTATTCCTAATTTTACTGACATAAATAAGTCTTATATATATAAGTTTTAAAAATGAAATCTAAAAAATTAAAACTAGGTATCATTGGAGGTGGACCTAATTCCTGGATTGGTCACGTGCACAGAATTTCATCAAGGTTTGATGACAAATATGAAATTGTAGCAGGAGTTTTTTCAAGAGATTCAAAACAATCAACTTCGTTTGGAAAAAGCATCGGTGTGAGTGAAGATAGATGTTATTCAAATTATTTAACCATGGCCAACAAAGAAAGTCTTCGAAAAGATAAAATTGATGTTGTATCAATAATGACACCGCCAGGAAGTCATCAAATTATTGCTGAAAAGTTTATCGATAAAAACATTCATATAATTTCTGATAAACCTTTTGCCGCTGATCTGAAACAAGCAAAAAGTTTATTTAATAAAATAAAAAAAAATAAAAAAATTAAATATGCTCTAACACATAATTATTCAGCCTACCCCATGGTTCGAGAAGCCAAAGTATTAATTGAAAAAGGAAAAATTGGCAAAGTAGAAGATATTAATTTTGAGTATGTTCAAGACTGGAGTGAAGGAAAAACAATAAATAAAAAAAACTCTAGAAAAATGTTTCGTTGGAAACTTGATAAAAAAATTGTAGGCGTCTCTACAGTTTTAAACGAACTTGGGTCTCATGCTTGTCACCTTGCCGGTTATATGTCTGGATTAAAAACAAAAAAAGTTTTTGCTGATATCACTCAAGTATCAAAAACAGTTAAAATGGATAACAACGCTAAAGTATTAATTGAATTTGATAATGGTGCTAAAGGAATGTTTTGGACAAGTTGTACTGCAAGAGGTGGAGTTTATGGTTTAAGAATAAGAATTTTTGGATCTAAAGGAAGTTTAGAATGGGTACAAAATGATCCAACTTATTTAAAATATAATCCATCAAAAGGAGCTGTCAGAATATTAGAAAGAGGATTTCATGACGCAAGTTTTTCAAAAAAATTTTCTAGAATAAAATTTGGTCATCCTGAAGGTTATTTGGATGCTTTTTCTAACATTTATAGAGAGTTTGCTGAGTCATTAAAATCAAAAAAAAGAGTTTTTTATCCTAATGAAGATGATGGATATGAAACTGCTAAATTTATTGATGCATGTAAAAAATCTAGTAAATCAAAAAAATGGGTTAAACTATGATTAACGTTGCGTTAATTGGTCTTGGAAGAATTGGTCAAATGCATGCTGAGAACTTATTTTCTCATAAAAGTTTTAAATTAAAATATACTTTTGATATCGATACAAAACTTAATCAAAAATTATCGAAAAAATTTAACTCAACATCTATTAACAATCCTCAAATTGCTTTCAAAGATAAAAATATAGATCTAATATTTATTGCCTCAAGTACACCAACGCATATCAAATTAATTGAGGAAGCAGCTAAATACAAAAAGGTAATTTTTTGTGAAAAACCTTTAGATTTAAATATTGATAAAGTTAACAAATGCCTAAGAAAAATAAAAAAACTAAATCCAAAAATACAGTTGGGATTTAATAGAAGGTATGACCCGGGTCATAGTTCGTTAAAAAAAGAGCTTCAAAAAGGAAAAATAGGACGGCTAGAAAAAATTATAATAACAAGTAGAGATCCTGCCCCTCCTCCTTTAAGTTATTTAAAAGTTTCGGGAGGTATATTTAAAGACATGATGATACATGACTTTGATTTAGCTAGATTTTATTTGGAAAAAGATGAGATAGAGTCAATTTATTCAACAGGAAGCAATATTTCTGACAAAAAATTTGATAAAATTAAAGATTATGAGCTTGCCTCATGCATTTTAAGATCAAAAAAAGGTGTGCAATGTATAATTGCTAATTCAAGACATTGTAGTTTTGGCTATGATCAAAGAGTAGAGTTGTTTGGATCTAAAGGAATGTTGATTTCTGGAAATAAAAAAGAAAACGAGACGGAAATATTTACCAAAAATAACACTTCTCAAAAAAAACCTCTTCTTAATTTTTTTATTGATAGATATGTTGATGCATACAAGCTTCAACTGGATGAACTGGCTAGATATACAATTAAGAAAAACAAACCCATATCTAGTTTTGAAGATGGAAGAAGAGCTCTTATCATCGCTAATGCTGCATCAAGTTCTTTGAAACAAAAAAAACAAATTAAAATAAAATTTTAATACAACTAATAATAGAAAATCTACAATAATTATAAACTGTGTATAAAACCTATACATTTTAAAGTTGTCATCTTTACAACCTAGTTTTTTTTATGTTAACGTCCGCGCATTAAAAGTTAACTTTTATTTAAACGAGAGGAAAAAATAATGAAAACATTATATAAATCGTTATTAGCTTTTGTTGCTTGGGTTATGCTTTCAGTGTCTGCTTTAGCGGTAGATGTGATCGTTGTATCTCACGGACAAGCTAACGACCCGTTTTGGTCTGTTGCTAAGAATGGTGTAGATAAAGGATGTGCAGATATGGGAATATCTTGCAAGTACACTGCACCTGCTACTTTCGACATGGTTGAAATGGCTAAATTAATTGACAACGCAGTTTCACAAAAACCAAAAGGTATTGTGATTACTCTTCCAGATGCTGCTGCTTTAGGAAAATCTGTTAAAGCTGCTATCGCTGCTGGTATTCCAGTAATTTCAATGAACTCTGGTTCAGATGACTTTGCTTCACTAGGTATCAGTGCTCACGTTGGACAAACTGAGTTTGAAGCTGGTGTAGGTGGCGGACAAAAAATGAAAGCTGCTGGTGGTAAAAAAGCACTATGTGTTAACCACGAAGTTGGAAACGTTGCGCTAGACAGAAGATGTGCTGGATTCAAAAAAGGTTTTGGTGGATCAGTTGACATCTTAGGAACTTCTAATGACCCAACAGAAATTCAAAAAGCTGTTGCTGCTAAATTAGGTGGTGGATATGACACTATCCTAACTTTAGGTGCTGGTCTTGCAGGTGAAGCTGCTCTTAAAGCTTTAGAAGCTGCAGGAAAAGTTGGTTCTGTTAAACTTGGTACATTCGATATGTCACCAGGAATGTTAAAAGCTGCTGCTGCAGGTAAAGTAGAGTTTTTAATTGACCAACAACAATACCTACAAGGTTACTTACCAATAGCAATTTTTGGTCAGTACATGAGATATGGAACTATGCCAGCTGGAGTAGTTATGACTGGTCCTGGTTTCGTAACTCCTGATAATGCTGCTAAAGTAATTAAGTGGGCAGCTCAAGGTTACAGATAAAAAATACTTTAAAAGGCCTAGCTAACTTTTAGTTAGGCCTTTTTTCTAAACAAAATTCAAAACAAAATGTCTGACAAAGCAAAAAGTATCGCATCAAAAAAAACTTCAGGTCAAGACGAAAGACTTAAAGAAGTATCAAAACTAAGATTGCTTTTAAATAGACCTGAATTAGGTGCTGTTGGTGGTGCAATTTTAGTATTCATATTTTTTGGAATAGTTGCAGGTGACACTGGAATGTTCAGTGCATATGGAACTCTTAACTTTTTAGATGTTTCTGCAAACTTAGGAATAATTGCAATTGCAGCAGCAATGCTAATGATTGGTGGTGAATTTGATTTATCAATTGGATCAATGATTGGTTTTGCAGGAATTTGTATAGCAATACCTGCAATTTATTGGGGTTGGCCTTTATGGATAAGTATTATTTTTGCTTTTGCTATGGCAGTACTAGTTGGTTATTTCAATGGTATCCTTGTTGTTAGAACAGGACTTCCATCTTTTATAGTAACTCTTGCAATGTTGTTTATTTTAAGAGGAGCAACATTAGCAATTACAAGATTAATTACAGGAAGAACACAAGTTCCAGGCTTAAGAGTTTTAATTGAGAATGATCCAATCGCGTGGATGTTTGCAACTGACACTTTCAAATGGTTGTTTACTTGGTTAGGTTCAATGAATTTAATCGCATTAAGAACTGATGGAACTCCATTAGCTACTGGCATTCCTCCTTCAGTAATATGGTTTATTGCAGCTACGCTTTTTGCAACATGGATATTGATGAAGACTAGATATGGGAACTGGATTTTTGCATCAGGAGGAGACAAGAATGGTGCAACAAATGTTGGTGTGCCTGTTGGAAGAGTTAAAATAAGTTTATTTATTGGGACAGCAGTTGCAGCAACTATTTTTGCAACTATTCAAGTTTTAGATGCTGGTTCTGCAGATACTATGAGAGGAAATTTAAAAGAATTAGAAGCAATTGCAGCAGCAGTCGTTGGTGGGTGCTTGTTAACCGGAGGGTATGGTTCCGCAATTGGTGCAGCTTTTGGAGCATTAATATTTGGAACTGTATCTATGGGAATATTTTATACAGATGTTGATACTGATTGGTTTAAAGTGTTTTTAGGAGCAATGATGTTGATTGCTGTAGTGTTTAATAATTACATTAGAAAACGAGTAACAGAGACAAAATAATGTCAGAAAATTTAATTGAATTTAACAACATAAGTAAATTTTTTGGAAAAGTGATTGCTCTTAAAGATGTCACTATGAAATTAAAAAAAGGTGAGATCATGTGTTTACTTGGTGACAATGGTGCAGGAAAATCTACACTAATTAAAACTTTAGCAGGTGTTCATAAACCCGATGAAGGTGAGATAGTAATTGAGGGTAAAAAAACTGTTTTTGACTCACCTAAAGATGCCTTGGATATGGGAATTGGAACTGTTTACCAAGACTTAGCTTTAGTTCCATTAATGAGTGTCACAAGAAACTTTTTTATGGGAAGAGAGCCATTAAAGGGACTACCTTTTTTAAAAACTTTCGATATTGAAAAGGCAAATCAAATTGCTGCTGAAAGAATGGGTCAAATTGGAATTGACGTAAGAGATCCTTCTCAAGCAGTTGGAACAATGTCTGGTGGTGAAAGACAATGTTTAGCTATATCAAGAGCTATATATTTTGGTGCAAAAGTTTTAGTTTTAGATGAACCAACTTCTGCACTTGGTGTTCATCAAGCATCAATGGTTTTAAAATATATTGTAAAAGCGGCTTCACAAGGTTTAGCTGTAATTTTAATTACGCATAATGTTCACCACGCATATCCTGTGGGAAATAGTTTTACTGTTCTTAATAGAGGTAAAAGCTTAGGAACTTTTAATAAAAAAGATATTAGCCGAGAAGAGCTATTAGGAATGATGGCTGGTGGAGAAGAGCTAGATAAACTTGAAGTTGAATTAAAAGAGATGGATAGACTAAGTAAAAATTAGTTAATCATTTTCAAACCATATTAATCCTAAATCATTTTTAACAAATGCGAATTTTGTTATAATTTAAATATAAAAAAGGAGGAATAATGAAGTTTGTTGTACTAGGTAAATACTCAACTCAAGGTCTTGCTGGTTTCGTTAAGAACCCTTCAGATAATAGACAAGAAGCTGCAAAAAAAATAACTGAAGCTGCTGGTGGAAAACTTATAGAAATGATGACTCTTAGAGGAGCATATGATTTCATAGCTATTATTGAAGGATCAGATTTTGAAACTATGGCAGGTATGAAGATGTTAATGCAATCAACTGGCACAATTGAAGACATGAATATCATGGAAGCTGTTGATTTTAACAAAGCTGCAGAAAAAGCTGCAAAAGCTGCATCTTCTTATCGACCAGTTGGAAAATAAAACTTTAATGAAAGGTTCTAAGACTAGAAGTTAGTATTTTTTTTTATTAAGATAAAAATAATAAAAAAAAAATGCTTATAGATAGTTTCGGTAGAACATTTCCATATATAAGACTTTCAATTACAGATGTTTGTAATTTTAAGTGTGGGTATTGTTTACCTAATGGTTATCAAATCGATAAAAGTGACAATAGAAAATTTCTTCATCTTGATGAAATAAGACGTCTCGCAAAAGTTTTTTCAAAATTAGGTGTAAATAAAATAAGACTTACTGGCGGTGAACCAACAGTAAGAAATGATTTTTTTGAAATAATTAAAATCTTAAAACATGAAGCTGGAATAAAAAAAGTTGTAATTACCACAAACGGTTATCATTTAGACAAAAAAGCAAAGATGTTAGTAGATAGTGGGATAAATGGTATTAATATTAGCATTGATAGTCTGGATAGAAATACATTCAAAAATGTTACAGGTCATGATCGATTACCAGAGATTTTAAAAGGAATTAATATCCTACAAGATTTAAATTTTGAAAATATTAAGATTAATGCAGTTCTTTTAAATGGAATAAATGCATCAGACAAAGATTTTGAGACTTGGGGAGAATTTATTAAAAAGAACAAAGTAGATTTTAGATATATAGAATTAATGCAAACTGGAGATAACCTGGATTATTTTAAAAAATACCATGTATCTTCAAAAATCTTCAAAGAATATTTAAATAAAAACAATTGGATTTACCAAACCCTAGGTAAGGATGCAGGACCGTCATTAAATTATATCAATCCAGAATATAAAGGGAAATTTGGAATTATAGCACCCTATTCTAAAGATTTTTGTAGAAGTTGTAATAGATTAAGAATTACATCAAGAGGAGATCTTAGATTATGCCTATTTGGCAATACTGGAATAAGTATAAGACATTTATTGCAAAAAGATGATCAAATAGATGAATTGCAAGATCTCATTATGGGACAAATGAAATTTAAAAAAGAATCACATTATTTAGAACTTGGTGAAACTGGTTTAACTAAAAATTTATCTACTACAGGTGGCTAATGTCAAAATTAAAAATTATAAATAAAGAAGATCTTAAAGATTGGGCGAAAGAAATATTTCAAAAAAATTCTTTTAATATGGTTGATGTTTCTTCAAAAAAAGAAACTTTTAGAAGAGCACTTGCGTCAGGTAAAATTTATGTTGGAAAAGAAGTTTTTGATCTAATTAAAAATAAGAAAATGCCTAAAGGAGACCCAATTACCTTAGCTGAGGTATCTGCTGTATTGGGTGTAAAAAAAACAAGTGAACTTATTCCTTTATGTCACCCACTTCCAATTGACCATACGGCTACTAAAATAATTATGAATGAATTAGACAGTTCATTAGAAGTTTTTTGTGTCGTTTCTGCAGTTGCAAAAACAGGTGTTGAGATGGAAGCTATAATGGGAGTTAACTCAGCCTTAATTACAATTTATGATTTAAGCAAAATAGTAAATCCACATCTTAAAATTGATAACGTAAAATTATTAATTAAAGAAGGTGGAAAAAGTGGATTGTGGAAAAACCCTGATGGGCTACCAGATTTTTTAGAAAATATTTTTTAATGAAAATATCAGTTGAACTTTTTGGCGCAGCTAGAGAATTTAGTACTAAATCACATTTAGATTTTGAATTAATTGAAAATTCCTCAATAAAAGATCTTAGAAACCAAATGATAGAGTTTATTGATATGAAATTTAAAGGAAATGAATCTTTCAAAAAAATTATAAAATCATCAGCTTTTTGTTCGTCTGATGATAAAATTGTCTCAGACAATTATAAAATAGTTAAAAAACAAAACTTTAGCATTATACCTCCTATAGGAGGCGGTTAATGCTACATACCAAAATTATTGATACTTCAAAAAATGAGAAGATTGAGATTTCAAAAGCAGAAAATTTTTTAAATCAATCTAAATTTGGTGCTGTAATATATTTTGTTGGAACTGTAAGAGATTTAAATGAAAATAAAACAGTTACTGGTATTACCTATGATGCCAAAGAAAGTATGGTTATCAAAAGTTTTGAAGAAATTTATGAGGAAGCAGATAACAAGTTAAATATCAAAGAAAAAGCAGTATTTATTGAACATGTTAAAGGTTATGTGGGTTTAAAAGAAAAAAGCATTATTATTGGTGTAGCTTGCAAACATAGAGATCAAGCTTTTGTGTTATCTAGATATATAATTGAGGAAATTAAAAAAAGATCTCCAATTTGGAAAAAAGAACATTATCAAAATGAGGATAGTGAGTGGTTGAAAGGAGTATCTCTAAATAATTAAAATGATAAAATTTAAAAATTCAGAAATTACACCAGAAAGTATTTATACAAAAAGAAGATCTTTCATTAAATCTATAGGTCTTGGAGCAAGCTCACTAGCTATGTCTACTATACCATTTGTAAATAAATCTTTAGCAAGTGAGAGAGATAAATTAACAAGTTATAAAGATATTACGACTTATAATAATTATTATGAGTTTGGAACATCAAAGAGTGATCCTCATAGAAATTCTCAAATATTTAAAACAACCCCTTGGGAAATAGCTATTGAGGGAGAAGTTGAAAAACCAATTAAATTATCAATGGAGGAAATCTCAGAAATGTTTGTTTCTGAGGAAAGAGTATATCGTTTAAGGTGTGTTGAAGGTTGGTCTATGGTTATTCCATGGATGGGCTTCTCCTTAAGCGAATTACTATTAAAAGTTAATCCAACTAATAAAGCAAAATTTGTTGAATTTGAAAGTGTATACGATCCTGAGCAGATGAAAGGTCAAAGATACCCTGTTTTGAACTGGCCGTATAAAGAAGGTTTAAGAATTGATGAAGCTATGCATCCTTTAACAACAGTTGTTACAGGTTTATATGGTAAAAAACTTCCAAATCAAAATGGAGCACCACTTAGAATATTTATTCCATGGAAATATGGTTTTAAAAGCGCCAAAGCAATTGTTAAAATTAAATTTGTAGAAAAAATGCCTACCTCGTCCTGGATGTGGGCTTCCCCTAGAGAATATGGGTTTTACTCAAATGTTAATCCTAATGTTGATCACCCAAGATGGTCCCAAGCAACTGAAAGAATAATTGGTGAAGGTGTTTGGGCGCCTAGAGTAAAGACCTTAATGTTTAATGGTTATGGAGATGAAGTTGCAAGTCTTTATAGCGGTATGGATTTAAAAAAAAATTATTAAATTAAATTGAGAAGCTATTCTAAAATTATAGTTTTTTTTCTCTCGCTTTGGCCAATCTACTTAATTACTTATCAAATAGTTTTTAATCAATTAGGACCAGAGCCTGTGGATAGAATTATTAATCACTTTGGTGAATGGACATTAATTTTTATTTTTTTAACTCTCTCAATGACTCCACTTAGGAAAATTACCAAATCGTTGGAATGGATCAAATTTAGAAGAATGCTTGGTTTGTTCGCCTTTTTTTATGCATCTGTTCATATGTTGAGTTACGTTGGTCTAGATTACAGATTTGATTTTGAACCATTGATAAATGATGTTTTAAAAAAGAAGTTTATTTTTATTGGTTTTTCAGCTTGGCTTTTATTAATCCCTCTGGCTGTAACATCATCTCAAAAAATGGTTAGACTCTTGAAACAAAATTGGAAAAAAATTCATAAATTAATTTATGTAATTGCAATTTTTGGTGTACTTCATTTTATTTGGCTATCAAAAACAATATTTTTTAAGCCACTTATATTTTTAATACTTTTAATAATTCTTTTACTTTTTAGGGTTAAAATTACTAAATCAGCTTCTAAAATCTGAAACCTTATCGAAATCTTTAAAGGATTTAAGGCTACTTATATTAATAAAATTTGTTCTATTTTTAAGCCTTTTAACCATAAACTTTGCTCCAAACTGACCTTTAATATTTTTAAATTTTTTTATCAAAGAAATATCAAAACCAATGGGATTACCTAATCTATTTTTATATTTTAATGCGTGAACTAAAAATTTTTTAGTTTTTATAGATCTGCAGATTTTATTTATATCTGATAGTTTAACAAATGGCATATCAGACTGAGCTACAATAAAGCCCTTGTCATTTTTAGATACTTTTTTTAATCCCATTTTTATGGAAGAGGCCATTCCTTTTTTATAGTTTTTGTTATAGGTAAAAATAATTTTTTTATTTTTTTTAATTATTTTTCTTACTTCTTTATATTGATGCCCAAGAACTATAATAATTTTATTTGCTTTACTTTTTTTTAATACATTTAGTGAATAATTAATTAGAGGTTTATTTTTATATAACTTAATAAGTTTATTTTCTGATTTCATTCTTTTGGACAAACCAGCGGCAAGTAATATAACTTTAATCACTTTTTATAAGTTTCAGAAACTAATTGAGCTATAATAGATAAAGCAATTTCTGGAGCAGATTTACCTCCAAGTTTAATTCCAATTGGTCCATGAATTGAATTGATTTCATCATTAGTAAATCCAGCCTCACTTAATCTTTGACATCTGTTTTCGTGAGTTTTTTTACTACCAAGTGCTCCGATATAATAAAATTTATTCTTTAGAGCGAATTGTAAAGCAGGATCATCTATTTTTGGATCGTGTGTTAAAGCTATTAAAGCTGTATTTGAATTTGTTTCAATTTCTTCAAAAGCCTCTTTTGGCCATTTATTAATAACTTTAATATCAGGAAATCTTTGCTCAGATGCAAAATATCCTCTTGGGTCTATGATACTAATTTCAAAATTTAAACTTTTTGCAAAATCAACTAAGTATTGCGCAATATGTACAGCACCAACGATAATTACTTTTATAGGTTTTATATAAGTTTCAACAAAAATCTCTGAATTTTCTATAACCCCATTTTTTTTTGATTTAAAAAATTTTTCTATTTCGTTTGTGTATTTTGAAAACTCTCCTTCTGGAGAAGTTCCAGGTATATAAATCTCACTATTCCCGTTTTCTAAATTTGTAAGAATTGCAAACTCAGTTTTTGATGATTTTTTTTTTAAAATTTCTTCAAGTGTTTTAAGTTTCATTAGTGTATCTGCTCAATATATACTGCAATTTCTCCACCACATGCGAGTCCCACTTCCCATGCACTTTCGTTTGAAACTTTAAATTCTATTTTTTTACAAGGTTTGTTATCTTTAATTAATGACAGGCATTCACTTACAACTGCAGACTCAACACATCCGCCAGAAACAGAACCTGAAAAATCTCCCTTTTCATTGACAATCATTCTGCTACCAACTTGTCTCGGTGATGATCCCCAGGTTTGAATTACTGTTGCTAAAACTACTTTTTGATTAGCTTTGATCCAATCTTGAGCTTCGTCTAAAATTTTCTCATCAAATGAATTTTTCATCTGATAAAATATAGTTTTTAACTAACAAGCATCAACGGCTTTTTTAGCCTGCGTGACAACTAAACTAGCTCTATACTCTGCGGAAGCATGGATATCTGAGTTCATATCAGAACTATCAAGATCCATTCCATCTATTGATGAAGAAGAAAAATTGCCTGAAAGTGCTTTTGCCATTTCTTTATCATTATAAACACATGATTTTGCACCTGTAACAGCAACGTTTACATCACTTTTATGTTTTGCGACATACACACCCACAACTGCATACCTGGACGCAGGATTAGGATGTTTTTGATAGCTTGATTTTTCAGGTATCTGAAATTCTACAGCTTCAATTAACTCACCTTTTTTTAATGCTGTCTCAAACATTCCTTTAAAAAACTTTGACGCTTCAATTTTTCTTTCGTTAGTATGTATTGTAGCGTTTAAAGCTATACATGCAGATGGATAGTCAGCTGATGGATCATTATTTGCAATTGAACCGCCTATCGTTCCTCTATTTCTTACTTGTGGATCGCCAATTCCTTCAGCCAAACTAGACAATGACGGAATTGCTTTTTTAACATCTTTAGAATTGGCAACTTCAACATGTTTAGTTGCAGCTCCTATTGTAACTGATTTACCACTTACTTTTATTCCACTTAATTTTTTAATATTTTTTATATCAATTAAATCCTTATAAGTGGCTAAACCTAACTTCATTGAAGGAATAGTAGTCATCCCTCCTGCTAAAAAAGCAGAACTAGATGAAGCAAGTTTAGATGCTTCTTTGCTATCTTTTGCTGAATGATAATTAAAATCTTTCATAAACCTCCTATGCTGCTTTTGAGTTAGATTTTTTTAGATTTTTACAAGCCTTCCACACTTTTTCAGCCGTAGCTGGCATAGTAACTTCCTGTCCACCTAAAGCATCAATTACAGCATTCATTACTGTTGGTGGTGCTGCTATAGCTCCAGCTTCTCCACAACCTTTAACTCCCAAAGGATTTGTGGTTGCATGTGTGCAAGTATATCCAATATTGAACTCAGGAAAATTATCTGCACGTGGCATCGTATAATCCATATAAGACCCTGTCATCAACTGACCAGTCTCATCATACTCTGCGTTTTCATACAATGCTTGACCTATACCTTGAGCAAGACCTCCATGAACTTGTCCCTCTACAACCATTGGATTAATTATTCTTCCAAAGTCATCACAAGCTGTATATTTTTCAAGCTTCACATGTCCTGTTTCAGGATCTATCTCTACTTCTGCAATATGTGTTCCTGCTGGGAAAGAAAAGTTTGAAGGGTCATAAAAAGAAGTTTCTTTTAAACCAGGTTCGTCACCTTCTGGTAATGGAGATTTCATTTCATCTCTAACACCAGGTAAATAACAAGCAAAAGCTACTTCTCCAATTGTTTTCTTTTTATTCGATTTAGAAACAATAAATTCACCATCTTTAAACTCAACATCTTCAGGATTTGCCTCTAACATTTTTGCTGTAACTCTTTTACCTTTTTCAACTATTTTTTTACAAGCATTAACAATAGCAATACCACCCACAGCTAAAGATCTAGAACCATAGGTTCCCATTCCAAATGTTCCTTTATCTGTATCTCCATGAACAATGTCTATATTTTCTATTGGTACACCTAACTCATCCGCTGCTATTTGAGCAAAAGTTGTTTGGTGACTTTGTCCGTGACTATGTGAACCTGTGTAAACAGTAACTTGTCCAGTAGGATTGAATCTTACTTCTGCAGACTCCCATAATCCCACTCCGCATCCTAAAGACATTACTGCAGCAGAAGGAGCAATACCACATGCTTCAAAATAAGAAGTAACACCAATACCTCTTAGCTTGCCTTTAGCTTCAGACTCTCTTCTTCTTGCCTCAAAACCTTTATAGTCTGCCATCTGTTTAGCTTTTTCCATTCCAGCAACATAATCTCCAGAATCTACTGTATGAACTAATGTCTGTTTAAAAGGGAATGCCGTTGGGAAATTTTTAATTCTAAGTTCAGTTTTATCTATCCCTAATTCCATAGAAGCTTTTTCAACTAATCTCTCAATTGTGTATGTAGCTTCAGGTCTTCCTGCACCTCTATAAGCATCTACTGGAGCTGTATTTGTATATACAGCTTTGACGTTTGTATAAGCTGCTGGAATTTCATAAACCCCAGTTGCACAAGGTCCAAATAAATAAGTTGGTGTCACTGTGCCAAATACTCGAGCATAAGCTCCAAGGTTTGCAATGGTTTCATTTTTAAAACCAAGAAACTTTCCATCTTTAGTAACTGCCAGTTCTGCATGAGTAACATGATCTCTTCCATGAATATCAGTTAAAAAAGATTCTGATCTTTCTGCAACCCACTTAATAGCTCTATTAATTTTTTTAGCTGCCCAGCTACAAACAATATCTTCGTTATAGACATTAATTTTTGAACCAAAACCACCACCAACATCTGGAGCTACAACTCTTAACTTATGTTCAGGAGCTACATTTCCAAAAGCAGACATTATCAATCTTGATAAATGTGGATTTTGACTTGTTGTATATAAAGTAATCTCTTCAGATGCTGCATTGTAATCAGCAACACATGCTCTTGGCTCCATTGCATTTGGAATTAATCTATTATTAATGATATCAATAGAAATTACTTTATCAGCCTTATCAAATGCTTCTTTAACTTTTTGTCTATCCCCTAATAGCCAGTCAAAACAAAGATTTTTATCAATTCCTTCATGGATAGTATCTCCATTCATAGCGTCTGCAGTACTTGTTACTGCTTTTAATACTTTGTAATCAACTTCAACTTTTTCGG
>Ga0181575_10000972_pt1 | contig 20664 bp, 9 predicted proteins | sample 101ome_23_FD_145599 | JGI IMG/M metagenome (GOLD analysis project Ga0181575, IMG submission 145599) | Coastal salt marsh microbial communities from the Groves Creek Marsh, Skidaway Island, Georgia - 101411CT metaG (spades assembly) | ecosystem: Environmental > Aquatic > Marine > Intertidal zone... | reverse complement strand
CTATATAACCCAGATTCAAATCTATATTACTATTATTCAATACAACATTTCCCCAGAAATTTGCTGTACCTGTAGAAGATATTGAAAATTTCGTACTGCTGTTTACTGACCAAGTATATCCACGGCTTGTACTATTATTATTAAATTCTAATCCATTATTACCGTGTGTGATTGTATTAACATAGCTACTAGAACTATTTGAGACAATTCTTAATGCATCTGATGATGATCCAGAATCCCAGATAGAAATACCTTGTCCGCCGCCACCATTTACTGTCAAAGTATAATCAGGCGATAAAGTACTAGTAAGAATACCTACCTTTCCGCCAGCTGGTTGCAATGCTAAAGGATAAGCAGTATTTTGCCCTAGGGCGGTGACTTGAATATAGTTTACATAAGGTGTACCAGCCATTGCGCCCATCGACATAATAGTTGATGTACTACCATGCACTGTAAGCGCTGCATTTGTGGCTGATGTTGTACTGAGACTTGGATTGGCGCCAGTATGTGAGATATACAGTTTGCCGTAAGTAGCAGTATTACCAATAGCAACACCGTTAGTGCTAGCGTTGACAAAGAGAGTATTAGTATCTACTGTCAAATTACCTGTTGTAGATAATGTGTTAGTATCTAATTCACCGCTGACCGTGAGACCGTCGAGTGTATCAAATTTTTGTGCAGTTGCCATCTCTATCTCTTTTTATAATTTGAATATTCCGTCGACTGCCCATGTAACGTCAATATCTGAGCCGTCTGGTGTAATTGGTAATCCGTCTATATTTGTATCCATCCAAGCAACAAGTCTGCTCGTTGCCGTATTTCCAGTATCTATCCAAAATAAAAGTGCATCTGCATCACCATCAGTAGAAGTATCAGACACTGATGTAAATGTAATGTCATCAGCATCGAGCACACCATTTGTCACAGTTACATTTGATAAAGTCACAGTAGCTAGTACTGAATTAGCAGTCGTGACGTCATCATAAAATTCATCAGTTGCAATAAATGGCTCAGCTGCAATATTAGCATCAATCAAAGAAACCTTTACGGTTTCTGTAGTTAGCGAACTATTCACAGCACCGCTGAGTAGTGCTTCCTTATATTTATCGTATATTGCATTAGCCATTATGATCGAGTCTCAATTTTCAGAATAGTAAAGTTATGTATATTTGAACCACTTGCAGAAGTGCAAGTTGCGCTGAGATTTACATGTGTTGCATTTGACGATGGCACTATAGTTACATTAGCCATATTATTTTCAATTTCACCATATCGAGTATAATAGACATCACCGTTGTCTGTAACACCAACATTAATCTCTACCACGTATGCTGAGTCAGAAGAACCAGATCTATCACCGTGTACAAAATACTTAAATCCTTTAGTCTGTCCAAGCGGGAAGCTATCAATTACAGTTGCTGCTGTTGTCGATACAGAAGTATTTGAACCAGAGAAACCAACATCTGGAATCTCGAACGTAGAACCAATTACTACGTTAGCATTTAGAGTTCCACTTACATCAATCGATTCAAATTGAGTAGTACCGCCAAGTGTTAAATTAGAGGGTAATGTTGCAGCTACATCAACTATTAAGTTATCAACAGTTAATGTGTCAGTGCTTGGATTAAAGGTAAAAGTTGAATCTGCTGTTGCATCACGATAACCTGATGTTGAAGATACAAAAACAACCGGGAAAGAAGAGTTCGATCCAGAAGTGTGCATCTGAATTGTATTTGATTGCGCAGCTGTGCCAGAAATATTGGATGAAATTTCTCCTGGCAATCTAGCATCATTTACTGTACCAGTCGTCAACTGTGATGCACTTATAGCAGTCAACTGAGCGCCATTACCAACAAAGTTATTAGCAGTGACTTCGCCTGTAATTGTTGCATTGAGATCTACTTGAAGAGTTTGTACATCTGCATTTGTTACCCACAATTCAGTCCATGGCGCAGCTGATGTACCGAGGTCGACAGCTCCAGTAGGTACGATGTCTGTATCGACAACTCCGACCATGCTAATTGTATGTGATGCTGAAGAGCCTAGATCTACGTCACCTTCGATAAGTAATCCATCACCTACAACATTTCCGATAACATTGATACCAGTAGATGTTGTAGCAAACTTTAGAGAATTATTATGATATAGATCTGCAGAACCATTATCATTAAATACTGCATAAGCTTCTTGTAAATCACCGCTACCTATCCATACTAAATTTGTACCGCCGATGTATAAATTACCTGTGCCGACTTCTGTAATATAGCTATGATTTCCATTATGATATATTTGCAAATCAGCAGCATTACCAAAACTTGCAGATACACTATTTTTAAATAATAATCTATTGGTTGTTGAGATCCATTCTAATTGATCGGGGCTAGTACCATCAAAATATACATTAGCTTCGAAATTTGCATACGATGTGACAAGCAATGTATCGGTATCAAAAAGACCATTTGCTTCTACACCGTCATTACGAGTAATTAATTTTTGGTCACCATTGAAGTGCATCGATGCACCTTGGCCAGCAGTACCACAGAAATATGCTTGTCCGCTTGTATCTTCAAGCTGCATATTATTCGCTTGAAGTACTAAATCACCGGCACCTTCTTCTCTAATATATGTGTTAGAACCTTCGTGATACATGGTGAAATCACCACCAGTACCCATAGTGAGATAATTATTATCATCGAAGTTCAGTGTATTGGCTGATTTATCCCAAGTAATAGTATTAGCGCTAGTTGAACCTTCTATACCAATATCGTCTTGGAACCGAGAAGTGCTTCGAACTGTGAGTGTATCTGTATTTGCTTCATTAGCAATCAATACACCATCATTGGTAATCGTAACTTCTAATGTGTCAGATTGAGGAGAATACAAACGAGTAGCAACACCATCGTCACCTTCAAAATAGCGAGAACCCGCAGTTCCACGTATTATTAAATCAGTAGCTTCGATATAGAGGTTACTACTAACGCCAGCTTCCCTAATATAACTATTAGTGCCATCATGCTTGATAGTTAAATCATTATCGTCGCCCCAAACGACTGGTGTGTTATCTCTGACGTATAATGTATTAGCTGATGCATCCCATGAGAGGTTATTAGAATCAAGACCAGTAGATCCGTCGAAGTTAGCATCTGATTGAACGCGTAGAGTAGTAGTATTAGCTTCGCCATAAATCTCTACACCATCGGGAGAATTATCTGCATCAGATGCACTATCAATAGTAGATAATCTTTCTGTTCCAGCGGCAAACAATGCAACTTCATTTTCTCCAGTTGCATTCGCTGTCATGTAATGAGTGCCGCGACCGATATTAGTCAGCTCAAAGCCTTCATTAACTTCGACATAAAGGTCACGATCATCAGCTTTGATAAATGCATTAGATCCGTCAGTAAACAGTTGGAATTTGTAAGTGGTAAGATTTTCTGTACCATCGTAAGTAGTAGAACCACCCATTAAGATCTTATTATCGTCGAAAATTACGAGATCATCTTCGAGGATAGCATCACCGTGTACAGTGACACCATATGAATTAGTTGTGAGTCGAGCTGCATTATTCCAATAGAGTATAACTTCTCCATTGAGATTGGCAGTCATCATATTCTCGCCACCAGTTTCTGTTCTTAACTCGTAGCGATCAGTAATTAGATTTAGATTAGCAGTTGACCGAATATCTTGAATGTCTGTATTTGAGTACATTCTATTATCAGCTGCAGAATAGAACATCTCATATTGGCCTGTACCACCAAATACTTCTGTGCCTGATGCTCCACCAAATGTTGCTCGTACATCATCATTGAAGTTTAGTTGATTATTTGAGCTTTGCCAATGTAGTTGAGCATTTGTATTACTGCCTGCAGGACCATCACCTACATATAATACATCGTAACGTAGCTCGGTTGTATTCTCAACGATTAAGCCATATGTAGAGTTGACATAAACTTCGGTAGATTCATTAGTGTATGTAGTATTAGAAACAATATAGAGTGTATCAGCTGTAATTGTATTACTAGCATTATCCCAGATACCACCCCGTAATCCACCAAATTCTACATTTGCAAATGTACTATCATCAGTGCCATCATTTCTACCGTCATTGATAACGACCATGGTATTTGCAGTAAACTGGCCGAAAAGAGTAGCGTTACCATAGGTCATTGAACCACCTGGCAAACTGTTTGCTGTCATGATTTGAGTAGTACCAGACACAAATTGACCTCGCAAATAAAGCGAGATGTCGTTAGTCCTATTCAACCAATCAGCAAATGTGTTTACGGCTGGATCTAATTGTGGAAAATCTGACAGTAATGCCATTATCTTGTTCCTACTATGTGTTTTTGGAGGATCTGCTTGATTTGAATAATTTCTCTTTCGAGCTTATCTATCTTGTCTTGCATTTCTCGTTCTTTATAAGCTCGAGCTCTGTTCATTTTATAGTGCTCGAGATCCTTCTTATTGGTATTTATAAACGAACCTTCGCCTATAGAAACATAATCTTTTTCAACTGCTGACATTATGCAGTGACTCCGATCACTCTGTAATCGTCAACTTTCGGTACAAGTTTTCTGTCTGAAGCTAGCAAGACAATCTTAATAGCGACTCGATTGTAAGTATCGTAAGGTGTACCAGCTGTATTAAAGTATCGTACTGCATTGTAATTATCAGGATTACGATAAGCAGTTTCAGCTGCATCAAGTGTCGATACTACAAATCCTTCACCAACAATATTATTGTTACTTACTGATTCAGTTAATGTAATCGTTTGGTTTGCAGTATGAACTGAATCAACAGCAAACAATTGATAATTTTCTGGGAATAGCGGGCTAGAAATCTTAATAATATCGTTCGTAGAAACAGTTGATACATCAGTTGTTCCAGATTCTCCAGTAATATCTGCGCTATTAAGTACAGTTGTAAATGTACCAGCTTTTTCAGTCGTTGCAGTTGTATTAGCGAAACTAAATTCCATTTCTTTGTAATCATTCAATGATCCAGCTTTACTGAACTTATCGTCACCAACTGTTCTTTCTAGCTTAGTCCATTGCTTATCATCAAATGCATCAGGATCAGCATTATTATGAATCTTAGCATAAACTTCAATATCAGTATTTCGAGGTCGATATGCATTCATAATAAGTTTAATATCTTCAGCATTGTTTCCGTCACCCAACTCAAGAGTTGTAGAGACATGTCGAGTCAATGCATTACCTTTATTAAGATGCTCATTAGTGCTATCGTTATTAATTAACCATCGATGAGTGACCATATCCATTTCGTTCAAATCAATAGTCGGTGCTGAATATGATCGATCAGTCTCACCAAGATATTGATAAGTCAAATTGATTTCAGCTGACTTCATTTGCTTATCAAAATTTGTACCACCTAATCTAATTTGATCTACTTCTTGCGAAGTAGAAATAATCCATCCAGCATAGTCTTTTACATGGTTGGGAGCATTGAGATAAAAGATTTTATCATTATCGTACAACTTATATACGCCGCCAGTTAAATCTTCAGAAAGATTGTAATAAGTCACAGGTTTAAATTTCGGTGGTAGTTGAGCATTCCAGTTTGATCGGAATACTGAAATTGGCAATGGATTATAAGAAGAAATAACCCCAGTTGTACCAGAATCTACACCTTCAATGGTATCATTAACAGCAAATATCATATTAGAATCTGAATCATATTGAGTATAATTTACAGACGAATCAGATAGTCGAATATTCGAGAAATAATAATCGTAATATTCAACTTCGCCTACAACTGTTTTAAACCATGTACCAGCAGGTAAATTTGAAGTACCACCAATTGTTCTTTCAGCATATTCTTCGACATAGACTACAGTCGCACTACCAGCAAATGATTTATCTACAGTGAATACTTGTTTAATAGTAGAATCTGTATTATCAGTTAATATTAGTTTGTCACCATCGCTGAGTGTTGCAAAATTAGTGTTACTTCCTATGATTTTATTTGTGCCAGCAGCAATATATACTGTGCTCGATTCATTTGTGCGAACTTTAAATACTTCTTCACCTGGTTCCCATGTTGCCGCAGTACTAGTAAGATTAAAGAATTCGTATGAAGCATTGTGTAAAGTAACATCAACAGATGACAATGTATATTCAGCAATATTTACATCGAATTTAATATCTAAATCGTTTTTTGGAGTCCACGTTGATGCAGCTGCAGTTTTACGCTTTGCTTTTTCTCTATCATAATAGAAAACATCACCTTTATGACCCTTCGATGAACCTTGCGATCTTTCTTCAGTTTTTACACCATCTACAAGAGTTAAATCGCCCTTTTGATTCATCCATAAAGAAAAATTAGTGTCTTCTAAATTAATAGCGATAGCATAATAACGATTTGTCTTCAATCGCAGCGGACTTTTAAATGTAAAAGTTGTACCAGAAGTCGCGAGAGGAGAAGCTTTAATTTGATTATAATCCAATTGTACTTCTGAACCAGCATATCGCGATGTAATAATTGGTGTGCCATCAGCTTCACACTGTAGAATAGAAATATTAATACCAGGATTTGCTAAACCAGAAGAATTTTGTTTAATAATTGGTTTAGATCTAATATACAAAACAACGTCGAGTAAATCTACTGTATCTGATCCATCAACTTTCAGCGCATCAACAAAAAAAGTTTGATAGTAATTACTACGCGTAGGAATTTCAACCATTGGCCCTTCAGCTTGACCTGTAAATGGCAATTGACAATCACATATAATACCTGGAGGCAGTGCATCTTCCGGCCGCGGAGGTGGATTTACAACAGTAGTAGTACCACCATCATCATCAACAGTCACCGGTGGCGCAATTATCTTTTTAAGAGTTTTAATCTTTCCTGCACCATCAGGATCGTTTACACTACTATAAGCAATAAGTTTGATCTTATCTCGACCTAAATCATTCTTTTGAGTACGTGTGTGCCAAAACTTCCACATTTTAGTGAAGTCTTTAGAACCATTAGATTTAGTACCTGAAACAGTAGCATCATCTGTACCAAATGGCCTTGTTTTAATTTCAAGTTTGCCATTCGCGTCTGATTTTAAATATGTAGTAAGACCTCTGTTTCCTTGACGATGAGTATTATTTTTAACAGATTTACCGACTGGTTTCGAAAACGACGTAAGATCTTCAAATTGATTACCAGGATGATTATCGAGCATCACCTTATACTTAGTATTAGGCTTTAATCCTGTGGTTTTTAGTTTTACCCATTTGGGTTTATTTTTACCACGAGAAGCTCTAGGCATCGCGAAAATATTTTCATTTCGGCGCCTAATATGGTTAATACTGCCTCTTAGTCTTTTACGTGCCATTTATAAAAATCCTTAGCGTTTATCGAGCTTGAAATCAAAAATTGAATTATGAATACCTATGCTGTTTACCATCGCAAATTTCGGACCTTGCTTCATGCGTATCTTGACGTTATGGTGTAAGATGTATTCTCCATCTTTTTCACCTGCCCAGAAGTTCTGATCACCACAATCCATTGGCCTAACGTCGAGTACACCCATATCTTCAACAGAAATAACAGTATCGAACCATGTTTTACCATCTTTCATAACTGCTACTTTCTTATCACCGACATCTGGAGCATCATAGTATTTACCTTCATCAGTCCACAAAGGTGCTGAAGTAGAACATACTAGACTAATACCAGCTTCAGTTGTAACCCTAACACATTGTTCAGGTTTAGTCACTGCATTGATAACAGTACCTTCTACTATTTCTAGATCTTCGGTACCCAACAGTACTGCAGATCCGGGCATCATTTGATGTGCTCTATTTTGACCTTCAGTAATAACTGGCAAATAGCTGTCCACGTGTACACAACCACCGCCACCGCCAGGTTTGGTAGGCGGAGGTGGAGGAGGTGGAGGCGGCGGAGCGGGCGGATCCGGCGGCTCAACAACTGGCTCTGGTGGTGGTTCTGTAGGTGGTTCCGGATCGGGGGCCGGCGGGCCAGAAGGTGGAACTGGAGGCGGATTAGATTCTACCTCGATATTACATTCTGGATCATTTGTACTCACACAGCCATCATCACCACTGTTATTTGTTGGCGGTGTAGTTTGTTCTGTACAACCAGGATCCGGCGGATTGGGACTACAACCGCATGCTGATGAACAAACTACAGTATCTGAAGCTGTAACAGTACAACCACCAGGACCAGTACCTTGATTACCAGTATATGTGTATGTTACTTGTGAAGTTCCCGAACATGAAACTTTGTAAAAGCTTCCAGCTGGTGGACAACTTTGCTCGGGCGGATCAACAATAGGTGGTGGTGCTACATAACACTTAGGTGAATTTGGTACAGTATAACCAACTTCTGTACCATAGTTACCATCACACTGATACACATACAGTGTGCTACCTATACAACGATCGTATTTAAATGTGCCCTTAGGACATGCAGGCGGTCTAGTATTGACAGCTGTTTGACCAGAATCATATATTGCGTCAGCTTGTGTAGTTGCAGGATAGCAAATTTCAAAGTTAAATACTTCTTTTGCTTTGTGCGCTCTGACTGTAATATATCGACCATCTAAATGATTATAAGGGAATAGCAATTTACCAGCACCTGTCCAGGCTTTGTAGCCTCCAGAAACAGATGAACCACCAATTTCTACATTAATACTTCCTGGTGTTGTGTTTGCGTATTCGAACCATGGATTTGTAGAATATGGAACAATTTGATCTCTACCATTTTTAACTGGATATAGTTTTTTGTATAGTTCGATGGCCTCGTCAGCACCAAGAGCTACAAATTTATCAGTTTTTGTAGGGTCTACTTTCAATGTACCTGTTTCTTGACTGTTTAATGTTGGTGGAGTCTTAGATTGAATGACTTCATATGAAATACCGCCCTGCGGATTAAAGAATCTAATCTCAACATATCTTTGTACACCATCGGTTTCATTAGTAGCGACAAATGTAAACTCTTCCCATACTCTTTGTAATTTTTCGTATGGTGTAGTAGTAGTATCTCCAACGTTTTGCTTATTTCTATTTGATTCAAATTCACAGAATTCTTCAATCTCAGGTACATATGGTTCAACATATGGAGCATATGTAGCAATGGTCTGACTAATTAGATTCTTTCTCTTATGAGGGAAAGTAATCTTATTACCAATTACATATTTTGAAGATACAGCAGCAACTTCAAAATCAATATTGAGTGTTGTTCTATCGGGCTGTAATACGTATTCATAGATAGATGCATTATAATATGATAGGTCTCTATTTGAAAGACCATAGTTTTCAAAATTATCTACAAAGAAACCAAACTTAAATCTTTCTAATGTACTATCAACAGAACTTTGAATTGTTTTATTAATTGTCTTATTTTCAAGTTCTGACATATTTTGATTATATTCAAGAGCATTAATTCTTCTCTCAAGATTACCAATTTCAGACATCGTATATACACGATTCTGTGGATCAACTTTGAACAACTGATTTTGGAATTTGCTAATTCTAACAAATTGCTGATTACTATTTTCTACAAACGTAGACATAATTTCTTTCAATTCTGTCGAAGGTCTTTCCGGAATTGATGGATATGGTTTTACACTACACTTATAAAGACTGAGTTTATTGGGCTCAGTATGCTTTTGTAATTCTCTAGCACCAGTTGTAACTTCGAAACTACCATCAGACTTCACACTGATTTCATCTGTACGACCTTTATAGTATGTAATATCATAATCAAAATTACTTTGAGGTTTAGGATATCGGTATTGTGAGTAGGCAAATGACACTGCTGCAGAAGATGCACAGTTTGCTTGCGCCGGATCTGTCGTAATATTTGCAGTCGGTGCTGCCATTGGTCTAAAATCAACACACTCGCGAAGATCAAAATAGCGGCCCCTCTCACTTACCATCTCTGGAATTTCGAGAGTATGCATTACACCATTAGTTACAGTATTTGCACGCAATGTAGTAAGATCTTGCTCATCACTGATATTATAAGAGTTAATTACTTTCGCGCCATGCTCATCACCATCGTACAAGTAATCAAATTCGATAAGTATCTCGGTTGCAAGCGTAGAAGATGAGGATGGTCTTTGATAAAGATAACCATGACCCCAATATGCATCACGTTGATTATTATCGACATAGAATTCAGATGTAATATTAGTATCTGATGTAGTGGTGCCATTATATACATTTGCTAATCGAATAATACCAGACACACCAAGGTTTTTACCTTTATCCCAATCTCCAGTTGTATTACACAGTACGTAGTACTTACGCCGAACTTGCATACTGACAATAGTATCTACAAGTTTTCTATCAGTCGTTATACTAAACGCATTATTTACAGGAGTTACAGCTACACCCAAGTTAATGACAAGATCTAAATCGTTTGCACCACCAATTTCCGCGGTAGAAGTTGATCGTAAAGAAAGATCGATAGGAATATCTTTCGGGAAAATGCGAGTAATACTACTATCACCAGCGCCTACAGATGATGGTTCGAAAATATCATCTGCGTCTGGATCCGTTTGAGCTCGAACAGTTAATTTATTTTGTCCACCAATAGCTACAATTTGACCGACCTTATCATTTTCATCTTTAATCCAATCACCAACTCTCAAGTCAGTTACAAATGTCTCACCTGTATTAGTAGTAATTGTAATTTCATTATTTGAAGCGCCGCCATACGCAACATTAGAAATATTCATCGATGAATATTGAGCAGCAGAAGCAATAATATCTTGTTTTGGTATAATAACTAGATCTTTTTCTTCTTGATCATTAAGAAAACCTTGACCACCTGAATACGGCCAACTTTCACCCGTAGCAGTTAGAGAAACAGTAATTTGACCACTGCTACTTACACTATAATACGTATTTGCAGTAGTTCGATAAATGTACGAAGTATTAGTAATGCTTGTAGCTGGTAAATTAGTGCTAAAAATAAGTGCATTTCGATCTGCATCTACGATTTGAGCAACTTCGCCGTAAGCATCTAGAACATAATCAGAATTACCTAGTTCGATTTGCACTTCACCAGCAGATTTAAGTGACCGAATAATATTTTGATTTGATTGAATAGTCACTACATCTGCAATGCCATCTTCAGCCATTAAACCAGAATCAAGATCAGTATAGATCGATCGTACGTCTTTAAAGTTTTTGCCCTTATTCATCCGAATATCATAAAGATAAATTCGGTATTCCGCATTAGGTGTACCAATAATACCGCTGACATATGTCATGCTTCGAATCTTCGCTGATCCGATTTGAGTACCACCGAGAGAAGAAGAAACCGTATTTGAACCTTCTACACCATCATAATCATAACCACTAATAAAGTTAGCAGCGGCATCTTTTAACAATACATCACCGTCATCGTTAAAAGATGAAACGCCTGCAACTTCATTTACTTCCACATAAGCGGCATAATTTAAATCGATATCTTCATTAGTTTTAGTGGCAGTATCAGTACCCTTATTAACATTCTTAACAAAGTTTGTCTCTGTCTTTATTCTATATCCGCCAATGTAAGCATGACCTGGATCAACTACATACGAGAAAGTAGTATCAGAATCTTCGAAATCTAAAGGCGATCGAGTTGTTGCTCGGAATTCGTCGAGAACATAGTTACCAGACTCATCATAAGTTCTCTGAGCGATCATGTCACCCAATTTATTGTATTGTGTAGTCTTATTCTGTTGGAAAGGTTTGCCTTCTGAGAATCTAATAATTGGGAAGAAGTTAGTTGCTGTTTTCTCTTCAGTGGCGGTTCTGACTATAAGTACAGGAGAAACTTTTAATCGATCAGCACCAGGAGCAGTCTGATTAAGGAAACCAGATGCGTTGTCATATAAAGTTGCATCTGTAAATACGTTGACTACTGATTCAGTGCTATCAAAACCAACTGATAAATCGCTAGGCGTATTTGAGAACTTGCTCACCATCTTAAATTGCGGAGAAACGTTTAAGAATAAACCTTTTTGATAAATTTGGCCAGATGCTACTGAGATACCATAGCCTTCACCCGTAGGATTAGTTACACTCGCACCAGCTGTAACTGTTTGATACCAGTTTTCTGGATCTAATTGGAGGTTATTCAAAACAGTAGAATTAGATGCACCAACTGAATATAAGCTGATATGAGGAAGAATATTATATCCAAATCCACCTCGAGTGATTTCAGCTGATGTAATTTGACCACCTGCCGTTGTAGTAATTTTGCCTGTAGCGTTTTGTCCGATAAACGCAACAACTTTAAATTGATTTCCCGCTCCTGTACCTGTTGTACATTCTAGCAATTGATCGACTTCGATATCCCATCGTGAAGCATCAATATTACTACCATATTGATATGCTGTATTTGGTTTTACACGTAGAATCAAGCTATCATTTTCTGGATGAGGTATAGGATCATGTGTTACAATCATTGAGATATTGCCAGTTGCAACATCTGAAATTACATCATTGACTGCGAATGTATTCGGGAAATTTGCATCACCGTTTGAAGCAGTACTAATTTCTATTGCAGAAGTAATAACAACTACGTCGTTATTAGAAAATACTGAAGCGTCATTTGAGTTATTTGTAACTGTAATATCAAACAATCTTTCATCTTGATGGAATATTCTAATTTCTTCGCCTGGTTGGAATTCATCTTCATCATTTACTGTAGCTGTATCAACAGCTTCATCATCTTGATATGTAATATATAGTGTTTTTAGATTGACATTATCACTTTCAAAACCTTCTTCAACATGGTCAATAATAGCAATTTTTCCTGTTGATTGACCATTTGCGCTCATGCCCTCAAATCTACTTAGATTGACCGCCGCCCCTTTCTTGGTAGTGTCTAAGATTTTTACAAATGGCATTGAGTTGTGATAAGTAAAATTACAACCATCAAGAATTGTACCAGCTTTAAGGATGTGATCGCCAAATTGTTCGATCTGATCCTGCAGCATAGTCTGAAGTTGGTTTACCTCACGTACCTGTACCGCAGTAGCAGGCTTAAACAAAATTCGATAGTAATCATTATTTCTATCGAAATCGTCAAAATACGGAGAAGATGATAAGTTTGTATTAAGGGGCATTACTTAGAACTCCAATATAACGCGAATTTCTTCTGATTGATTTTCGTCTCTATCAACTGGTATATCATTTTGAATATAGAGGATAGCACCTCTGTTTGGATCTAGATCACCATATTTTATATCAAGAGCATCACTAGCAGATCCGACGAGTGATGCTTCACTTACTGAGCCTTCCAAATTCGTATATGTGTTAAAATTGCCTTCGACATTTGTAAGACTAAGAGTTGTCGATGAACCACCTGTATTAGACGTAGAGTGTAATTGACCTGAGGTCGTTCCTTGAGTAATAGTTTCGTCTTGTGTGAACGGTCCATTAGTTACTGAATTACCAATCACTTTTAACATTTGATTATAATCAGCAAATCTAAAATCAGCATCGTGACTGCCTATTCTACTATTTATATCAATTCCTGCAATCGTAGCTATTTGTTTACTTGTTTCACCATATATCATACTACCCTTTGTGAAAAAAGGTCTACAGTTATTAACTAAAATACCAGCAACGTTGCTAGGTGTTCCTACCGGCAGTGGAGCAGATTTGTTATGTACAATCGCATCTGATTGCATATGTACATAATATGCAGTCACATCTGTATCTGTTGCAGAAACCCAATCAGGTGTCGTTGCAAGATTAATAGTGTTAGAAGATGATCCAGCAGCTACTTTAGTTAAAAGATATTGCGATGTAAGACCTTCTGTTTTTAAGAAAATCCAATCGCCAGTATTAAAGTGTAAATCATAATCACCATCGTCAACACTATTTTGTATTGAAGCATTTAATGAATTGTTAGAAACAAAAGTTCCAGTTGCTCCTATTTGCAATTTAGAAAATTGTCTTACAACTTCTTCTTCAACAAAATCACCAGTTTCTTCTGTAGTATATATTGCTACATTTGCAAATTGTGGATCTCGAATAATACCGAATTGAGCAAATGAATTAGTCGCATCAACGAGACCTGCTTCATCTCTATTATATTTCATATAGAATGATAATCGCCTTGCACCAAATTCAATAACAGTATTAGCGCCATGTCCTCCTTGCGGCGGAATAATAGGTCTAATAGTCGCTGGGGTTGGTGCAATAGTAATTCCATTATTTGAAGCTGCTTCTCCTTGAAGTACAGTAGCAGATGCAAATGAATAGTTACGACCTATATCAAGCATTTCGACTCGATTAACACTATTAGATGCCGAAGGATCAATAATAGCACGTGCTTCTGCGTTTGCTGTTTGGTTGCCATCACCGATAATTTGTACTTTAGGCATTACTTCATATGTAGATGTTTCATTGGGAAGTGTAGTAAATTGTTCATCTAATTGTGCAAACACACCACCTAGATCTGAAATATATGCAGATTTTTCAATTGTTCTATATTGACCCGAACCTACGCCGCTTGTAATATACAATATAGTATTTTTATAAAAATTTGTAGTTTGTTCTGAACCTAATTTTAATCGATACGTTTGATTGGCTTTAGCTGCAGTAAAGTGTGCTTCTGCTGAATCCGGTGCCGCGGTGTCGATGATTGTTGATGTAATTCTATTGATATCTGCAACTTCAAATTTTGCATTTGTAATATAGTTATCGTATTGTTTACCAGCAAATGTAACTCTTACAACATCGATCGATCCTTCAACAGAATTATCTTGTACAGCAGTATTCGCTACAACGGGAATATATTTTTCAGTAGCAAATTTGTTGAATACTGTCGATGTAATACTATACATATATTTCCACTGATAACCATCAGCGGTTTCGTAATAATCATCACCTACTGTATATAAATCAGCATCGTATTTGGCGTTTGCAAATAATGGCTTAGAAGTACTAGGTGCTCCATTGTTATTATACAGACATTTATAAACGTGTTTAAATGCACCTTCATCAACTAATACATAAAAGTTTTTATCTTGTAGTTCTATTAGTTGATCATCATACATTTCATAAACCGTTCCGCTTTCCCAGTTTGTACGATTTACTACAAAACGAATATCTGCAGCCGTCATCTTTTTACCGAATATCATATTGCGGAACACTTCAGAGTTTAATTGACGTACTGTTTCTGTAGGAGTATTAATTTCTTCTAGCGTCGACGCAACAGTTTCATGATCACCAACAAAAGCATAATAGGCAGTATTTGCCCGCTCGGTGACAGATTCGATGATCTGATTAATCAGATGTGTCTTAAATTCTGCTGGTACTAGTTTCTTTGCCATTTTTTATTTATCTCTATGCTACGCTATTTCGTGATCGTAGAAAGTATTTTGATTGATGAACAATGATGTTGACTTCAAATCAAACTGTACTGAAGTATCGGTAGGAGTGATATCAACCATAGCCTCTGAAGTACCAACATATCCACCAAATGGTTTACTACCAGCAACGTGAAGTACATCTATGAGTGTCTTCTTATATTTGTTAAATGGTAGAGCTGACAATACTTGATAAGAATATTCTTGATAAAAATCATTATCCGCTAGGTATTTATCTGAACTCAAGAAAGACCTACGATTTGGGTGTGTACCCGGTGCAATACCTTGATTTCCGAGATAGCCTTTTACAGATATTGTTTTACCGGCAGTTTTAGTCGACTCAAGAGTTAAATTTTCTCCTGGTTCATATGTGTCAGTAGAATTTACATAATTTTTACCGAAATAACCGAAACCAGAATTGATGATTCTAACAGCTGTAGCAAATCCGTTGCCTGATAATGCTGTTGCTTTTACATCTGCATTTTGGCCAGGACCTGGTAGCATTCGAGTTTCATCAACAGTTTCAATCACTGCAGTGACACCTGAAGTCGTTCCGTTAATACGATCTCCATGACTAAATTCTGACTCAGTAGAAAAATTCATAACATTTCCAGAGTCGATAGGATCATCTACACGCACATCCCAATTTAAACGTCTAGCAAATATCTCTCTCGTTTGAATATTAAAATCATATATTCGTGCTTCTTTTGTATCATTATTTCCTTGTACTACGATTTTTTCACCTACTCTAAATGTTTTTAAAAGATTTTGATCATCACCTTCGTCTTTGTAACGAATATAATAATCATGTCGATCAATATGTGAAGTTAATGGATCATATACGATAAAGAACGGATCATCACCATAACCTTCGCCAGGGGCTGTAATTACAATAGAATCAATCGAGCCTATTTCTATACCAGCTGTTGTATAATTAAGCGCGTCAAGCAATGTTGTAGTAGAGTAATTGATCGTATTGCCTTGAGCAACTTCTTGAAATTCTGAATTTCCAGGAGATGCAGCATCAATAATATCAGTATTATTAATTGCTATTGTTAAATCTAATGTGTCTATTACAAGTGGTGCACCAGATGTTTGAGTTGTCTCGTAATAAAATTGTGTCTCTTGTTCTTCAAAAGTAGATAGTGTAAAGTTAGCTCGAGTAGTAAAAGTTGATGTTCTATTATTTGCACTACCTGGAGCATAAGTACCCAAAGATGTATTACACGCATATGTATTAGCATATAATTGAAATGGTAATTCTTCTGAAGTCGTGCCGATAAGTCCAATATTTACATTAGACATTTCTACAATTGTAAACGGCGTATCGTCTTCATCACCTAGTACATAAAACGGCCTATTCGTTCTAAATGCGCCAACCTTTGATTGAAGATTAAGAAAAGTTTGGCTAGTTGCACTATTAGAGAATGTATTTGCTACACCCGCGCGAGTATAAATTTGATTAACATCATCTTTTTGGTAAAAAACAGTATCAGAAGAAATCGCTGAATTGTAATTAGTAGTATATTCAATTGTAAATACATTGCTAACAGCGATAACATTTGCTTCTACTGATATATCAACTCCATCTAAATCTTCTAATTCATATCTTTCAGTTGAACTATCAACATTCGAATATAAAAACTGAATATGTTGGGTGCTCGAATAAAAACTATTTGCTATGTCTCTTCCATCGTCTGTTTCAATCAGACCAGTAGAGCTATTAGCATAATTCGCTTTAATATAGTTTAAAACAAGATACCCATCTGCTGTACTTTTATCAACAATAGTACCTTCCCATACAACAGTGTTACCAATACCATCGTTTTCGGTAATATATAATTCTGTGCCCAAATCGAGAGCTAGCGCTGCATCTGTCGATGTAGTATTAGAAGTATTCAAATAGAAACGATGCAGATCTTGTTTTACTGTATTGAAAATTTCAAATGGTTGTGTTTGAAAGAAAAAGTCTTCGTTTTCAAAATTCTTTATCTCGTCAAATCTGAGTGTTCGTTCAGAGCCGATAATTTGAGCATCATTCGTATAGCCCCATCCTCCATCAACAAGATTAAAGTCTACAACACCGACTGCGTTTCGAACAGCAGTAACAATAGCAACACCCTTTTTACCTTTGCCATCTTTTACTGCAACTTCTTCACCAACAATAAAACCGTCGTTAGATGCTTGGATTTCAAATGAGCTCAATGAACCTATCATTCTATTTCTATATTGAGTGCCACCCAATTCTACTTCATCGAAAGCCACAACTAATTCATCTGTTTTGAAATTACCATTTAGACCGCTTAAATACAAAACTTCGATGTATAAGCTACCTCGCTTAATTCTAATTAATTTTTCTCCGAATGCAGAAGCTGCGCTAACTGTACCAAAAACTTGTTTACCTACAAAATTGATATTAGATGGATCAGGTAACAGTTCTAGATAGCGCTCATCTGTCCATTCATTATCAGATAAGCGGAATACATCATCCGATGGAGTATAAACTCTTGCTTCTAATCCATAAACCAATTTAAAAAATAGATCGATTGCTCGTGATGAACCTTTTGCTCTATAAAATTCAAGTGCATTCTTAATGAATAACTGTTTATTTGTAGCAACGTTAAATTGAATATTTGAGAGATATTTGTTTTTAAATGATAGAATAAAATCATCGATAGTATTATCAATATCTCTATAGTCAGCTAACTTTCTAGAATCTAGAGTAGTACTAGACGGGTTTTGAACTAATGTTTCTTTTATTCCATCACCATCTAGATCAGCAGAGAACTCAGTCGTTTCTAACCACTCGTAATAAGCTTTGACGAAGGCAATAAACAACTGTCCTTCTTCTTTGTAAAAATCAGGAAATTGATTCGCAACTAGTTGCGATATAGTATTTTCTACATCAATGGCCATTAAATTCTAACCTGTTCGATTCTTACACTAATATCGGCATCAAGCACTCTGAGAATAGATCTATTCTTTGCTGTAATATCTTTTTCTCGCGGTGTGACTGTTATTTTTAACTGCGGTATTTGATCTTGAGGCAAGAAATTATTAATACGCAATACTCCAGTTTCATAATTAACGGAGCCTATTTGAGTTAATTGTGTATGAGTACCTAATGTTGACTTAATTATTACCAAATTTCCTAAGCCGTCGTCTTCTATTGAACACTGTTCACCTTGATATAAGAAAGTATCAGTGTGTACCACTGCTCTTTGATTCGAGGAATGCTCTCCAATTTTTTGACCTATGTCATTGACAAGCGGCATACCAAAATCAATGGTATAATTTGTTCTTTCCGATATATTGAGAGAAATAAATTGAGTTGCTTCTACTGTTGTATCATTACTGATAATAGCATCTTGTGCTCCATCAATCGCAGCAACAAATTTACTATATCGTAATGTCTTATTAAATCCATTTAGATTATTAAAGTTGAATGATTGAATAGCTGACACAACCAAACTCTTCATGTCATCAACACCTAATGATGTCTGTGTAATATCATATTTGACATTTGAATTGACTGTCAAATACATATAGTTTGGTACAATAAACACAGGGTCGATAGACAAGGGGCTACGAGGTTTAATAAAGTCTCTATACTTTGCTCGATATGTATCTGGTAATGAATCAGTATTTTTTAAATCAACAGCAATAATCACTTTACCAAATTGAGGTGGATCAAATTCTTCACCTCCATAAGCAGCAATATCATTAATCTCAGAGAAGTTTGCTTTTAACAACGTAGCATAGTCTTGTGCTGTTACAACTCGTTCTTGTGTTGTAAATGCTCGAGGAGCATTGAATTTAATTGATTCTACTGATTCTGGTATCGAACCACCTGATGCTTTTGATAATACTCGAATATTAGTCACAGTTGCCGTAGTAATATCGTCATCGGCAGTAAATGTACCAATTCCATTGGGCAATTCACCATTACATGCTCGGTATTCGATCAGAACAATAGAGTTATTTTTAGGTTGTCGGCCAATAACACCATCACCAAATAATATTTCGTAAGAATCATTTTCAGCAGCCTGCAAGAAAAATACTTGGCTAGTCGCACCGAGACCAAAAAGAGAATCACGTATATCATAATTTAAAACTGTTGCGCCATTATCTTCGATAACAGTCACACGTAAACTCGTTGTATCAATTGTTTTATTTGTAATAAGATAACGAACTGGATTCTGTGTATCTGCAACGTATGAGTCTTGTACGTAATCACCTTCATATAATACAACATCAGTCGCTAAAAATGTGTTTTGTGTATCAGTGCTAAACGCTTGAATATTTTGATTAGTTGTAAAAGTAAAGTTACGATTGCCCGAGGTACCTGTAAATGATGTGCCACGAGGAATCAATACCGTAGCGTTTTCTGAATTGTCTCTCAGCGTAATATTAACTCTTGCTTGTGCAGATCTAAACGAACGAGGAATATAATTTAATTCTTTGGCGTGCGAAACAATCGAGTCTCTTAATAGTGCTGAATCGAGAAACATCTCATTAGCGACCATATTTAAATAGAAACCATTTAGACTTGTATTATATGCAAGAACATCTAACAAGACATTAATGTTAGATGCTTCGAAATCATAATCTCTAAATAGATCTTGATTTTTAAGATACAGTTTTAGATTTTCTTTGATTGCTGCAAAATCTAATGTAGTGAGATCGTTGCTAGTAGCCATTTTATCTTACTCGGTATAGTGTGAGGTCTAAGTCTTCAACATCCCTCGATGTCAAGACATTAAATTGAATTCTTACGTCGACTGAATTTTGATCTTCTGAAACAACACAATAAATTTCCCTCACTTGAGCTCGTGGTTCATATGTTTCTATTAACCATTTAAGATCGTTTTTAATTTCTTCTGCTGTACCATCATCGAGCGGCTCAAACAGATAATGACTGATATTTCCACCAAAAGAAGGATTACGTAATCTTTCATATTTATTCGTCAATACCAGATTACGTATAGCAAGTTTAACAGCGTCGGCATTTACGCGCCGAGTAATTTGACCCGTGTTGGGATGAGGCAGAAAAGTATGGTTAAAATCGCTATAGATATCGCGATTGCTGGCACTCGTCTGAAACTCTTCGTTTTTCGTTGCTGTCTTAACGCCCATTGTTTTCTCTTTTAATTTCTATTTATGATCCAGTACCAGTGCTACCACTAATTGCGCCAGTGTTAATATCGGCTGCTAATGTTCCGGATGTATGAGTATGATTTAGAGTAGTAATAGCAGAACCATTAACTGTCGTACCTGCCGGCAAATCTAATGTGCCTCCGGATATAGTA
>Ga0181575_10000950_pt1 | contig 20947 bp, 13 predicted proteins | sample 101ome_23_FD_145599 | JGI IMG/M metagenome (GOLD analysis project Ga0181575, IMG submission 145599) | Coastal salt marsh microbial communities from the Groves Creek Marsh, Skidaway Island, Georgia - 101411CT metaG (spades assembly) | ecosystem: Environmental > Aquatic > Marine > Intertidal zone... | reverse complement strand
CGGATCGCGGTGGCGGATTCAACTCAGCCGGTCCGAGGGTATTGATGCATCTGGCTGACGTGTCTGCGACGGAAGTTGTCCAGCCCGGCAGCCGTCTGACATACCGGTATCTGTTTGCGGGCGACCCGGGTACCGTGGCAGAGTTCGCTGCCTGGGCGAAGGAACGGATAGGACCCGATTCAAGAATATTTGGCATCAAGGAAGGCGCCCAGGGCATTGGTGACGCGCTTGAGCGTGGCGAACGTTTCCTTCTGCTTGGGAGTCTCCTGGGGGTTGTCCTGGCGGGGGTCGCAATCGCTCTCGCAGCTCAGCGCTATAGCCTTAGGCATTACGATCACGTAGCCATTCTAAAGACACTGGGTGCAACACCGACCATGGTTGACCAGACCTTCACCCTGATCTTCGTGATTCTTGGTGTAACTGCGACCATGCTGGGCGCACTCATCGGCTATGGGATGCAGTATGGTGTGGCAACTATTCTCGATCCCTATATTCCGGTCGAGCTGCCTGAGCCCTCGCTGCGGCCAATATTGCTTGGTCTCACGACAGGCTTCATCTGCCTGTTGAGTTTTGCTCTGCCGCCGCTGCTGAAACTGCGCGCGGTGGATCCGGTCCGGGTGATCCGGCGCGATTTTGGCGAGACTAGTATGGCGGACAGATTGACTTACAGTTTTGCCGTCCTGGGAACGTTAGGCCTGATGTGGTGGTACTCCGCTGACCTCAAACTAACATTGATGATATTCAGCGGTAGCGTGGTCTCCCTGGCGCTGCTTTACGTCGTCGCGCATCTGCTGCTGCGCAGTGGCAGAGTCCTCGGCATGCAAGCAGGCAGCGCCTGGCGGCTGGCACTGGCGGGTATGCAGCGTCGAGGTCAGGAAAATACGCTGCAGATCATGGTGTTTGGTCTTGCCATCATGCTGCTGCTGATCCTTTATCTCGTGCGTACCGCACTGATCGTCGAATGGCAGGCACAGATTCCTGAGGATGCTCCAAATCACTTTGCCATCAATATCTCCCCCGAAGATGTTGCCCCAATCCAATCACTCTTCGCCGAGAATGGCGTTGAGTCCCAGCCGCTGTACCCGATGATCCGGGGGCGCATCTTCAGTGTGAACGATGAGCTGGCAACCGAGCGGGATGAGCGCATCAGGCGAGCTGGTGAAGACGGACCGAGAACGAGCTCAGGGCGAAATCTGACCTGGGCGGAACAACTGCCGGATGACAACAACGTCATTGCCGGTGAGTGGTGGCCCGAAGATTATACCGGTGGAAAAGTCCTGGTTTCGCTGGAGCAGGAACTGGCCGATCGTAATCAGCTCAAGGTCGACGACCGCCTGGTCTTCAAGATCCAGGGAAGAGAGCTGGAAACACGGGTTGCCAGTATCAGAACGGTTGCCTGGGACAATATGCAGCCGAATTTCTTTATCATCTTTTCGCCCGGAGCACTGGTTGATTATCCCTCAACGTTCATGACCAGTTTCTTCCTGCCGACAGAAGACAAACTGTTTTTAAATGAATTGTTGGGCAAATATCCGACGATGACCGTTATTGAAATCGATGCGTTGATTGAGCAGGTGCAGCGCATCATTGACCAGGTCACCCTGGCGATAGAACTGGTGCTGGTGCTGATCCTGGCCTCCGGCGGACTTGTCCTGCTCGCGAGCATCCAGGCATCGATGGATGAGCGGCTCAAGCAGCACGCCATACTGCGAACTCTCGGGGCAGGGCGTCGCCTTGTCCTGGGCAGCCTCTTCATCGAGTTCTGTGCGCTCGGTTTTTTCGCCGGCATCCTCGCAACCGTCGGCTCTGAGATCACGGTTTACGGCCTTGAAACAGAAATCTTCGAACTGGATTACCAGGTGAATCCCGATCTGTGGCTGTTGGGTCCGCTGGTGGGGGTCTTCCTGATCGGCCTCGTGGGTACTTTTGCTACCCGCCGGGTCGTGGATACGCCGCCGGCCAGTGTCCTTCGGGAACTCGGCTAGGGCTCCGGATACCAGGTGCCGTCAAGTCTCTTCCTGATCCAGAGCTGTGAAAACCAGGCGTAGCGGATCCCCTCGTCCGTGCGTTGCGGGTAGGTGCAGTTATAGCGAGAGCGGCCGATCGAAATGTCCTGGGCTGGTGTTACGAGCACGCTGCCAGTCGCTACCGGAGTGAGTGTCATGGCGCCGCCGGGACCAAAGCAATTGAGGCCACGCGGCGTGGTACCAGACAGGAAGTTGAGCGTTAGCTTCGGTTGCCAATCAGTGCCGACAAGCGGGTCAAAATCCTTGAATTCGATCGGCATCGGCAGGCTGCGCAGCTTGTCGCGAAACGCTGCTGCGCCGACGTAAACACCCGACAGGGGGAACCGGGGCAATAGTCTCGAATCTGATGTCGGGCCGACGGCGCCGCTCTGCTGGCCGAACCCAGTGAGATTCATCTCTCCGACAATCTGCAGCAGTGCCGGGTTGTATTCGCCATAGGTATAGGCGAACTGGGATGTCTCGAAGCCGCGCTCCGCCAATAGCGTGGCGGCCCGGCTGATGTCGTTTTTCACCCGCTGGCGCCACATCGCGTCAGATTCGTCAGCTTGCCTGCGGATCAGGTGTGCGTGGCGGTAGGTATGATTCTGGATGCCGGCACCGGCATCAGCCATCTCTCGCAACTGCTGCCAGCTGAGATACAGCGGGTGGTCGTCAGCGACATAGCCAGGCGAAACAAAAATCGTAAATGGCCAGTCGCGCTTTTTCAGGCGTGGGTAAGCCTCGGTGTAAATGCTTTGGTAAGCGTCATCGAATGTGATCGCGACAATCTTCTCTGTCGGATCAGCGTCGCTCGCCATGGATCGCTCAACCAGGTCTTGGAGTGGCAGGACGCTGTAACCCTCCTCTTTAATAATGCTGAGATGACGCTCGAATTGATCGGGTTTGATGCTGGTAATAGGCGGCGTGGACGCATCAACATGATGGTAGAGCAGTATGACGCCTGCCTGGCTGGATGGGCTCGCCAGTATCAGCCAGGTTGTGACAACTGCACCGAGATACAAAGCCGCTGACTTAGGGTGTAAAATCCCGGCGCAGTCCACCAGCTGATCTAACCTCAGGTAACTCATGGCAGACGAAAGATACGAACGTAACAAGCTGCATAAAAAGCTGCGGCGCGAAACTGGCAAAGCCATCGCTGATTTCAATATGATCTCTGAAGGCGATCGTGTCATGGTTTGTATCTCGGGTGGGAAAGATTCGCTGACCATGCTCGATATTTTACTGAGTCTGGCTGAACACGCACCGATAAACTTTGAGCTGCTGGCTGTCAACCTTGATCAGAAACAACCGGGCTTCCCTGAAGAGGTGCTGCCAGCCTATTTTGCGTCGCTGGGCATCAATTATCGCATCCTGGAAGAAGACACCTATTCCCTGGTGACTGATATGGTGCCGGAAGGCAAGACGTATTGCGGTTGGTGCTCCCGGTTTCGACGGGGCATTTTATACCGCTTTGCCAGTGAGAACGGCTACAACAAGATTGCTCTTGGTCATCACCGGGATGATCTCATCGAAACCCTGTTCCTGAACCTGTTCCATGGTGGCAAGCTGAAAACCATGCCGCCCAAACTGCTCAGTGATGATGGCCGTAACATGGTCATCAGGCCGCTCAGTTACTGCCGGGAAAAAGACATCGAACGCTACGCTGGTTTGAAGGGCATGCCGGTGATTCCCTGCAACCTTTGCGGATCCCAGGATAATCTGCAGCGCCAGATAATTAAGGAAATGCTGCAAGAATGGGACAGGCAGCACCCAGGACGCACAGATTCAATCTTCCGGGCATTGACCGATGTTGTGCCGTCACACCTGGCAGATACAGAGTTGTTCGACTTTACGGACCTTGAGAGCGGGCAGCTTCGGACCCTGGGCCTGGTCAACCTTTAACGGCCTGCTGAGAGCGAAACTCCTCAATCGCTGCAGTGAAGTTACTGAGCTCTTTTGTCACGCTGGCTAGACAGGCCTCCCTCTCGCTACCGGCCTCAGCAATTTGCTTTTCCAGTGATCGCGTGGCGACCATCAGCGCATTCGCGCCGAAACTGCCTGAAATGCCCGCAAGGTTGTGGGCCAGCCGTTCAGCACTCTCGACCTCACCTTTAGCGAGCATAGCGCCGATCTGGTTGCCGCTGTCGCCGTAGATGTCGATAAAGTCTGCTGTCAGCGACATCATGAACTCAATATCGCCACTGTGATTTTCGATGGCATGGCCGAAATCAATGCCATTCACTACCAGAGTGCCTTTCGGTGAAGCCGTTTTGGTCTCCAGTACTATGCCGACTATACCCGCCAGAACCCTATAGATTGCGTCGGCAATCAGGGGTTTGGTCAGGTAGTCATCAAATCCGGCATTCATGGCCTCCTCTATTTCCGACGCCAGGACACCGGCAGAGAGCGCAATCACTGCGACTGATCTCAGTCCCGGGTCTGCGCGGATGGCCTTGATCGTGGCGATACCATCCATGCGAGGCATACGGATATCCATCAGAATGATGGGATAGAACTTCTCTGCCAGCATGTCGAGAGCTTCCTGCCCATCTGCCGCTATGGTGACGACCATGCCCATATTTTCAAGTAATCGGCTCGCCAGTCTCTGGTTAATCTCGTTGTCTTCTACCAGGAGCAAATCTGTGGCTGGTAGCGGTGCCCGGTGAGCAGGTTGTTGCGGCGCTGGCTCGATTGTTGCGGCCGCTAGTACGCTGACCCGGGTGGTGAAGGTAAAGGTGCTGCCTTGACCTGGCTCGCTGTCGGCGCAGAGACTGCCACCCATGGCCTCTGCCAGTTTGCGACTGATTGACAGACCGAGCCCGGTACCCGTTTCTGCGCTGGCAGTATTCCCCTGTTCGAAGGTGTCGAAGATTCTACCCAGACTCTCAGAGTCAATGCCGATCCCGGTATCATTGACCTGAAATCGCAGCAGTACCTCGTCGTTGTCAGCGTCCTCTGCGGTATAGCTCAGCCTGACGCTGCCTGTCTCGGTAAACTTCAGGGCATTGCTCAGCAGATTGATCAGCACCTGGCCGATACGGACGGAGTCGCCTTCGAGAGTGGGTTCCTCTGTTGGTGTGATCACAGGCACTTCCAGGTTCAGAGACTTGCGCCTGGCCTCAAGCCGGAACAGATTTTCCATCTCCCTGAAGAGCGAAGATAGGGTGAATGGGGCCCTGTTGATGCTTATCTTGCCGGACTCGAACTTCGACAGATCAAGAATGTCATTGACGACATGGAGCAGGTGGTTAGAGGCGTCTTGGATGGTCTGCAGGTTGGCTCGCCGGGCTTCGTCGAGCTCGGTTTCCAGCATAATATCGGTATAGCCGAGTATGGCGTTCATCGGCGTTCTGATCTCGTGGCTCATGTTCGCAAGGAACTGACTCTTCGTCGCTGTCTGGGCCTCCGCGACGAGGCGGGCCTGTTCTGCTTCTGCGCGCGCTTTGCGTTCGTCGATGTTCAGCATCGAACCCTCGAGCACCTTTGAACCTGACAGAGGATCGCTTGCAACCTGAGCCGAAAGAGCGACCCAGATTGGCTTGCCGTCGGCACGTACCAGGCGCGTTTCAAAGGCATTGATGCGGCCATGTGCACTGATCTGTCGTTGAATCTCCTTGAAATCTTCCGGTTCAAGGAAAAAACTGGTGATTCGCGACTGAATCGCTTGCCGTATTTCGCGGATGTTGCGATAGCCCAGCAGCGTCAGTCCTGCAGGGTTGATTTTCGTCAGGTTCCCCTCCGCATCAACTTCGAATATGCCCTCGACAGCATTTTCGTAGAGTGACAGATATTTATTTCGCGAGTCGCTGAGTTGCTGGTAAAGACTGGCATTTGCCAGCGCGATTGAAGACTGGGCGGCGAGCAGTTTCAGCACGGAGACCCGCTCCTGGGAAAATGCATGGGTGCTGTGCGAGTTCTCAACGTAGAGAATTCCGATCAACTGCGACTGACTCTCGATCGGTATGCAGATGATTGATTGGGGCTGATCCCGCAGGATGTACTGATCCTGTGTGAAGATATCGTCATTGACCGCATCGTTCAGCACGAGGTCTTCACGGGTTCGGGCAACATACTGAATAATTGAAATGGGCACTTCATCGGACTCAGTGACAGGCAACGAATTCAGCCGTGACTCTGTTTCGCTGTCGTTCATCCAGGTCGTGATCTCAACCCTAAGCTCGTCATCAGATCGCAGGATCAGGCTGGCACAATGGCCGCCGGCATTTAGCAATGCAGTTTGCAGCAGCCTTTCAAGGACTCGCTCGAGCACGACTTCGCCAGCCAGTACCTGGGATGCCCGGGTGACCGTTTCAAGGTCGAGCAGATTTTTGTTGGTGCTGTAAACGAAGCCGCCTGTGGCCTCTTCGTTTAGCAGTCGATCAGTCATCTCTGGGAATTCATTTTGCAGTGCTCTGGCCTTCGCTTCCGCACCCCAGCGTTGATAGTTTCTAATCGCGATGCTGATATGGTAGCGAGCGTAAGCGTTGCGCCCGTAACGCAGGTGAAATCTGCCGCAGCACTCTGCGATCAGCGCGACGTCGTTGATGTAGCCCGCTCGGTTTGCATCTTCCAGGGCCTGCTCGTAGAAGCTCATAGCCCTGAGATCCTGGCCGCGGCTTGCCGCCAGTTCAGCACGAATGAAGTGAAACCGATGAGCGATGTTCGCCGGCGCATGGTGCGCCCAGTGTCGCATCAGTCGCAGGTTGCGCCATATTCTGAATTCGATACCGATACGCTGGGGGCCGGCGCTGTTAGACAGTGCCTGGATACAGGCAATCGTTTCCAGCATACGGAAACACGGAATTACCGGGGTTGAAGCGACCGCGTTAAGATGAGTCAGGGCGATATCAGCGTAGTCGAGGGCCAGATCGTCCTGACGGAACAGCACAGCCAGATACAGCTTGACGATAAACAGGTTGGCGAGGGTGGAATCATCAAGTTTCAGCTCCTGAAAGCGGAGCAGGTCAGCCTCATCGAGTGCGGTGCCCTTCAATAGAAACGGTGAGTCTGCACTCTGCAGCAGATTCAATGCCGCCTGCTGATAGATCCTGCCCATGTAGTCCATCGAGATCTGCTGGTGCCGGCGAGCTTCGTTTGATTGTTCAGCCAGATTTTTCTCGATGCTGAACAGATCATGCCCCAGAAAGAATGCATTTGCGGAGCCCGAAACAGCGGCGATCAATGCGTACTCGATGTCGCCGCTCTCCATGCCGAGGATATAGGCGTCAGCCATGGGCTCGAGGGTTGCGTTGAGGTGGTCCTTCCAGCTGAGATTAAAGTTATGTGCCAGGACCAGAGTGCGACAGTGTAATGCTGAATTCTCGTCAGTCAGGTTGTCGAGGGCTATCTGACCAAGCCGGTAACCGAAGTCAATGGTGCCTAGATTGTTGATCAGCACTGATCCGAGCGCTGGGAATGCAAAAGAGGACTCGGGGGCCATGCCGTGGCGCAGGGACAGATCGGCCATTTCCAGCACGATACGAGTGATGCGCTGGTCGTTCGAGATATAGGCAGCATGGGTCATCAACATCAACAATTTCATCGCTGCGAGGTGTTTCTCGTCGGTCATAGTCGGCAGGGAAAACTCACCCTGGCGCGACAGTCGCCAGCAGCTGGTCAGAACCGAAGCAACGGTGCGCAGGGTTGATGGGTGAGTCATGTCCTTGAGAACAACATCGATTGACGCCAATCCCTCCACTGCGGTGTTGACAGCTTCGCCCAGGCGAAATGTTGAGATCTGGAACCTGATTCTGGTTTCCAGCGCTGCAGCTCGATCCAGGGGCGAACGAGCGTGCGCCAGGATTCTGCCTGTGAGCTCGTCGAGCTGCTTTTCATCAGCGCACAAGTAGGCGGCGTTCGCGGCCTCGAGGTGAGTTTCCAGTGCCTTGTCGTACCTGACCCAGGCGTTCTGGCCAAGCAGCACGATAGCTGTACTGAAATGCTTGAAGGCCTGGTGGAATGCACCTGCGCTGCGAGCCTTTCGTCCTGCCATGGTGTTCAGTTCTGCAAGTTGCAGTTGATCCAGCTGAGTGTTGCCTGGCACTTCGTAACTGGTGTTCAGTTGATTGACGATATCAAAGATGCGGGGTTCCAGGTCACCACGTGTCAGCTGAAGCAGGGCATGACCAATGCTTGAGTGGAACTGGTGCCGCTCGGCCGTATCAAGCAGGCCATAGGCAGTCTGCTGGACGCGCTCGTGGGAGAAGCGAAACAGGATCCGCTTATCCCGGGACTGATAGTCGTTGGGAATTTGCAACAGGTAACCCTTATGGACAGCGTTGGATAGCTTCGATGCCGTCTCAGGCAGCGGCAAACCCGCGACCATTTGAATGATTTCCAGTTCAAACTCGATACCAATGCATGAGGCGATCTTCAGTATTTGAGCTGTGCTGCCGTCGAGATCCTGCAGTTGGTCAACCAGCGCAAGGCTCACATTATCTGTGGTGGGTTCCGCTGAGACGTCTTGGATATTCCAGGACCATTCGCGATGCCGCCGGTCGAATACAAGCTGCCCGTTGGAATTAAGACGAGTGAGGAATTCCCTGATGCAAAGTGGATTGCCCCCGGTTTTCTCCCGGATCAGTGCGGCGAAGTCGCTGGTCTCTTCCTCTGATCGAAATAGAAACCCTGACAGCAAGTGATTGATGGCTGATTCCGATAAGGCCTCGAGCCCGATTAGCTGCACGTTATCATTGCGCGCCAGCAACTGCTCAATCTGCATGCGGTTAGGGTGGCTGGGCTCAAGGTCGTTGGCACAAAAGGTGCCAATGAGCATCACGCTGGGAAGTACGTCCTTGTTGAAGAGGTTTGCAAACAGATCGAGTGAGGCACTGTCTATCCATTGAATGTTGTCCAGGCTGATAACGAGCGGTCTCTCATCGCTGCAGATAGTCTGGACCAGGACCGTGATGGCGCGTTCCAGCCGGGGTTTGGCATCAATGTGGCTCCCGCTTGGTGCCGAAAGCTGGAGTCCCAGCATGTCGGTGAGTTCGGGTGCCAGGGTGAGCAGGGGTTCCGCAAGCCCTTTCAGACGGCGCTTCAGGCTTTCGCGCTGTTCTATGAAATCAGGGCGTCCCGCTAGTTGTCTTGCAAGATCGCTGAGAGCGGAAGAGACAGCTCTGTAGGGCACATCGGTATTGATCGGGTCGTGCGAACCTCTGGCGAGCCTCGCACCTCGAGCTATTGCCTCACGCTCAAATTCATGCAGCAGTGCTGTTTTGCCGATACCGGTTTCGCCGGTACAGATGACGACCGTTGAGCGCCCGCTGGCGACCAGGTCGAGCTGAGACAAAAGCTGCAGCAGGTGCGCATCCCGTTCGAGCAGGCGCTCGGGGATGCTGAATTGTTCTGGAATGTCATCAAGAGCGACGTCAAAGTCAGTTTCGCCTCGACCTTCGCGATCGAGTCGGATGAATGTCTCGAGGTCCTGAACGATGGCAGTAGCGCTTTGATACCGATCTTCCGGCAATTTCGATAGCAGTTTCATTGTGATCTTGGAGAGTGCGTCAGGTACAGCCTGATTCAGCTCATCCGGTGGTACCGGATCGACCGCAATGTGTTGGTAGACCAGGTCCAGCGGGTCGTTACCGGAAAAAGGCACGGTGCCGGTCAGCAGCTCATACAGGGTGATGCCGAGCGAGTAGAAGTCAGAGCGAAAGTCGACAGAACGGTTCATGCGTCCGGTCTGCTCCGGTGCCAGGTAGGCCAGCGTTCCCTCCAGGGTGCCGCTCGATATCGGCGGCCCCTGTGCCGGCAGCAGTGTGACGGAGATGCTGAAATCGATGAGTTTCAGATCGGGTCCTGTAGCATCGTAGATGATGTTTGCCGGATTGATATCCTTGTGCACGATGTTGGCGCTGTGCAGGTCATTGATTGCGCGGGCGATCAGGCTGCTGATTACGGCTGCTTGGGAAATCTTGGGCGGGTCATTCCGCAGAATTTCGGCGAGTGATTCACCTGATGGGCGTTCCGTTACGAGGATGGGCGAATCGCCACTGTCGATCAGTTCTACTGGCCTGACGATAAATGCCGATCGGATCTGCGATAGCAGTTCGTACTCGCTCTGGTAGCGATGAAACAGCTGGGGGTTCGTCATCTCCGGTCGAAGCTGGCGGATGCTGACCGGCAGCTTGTCCTGCGCCCGGACGGCGCTGTAAACCAGGTCGCGCTGACCCTGGTGAACTAACTTCAGCTGTTGATAACCTGGCAGCGATTGCATAGCCCTGGCTTGATCAGTTGACGGTGGGCGCGAATAGATAGCCTGTGCCGTGAATGGTACTGATGAAGGTGGTCTCGGCGTCGAACTGGCGGAACTTCCGTCTGACCTGGCCTACCAGGACATCGATGTAGCGGTCATCAGGATACCACTCGCGGTTTCTGATCTTGTTCATCAGCTGGTCTCGTGTCATGACCTCGCCAGCATTCTCGATCAGGGCCAGCACGAGATGAAATTCTCCGGCGGAAAGGGACTGCACCTGGCCCTGGGGCGTGGTCAGCTCCCGCTTGTTGAGGTCCAGTGTCCAGCCCTCGAAGTGACGTTTAAATCCCTTCTCTTTCTGTTTCTCCTGAGTGCGGACACGCCACACCAGGTTCTTGACTCTGGACAGGAGCTCCCGTGGGTCAAATGGTTTGGTGACATAGTCGTCGGCGCCGGATTCTAGGCCGACAATCTTGTCAACCGAATCGTCCTTGCCTGTCACCAGGATAATGCCGATATCTGAATCTGCTCGCAGTTCCCGTGTCAGGGTCAGGCCATCCTTCCCTGGCAGGGTGATATCGATGAGACAGACGTCAATCGGCTCGGATGCCAGTAGATCGGTAGCATGCTCGGAGTCCTCAGCTGTCCATACCTTAAATCCTTCTTTTTCGAAGTTGGCTTTCAGTTGGCTGCGTGTGATTGGCTCGTCTTCAACGATTAGCAGACGGGTTGGATTGTCGGTCATTCAGTTTAGCGTTGCTTAGCGCTTGTTTTGCTTTGGAAAGAGTATATACCATAGCCGGATTGATAGAACTGATAGCCTTGTCATGGCGAGTATAGCGATTCCCTGGGATTCTTTGAGTGAAACTGCCCTGCGCGGCATTGTCGAGGAGTTCGTGACCCGCGAAGGTACTGAGTATGGTGCAAGACCTGTCTCGCTTGATGAAAAGCGCCGGGTCGTGCTGCGTCAGCTTCAGACGGGTGAGGTTTTGATTACTTTCAACGACGAGGACCAGACCTGCTCGTTGATTCCCGCCCCGCGTTGATTAACCTTCGATTTTCGTCAGCACAAACATATTCGACTCGTCTCGATCGCCGATAAGTGTGGTAATCACCTGGTCGCCCCAGGTGTACTTATCGCGCATGAGTTGGTTGATTGTCTCGATTTTCTCTGGCCGAACCTGCCAACGATAGGCGTGTCGTTCTCCATCCCTGGTCAGGCTGACCTGTGCTGAAGCTCTCAGTCGTTTGACCCAGCCTGAATCATCGTCGCCACGAAGGTAGGGGCGGCCTTCGTGGTCAACGATCCAGAGACGTGTGGTCTGCTCCTCCCCGGTGGCGTCCATGGTGTGCAGTTCTATCACCTCGACCCGCTCTGAGGCGGCAACCTGGAGAACAACAATGCTTACAACAACAAAGATAAGCAGCCCACTAACCCTAAAGATGAGTTTCATGACTTCGTCCAGAAGAAAGTATTTAATATTAAACAGTTTAATATTAAACTAAGAGAGTGTGCAAGGCTTTCGTCTACGCCCTCAATCATGACAGGCCTGCCAAACTATCGGAGCAACCAGTGACAGACCAGACAGTGCATTCCCCCGCAGACTATTTCCGCCTCTTTAACGAAATCAATATTATCGCCCAGCTTTCGTCACGCTTGTTTGAGCAACAATTGCCGGCAGGCATGAATCAATCTCAGTTCTCGGTGCTGAATTGGTTTTTCCGGGTCGACAGTAAGGCCTCACCGGGCCGGCTGGCTGCAGCGTTTCAGGTGACGCGTGGGGCTATGACGAATACCTTGAAGAAACTCGAGGCCAAGGGGTTCATTGAAATCTCGCCGGATGCGGGCAGTGGTCGCCAGAAACGTGTCACGATGACGGCGGCTGGCAGAGCGATGCGGAATGAGTGTATTGCGGGCGTGTCGCCGTTGCTGGCGGAGTTTGCTGCTGCCGCTCCGGCTGCCGATCCCGCGCAACTGATAGCGGCGTTGGCAGAGATCCGTGAGTATCTCGATGACTACCGTTCCCAGACACCCTTGGGTTGAACATCCTGGGAGCGAATTCAGCGAATGTGAGACAATTCCCAGGCTGAAGTGAGGTGGTAATGATTCAGGCAGCGGGTTGGCAATTCTGGATAGACAGGGGTGGAACGTTCACCGATATCGTTGGCAGAAAGCCGGATGGCTCGCTGCTCACCCACAAACTGCTGTCAGAAAATCCTGAGCAGTATACCGATGCTGCGATTGCCGGTATGCGCTACCTGCTGAATATCGAGCCTGAGACACCGTTTCCGAGCGAGGTCGTTGACGCTATCAAGATGGGCACGACGGTCGCTACCAATGCGTTACTCGAACACAAGGGTGACCGCACGGTGTTGGTCACGACTCGAGGGTTCCGTGATGCGCTGCGGATTGCCTACCAGAATCGTCCGCGTCTGTTTGACTTGAAAATCGAATTGCCTGCGCTGTTGCACGAATACGTGATTGAAGTCAGCGAGCGCATAGATGCCCGCGGTCAGGTGCTGGTGCCTCTGAATGAAACTGAAGCGAGCGAGGCGCTGCAGGCAGCTTTTGCCGCGGGCTATCGTTCGGTTGCGATTCTGCTGATGCACGGTTACCGCTACACGGCACATGAAGCGCGCCTGAAGGCGCTGGCCCTGGCTGCGGGGTTTACCCAGGTGTCAGTCAGTCACGAAGTCAGCCCGCTGATGAAACTGATTGGCCGGGGTGATACCACGGTACTGGACGCATACCTGTCGCCGGTCCTGCGGCGCTATGTTGATCAGGTCGCGGGCGCCACCGGCGACGCCAGGCTCATGTTTATGCAGTCGAATGGCGGGCTGACAGATGCCCGGAGTTTTGAGGGTAAGGACGCCATTCTCTCTGGGCCTGCGGGCGGTGTTGTGGGCATGGTAAAAACCGCAGAGAAGGCAGGCTTCAAGCAGTTGATCGGTTTTGATATGGGCGGCACTTCAACGGATGTCTCTCATTATGCCGGCGAACTGGAGCGCACCCTGGAGTCGCAACTGGCCGGGGTACGTATCCGGGCGCCAATGATGAAGATTCATACGGTCGCTGCGGGCGGCGGTTCGATTCTGAACTTTGATGGCTCGCGCTACCGGGTCGGCCCGGAAAGTGCCGGTGCCAATCCGGGGCCAAAGTGCTATCGCCGTGGCGGCCCGTTGACCGTTACGGACTGCAACGTCATGCTGGGGAAGATCCAACCTGAGCACTTCCCCAGGGTGTTTGGTGAGCATGCTGACCAACCCCTTGATCAGGAAGCAGTGCAACAGGCTTTTACCCAACTGGCCGGCGAGATCGGGGATGGCAGGTCAGCTGAGCAGGTAGCCGCCGGTTTTCTTCAGATTGCCGTTGAAAACATGGCCAACGCGATCAAGGAGATTTCCGTACAGAAGGGCTACGACGTCTCCGAGTATGCGCTCTGCTGTTTTGGTGGCGCTGGCGGTCAGCACGCGTGCATGGTTGCAGATGCGCTTGGCATGGAAACCGTGTTCATTCATCCGCTCGCCGGGGTCCTTTCAGCCTACGGTATGGGGCTTGCTGACACTCGTGCCATGCGCGAGGAAACTTTCGAGCAGCCATTGTCAGAGGGCATGATGGCGGACATGCAGGTGCGTCTCAAAGAACTGGCTGAGAGGGCAGCGGGCGAACTCGTCAGCCAGGGACTGGCGGCAGCAGCTGTCACCACCATCCCGCAGCTGCTGGTGCGCTACGAAGGGACAGATACGTCTCTCGCCGTGACGGCAGGTCATCAGTCCGGTGCGATTCGACAGGCATTTGAAGAAGCACATCAAAAACAATTTGGCTTCATTGACCCAGCGCGAGCGCTGGTCATTGAGACCTTGACAGTGGAAGCGGTCAGTTTCGCAGACGATATTGCTGATGAAGTGCCCGAAACTGTGAAATTGCCGGCGAAGGCCATGCAGCAATACCCGGTATGGATGCAGGAAGCCTCTCATGTGACGCCTTTTTATGATCGTGCTCTGCTCTGCGCGGGCCAGGAGATTGCCGGACCCGCGGTGATCACAGATGCGGTGGCGACAACGGTGGTGGAGCCCGGCTGGTCAGCCACAGTATCGGTCGATGAGAGTCTGATCATGCGCCGGACGGTCCGGCTGCCTGCCCGCCATGCTGTCGGTACTGAAGCCGACCCGGTCATGCTCGAGGTTTTCAATAACCTGTTCATGTCTATCGCTGAGCAGATGGGGACAACGCTGGCGAACACCGCTTACTCGGTCAATGTGAAAGAACGGCTCGACTTTTCCTGCGCGATCTTCGATGCCGCCGGTAACCTGGTCGCCAATGCGCCGCATATGCCCGTGCATCTGGGCTCTATGAGTGAAAGCGTGCGGTCGGTGATTGATTCAAACCGGGGCAGCATGCAGCCAGGCGATGTGTTCGCGCTGAATTCCCCTTATAACGGTGGTACTCACCTGCCGGATGTGACGGTCATCACACCCGTGTTCGATGGTGAGACCAGGTCGGTGTTGTTCTATGTTGGTTCCCGGGGCCATCATGCTGACATCGGCGGTGTGACGCCGGGATCGATGCCTGCCTTCTCTCGTTCCATCACCGAAGAGGGTGTACTGATCGATAATTTTCGCCTGCTTGCCAATGGCGTCTTTGATGAGTCCGGTTTCAGGCGTCTGCTCGCCTCTGGTGAGTTCCCGGCCCGAAATCCGGATAACAACATTGCGGATATTCGCGCCCAGGTAGCGGCAAATGAGAAAGGCGTACAGGAACTAAAGAAGATGATCGAGCAATTCGGCCTCGATGTTGTGAATGCCTACATGCTACATGTCCAGGACAATGCCGAAGAATCAGTGCGCCGGGTTATTGATCGGTTAGTCGATGGGCAATTCCGCTACGAATTGGACGACGGCCATGCCATTGAAGTCAGCATCAGCGTTAATCCAGAAGAGCGCAGCGCGACCGTCGACTTCAGTGGTACAGCGCCGCAGCTGACCAGCAACTTCAACGCACCCTCGGCTGTAACGCGGGCGGCGGTGCTTTACGTGTTTAGGACGCTGGTGGCCGATGATATCCCGATGAATGAAGGTTGCCTCAAGCCGATTAAAATCGTCATCCCCGATCACTGCATGTTACAGCCGGATTTTCCGGCTGCTGTCGTCGCCGGCAATGTCGAGACTTCGCAGGCGGTAACCGATGCCCTGTTTGGCGCTCTAGGTGTTATGGCTGCGGCGCAGGGCACGATGAACAATCTAACTTTCGGTAACGACACTTATCAGTACTACGAAACGATATGCGGTGGTTCAGGTGCTGGACCTGAATTTGATGGTACTGATGGCGTCCACACACATATGACCAACTCGCGCCTGACGGATCCGGAAGTGCTGGAATGGCGGTTTCCGGTATTGTTGGAGGATTTTCGCCTGAGAAGCGGGTCAGGTGGAGATGGGCTGTACCGAGGTGGTGATGGCGTTGTTCGTCGCTTGCGTTTTCTGGCGAGCATGGATCTATCGATTCTGTCTGATCACCGGGTAGTGCCGCCTTACGGGCTTGCTGGTGGCCAGCCGGGCCAGACAGGCAAGAACGCGATTATCCGGGCTGACGGGGCAGTAGAAGCGCTTTCAGGCACAGATTCGGTCAGGCTGCATCCAGCTGATTGCATCGTAATTGAAACGCCGGGTGGTGGCGGCTTCGGCCGAGCGATAGGAGACTGAGCGAGGTTGTCGTTCACCTCCCTGGGCATTTACAACTCGCTTACGAGCATTAGAAGCCACGGCAGGCATAATACGGATCGAACCTTTACCACCTGCTCTTAATGGCTGACAGCGCCCAATTGATGGCATCTGCTTTCCTCGCCCTGATGAATGGCGTCGCGGTGCTGTTGATTTCTCTTGAGTATCGTCGAACCCGAGGGAATACAACGTACTTTGTGCTGCTCACTCAGGCTTCCATCCTGATCTGGCATGGGCTTGTCTTCCTGTTGACCGTGTTGCCAGAGAACCGATTGCTGCTCGCGGGCAGCGCTCTTGTCATTCTGCTCGCGGCCGCAAGTAGTGTGATGGCGGCTGGAGCCGCCCGCTCGCCGGTCTGGCGCAGGCGTTTCTTTACTTTAGCGCTTATCTTAGCGCCGGCAGGGCTGGTTATGGGCTATTTTTTCAGCTGGTTGCCCGCGGTTGCCTGGTTGCTGGCCGCGATACTCATGTGCCTGCTGCCTATTTTGACCGTGCTCGTCGCAAGGCCGGACTCGCGCTGGCTTCTTGCCCTGCTTCAGGCGCTGGTCGCATTCTGTTTTGTTGTTGGTATCTTCCTTGTGAGTATCGGCGAAGGTGGCGACGGGGGATTGTTCTATTTCATGATGCTGGTGCTGATACCGGCAATCACGCTGGTCTATCTCCAGGGTTCGATTCAGGCGTCAGCCCGTTATCTGTTTGCCCGGGAACAGCAGCTCGACGTTCTTTACGACAGTGTCGGCGAAATCTTTTTCGAGCTCTCAAATGAGGGTGACATCATCAGGCTGTCATCGAGCATCGAACAATTTGGCTACGACCGTGAGACGCTTATTGGTAAGCCATTTGTCGAGTTGCTGAAATCTGCCGGCGCAGGGCTCGAGTGGCCCCAGGAACTCAATGACGAACCTCTGAAGAATCAACCTGTGCAGCTGATTGCCGCCGTAGGCGAGGCGATTGATTGTGAAATTTCCGCGACCCTCAATGATATTGCCGGGAACAAACAAGTCATTGGCAGTCTCAGGAATGTCCAGGAGAGAAAACAGGCCGAACATCAGTTTTTCGAGGCACAGCGCCGGGACAGTCTGGGCAGACTGGCGGCAGGTGTTGCGCACGACTTTAATAACATCCTGCAAAGCGTGGTCAGCAATGCCCAACTGGGACTCCACAGCTCCGGTGATGATCAGGTGACCGCCAGGTTGAAGGCGATTGTCGACAGTGCGAAGGTTGCCGGCTCAATCTGCCAGCAGCTGCTGCAGTACACCGGCGATGACGTCGCCAGGAACGATGAGATCAATCTGGATACGGCGGTGCGCGACGTCCTGCAGATGTTGATGCCGGCGCTGCCGGCTGCGGTAGAGCTGAAATACAATATCGGGGCTGAGGATGCCACGGTGATCGGTGACAGAAAACAGTTGCAGCAGATCATCATGAATCTTGTGCAGAATGCGGTGGATGCGACTCGCAGCGGGCGGGTCGAAGTCACTCTGCAGCAGGGTGTCAACGAAAGGGCAAATGCCCCTGATCTCAGTTTAGGTCCGGAGGTCGAAGATTCAGGTAGCGTGTTCTGTCTTGAGGTTAGCGACACTGGCAGTGGTATCGACGTCGATCAGATCAGCCGTATCTTTGAGCCTTTTTATTCGACTCGGGAAGAAGGTCAGGGGCTTGGGCTCTCCGCAGTGACCGGGATACTGGGGAACGCCGGTGGCACGTTGAATGTCTGGACTCGGGTACCCGGTGGCACAACCATGCAGATCCTGTTTCCTGGCAGAACATCCTCGCGAACTGCGGCGACGCCGACCCGGCGGCACGCTCCGTTGGGTGAAGAACAAACCGTGCTATATGCCGAAGACAATGACGCGGTGCGCATGGCGACCATGGCGCTGCTCGAGAACCTTGGCTTCAATGTCGTCGCTGTCAGGAACGGACACGAGGCTGTTGACACGTTCAGCCGCATGCAGGACCAGATATGGCTGTTCATATCTGACATCAGGATGCCGCTCAAAGACGGTATCGAGGCGGCGCGTGAGATCTGTCAGATAAAACCCGTGCCGGTGCTGCTGGCATCCGGGTACGGTGAATTTGGTGGGAAATTATCCGAAGAGGAATTCAATCAATTCCACTACATCCAGAAGCCGTTCACGCTTGAGACGCTGAAAACCGCGGTTAATGACTGCGTGGCCAGCAGCTGCTGATTGATCGACATTCGGTGTTTGACCCTGGTCTGATCTGGGGGTCAAGATAGGCAGTTTTAGGCTCTAGTATGTCAAGGAGAGATGCCTGTGAAACTCTGGCTTGCGATGATGATCGCTCTGACGCTGGCCGTATCCGGCTGCGAGTATCTGCCCATTTCCGGTGGCCAGCTTGACGGCGAGGTGGCGCCTCTGCCTGATGCCTGGTCCGTGGTTGCGGCGCCGGATATCATTCAACTGGAAACCAACCCCAAGGACCCCTACTCGGTCAACCTCTGGATTATCGGTGACGGTGCCGATCTCTATGTTTACGCCGGTGCGAATCGGGCGACCTGGGTTGAGCACATTGAACAGGACCCTCGAGTCCGCCTCGGCATTGACGGTCAGCTCTTTGAGCTGCGTGCTGAACGCGTGCATGCTGCCGACGAATTTAAGTCGTTCAGTGACAAGTGGGAGGCCAAGTACGGCAATCGCCCGCGGAATGAAGATGTCGCTGAATCCTACCTGTTTCGGTTGCTGCCGCGCTGACGGGATACCCCCGGTGTTCAATTTCCTGCGGATGACGCTCAGTCTCGGCTAGAAGATCACCTGAATCGAGCGTTCCAAAAACCAATAGGCTGAAAGGCCGCCAACCAGGTATACCGGTGCGTGGGTCACGGGCTGTGGCACGCTGATCGTCATGCGCCGAATAACGAGCAGCAGCGCGAGCGCGATGGCAATGATGACGAGTTGGCCGATCTCGATGCCAACGTTGAACAGGAACAAAGCCATCACGGTGCTGCCTTCGGGCAGCCCAATCTCCGCGAGAGCACCGGCGAACCCGAGACCGTGCAGCAGGCCGAAAACGAAGGTGATCAGCCAGGGCTGTCGATGGATCAGAGTATCGCCTGGGCCCAGTGCTTCAGCGGCCAGCAGCAGGATGCTGAGGGCGATCAGTGCCTCAACCGGCGCCTGCGCAACCGTGACGATACTTAGTGCCGAGAGCGCCAGTGTGATGGAGTGTGCAATGGTAAAACTGGTGACGACCTTGACCAGGTTCTGCCAGCCTTTGACCAGGTACAACAGCAGGAGGACGAAGAGCACGTGGTCGATGCCGAAAAACAGGTGCTCCATGCCCAGGGTCAGGTATACCGGTGTCGCCGCGCCGCTCGCCGTGCTGACGCTGGGGTTGCGGCCGTTGACGAGATGGTTCTGCTGGCTGCCATCCTGTCGATTAACAGTGATCATGGCATCGATCAGTGTGCGCTCAAGGCCGTTGATGGTGATCTGCTCGAGCCCTGAGGCGCAATTCAGCGTGAACTTCTGCTGTAATGCTGCGGCACTGGTTCTGCTTTCGATCAGTTCGGCATCACAATTGGTTTCGATCTGCAGGTTAAGAAACCGGCCCTGCACCTGGGGTTGCTTGAATACTGCGGTATATTGATTGCCGGCCTGCTCTGTCAGGCTGAGCAATGCCGGTCTGACTTCGTGGGCCGCGGCAACCTGGGTCAGCAGTCCAGCGAGGACAAATAGAAGAGCGCGGCTCATTGATATTCCACCTCGTGCTGATGCATGAGGTCCTGGTAGTAGCGCTCGAGCGATTCTTCTCGTTTCTGGTGCAGCATGTCCGACAACACCTGCCGCTCGATGTGCGCCAGTGGTGTCACTTCGCTTGATACCACCGCATCAAGCCGGACGAAGTGAAAGCCAAACGTACTGCTGACAGGGCCATGCCATTTTGCAGGCGAAAGATCGACGATATTGTCGGTGAATTCAACGCCGAAGGTGGATGTGATTTCCCGGGCGCTTTTACGAATCATGCGCCTTGGCAGCAGGGAGCTCTGCCCCAGGGTCTGCCAGTCAGCACCGGCTTCGAGTTGGATTTTGATGTCTGTGCTTTTGCCTGCTTCAGCGATGTATATCTGCGATAGTGAATATCTTTCGGGCAGGGTGTAATCGGCGAGATTGGCCGCGTAGAAGTTTGAGACTTCTGCGGGCGTGATGGCAGATTCATCGACCTCCTGGGCGAGAAACTCGAGTTTCTGTACCAGCCGGCGCCGCACAATCGTATCCTCGCGATCAAGGCCCAGCCTGAGAGCCTCGCGGTAGAAAATTTCTTCCCTGACCCAGTGGTTTACAAGCGAGGCCAGTTCGGCTTCATCGGGCGGTGCACCCATCTGGGTTTCCCAGAGGTTCGCGATCTGGTTGCGTACCGCGTCATCAACAATGACCGGATCGTTCTTGCCGCACTGGTCCAGAGAAAATAACAGAATGCCGATTACAGCAAACCAGAGAATAGGTTCTTTCATCAGTGCCGCTACTTGTTCAGTGATGCTGTATCGACCTGCCCAGCCACGGGACTCAGCCAGATCGGTGAGCTCCAGGCTCGTTCCTGTATTGTCGCCGCCAGGTCTTCTCGAGGCGGGACGCCTGCTCGCAGTGCATCCCAGGTGGACCAGCGGCACACCGGGTTCTCGAGCACGCGCACATAGTAGAGGGCATGTTCGCTGCGATCGTAATCCGGGTCCTGCCAGAGCGTTTTCAGTTCGCTCGCGCCGACATTGGCCGAGATGCTGCAATCGCTGATATCCACACGGGCACCATTGTCAGGGCAGCGGTGCGTTTCGGGATTGACTTCAGCGTCGTCAGAACAGGCAACATCATAAACCTGCTCAATGGATCTGCCTTGCCTGACATTTACCTTGATGACCTGCAGGCGTTGCAGAGGTGCGCTTGCAGCATCCCGGGACGCCCAGATCAGGAATTCCGGTGAGGTTTCGCTGCTGGCGATCATCTCGCCCCCCATGGGAACGCCTGTATCATAGGCAGCAGCAATGAGATCGGGGCTGTTTAAATCC
>Ga0181575_10000942_pt1 | contig 21023 bp, 35 predicted proteins | sample 101ome_23_FD_145599 | JGI IMG/M metagenome (GOLD analysis project Ga0181575, IMG submission 145599) | Coastal salt marsh microbial communities from the Groves Creek Marsh, Skidaway Island, Georgia - 101411CT metaG (spades assembly) | ecosystem: Environmental > Aquatic > Marine > Intertidal zone... | reverse complement strand
GTTCAACATCAGCATAAGAGTCTAGCAGTAATGCAGATGCGTCGCCTGAAATTTGAACTAAACCAGTATCTGCAAGTGTGTCTACCTGTGCTTGCCATTTGCCTGAAATAATGTTAGGTTCGTCTTCACGAATCCATTCAGCAACAGCTTCGACAGTATCTTGTGCGTCAACGCCGTCTTCATCTTCAATAAGGTACTTAATGCCCACTTGTGGGGTTTCGAACCAATCTGCATCACTGTGATACGACGTGACAGATTCTGCGGTAAGTTCTTCTTCGTCTCGATTAAAAGCCCAATTATAAGCTTCTACTACTGCCCATAGAGTAAGTGCAGACGCTGCTGCTACTGCGGCAAATAACATCATTTTTAAATTCCTTTGTTCTAGTATTTACAATATATAAAAATTTGTGATATAAAAAGTGAGCACTTTCGAGTCTTACTCAGGACTACCCAGGTGGCACCATCCATTCAATTTAGAAACCGCAGTTTCAAGCGGAATGGAACGCTTTATTAGTTTTCGATCATTTGCGCAAAGTAACCTTTACCGTTTGTGTCTCCGCCCCAATTTTCTAACTCGTTGCCGTTGTATTTTACGCCAGTAATAAAATCTTCTCCACTTAAAGTTTCTTCAGTTACAAATTCTAATTTAGAAGCATCAAATGTTTCAGTAAGCATTACAGTGACATCAAAGAATGTTCCTTTTTCTACACTAGCAAATTCAAGTAGGTAGTCAGGTCTATCATCCTCAAAAATAGCTGCCTCTACCCGGTACTCATCTAAGTCTATTGATTCATTGTCTTTTATCACTTTGATAATATCCGCATCATGATCATTATTCACAACTTGCTCTACACTTAAAGTACAAGACGTGTCGGCTGCTGCGCCCCATAAATTTTGAACAATAGCATCATTGTCAAACCACATTTGATACATGTCTCTTTTTTTATCATATAAAAAATCAAAGGCAGAATCAACACTTTGCTCGTCAGGCGAAATACAGTACTCTACAAGTTCATCATTGTCTTTTTGTTCCCAATAATCGTGCACTTCTTTAGAAACTTTAGTAAATGTTGTTTCGGCACCATAGCCTGATATTACTATACGATAGTACTTTTCAGGATTCTTAATAGTTTCTATCAGTTCTACATTTTCTTCTGTAGTAGGCATGTGTTGTCCTTTTATAATGGCGGAGCCGGAGGGATTCGAACCCTCGATACGCTTTCACGTATGCCTCCTTAGCAGGGAGGTGGTTTCAGCCGCTCACCCACGACTCCGAAGTTGGCACACTAACCGTGGTGCACCGCGGGACTATTTATGGCGTCCAGCCCAAAGCTCTTCAAAGCCTGCATCATTGGTTTCATGATTATGCCATACACGGCGTGTATATGATTTAACCATTGACCTAATATTTTCTTCACTCCAGTCTTCTGGAATCAAGTAACCTTTTACTACATAAAACAACCAGTTGGCGTCTTTTAGTTCTTTAGGGGACATACTATACCTCTATGGTATTTAGTTGCCCCAAACTACATGTTCGTAAATCTCTTTCCAGTTCTTTACACGTTTTACACTGTCATTAGTATATGATCTGTTGTGCATATGGTCAATTAAAATAGTATCGAGACCCATGCGTACACCAAGATCAGCATTGCTCGGCTTGTCTTCTACCCAAACACATTCTGTATCTTTGTATTCGGCTAGTGCATCGTCTTTATCAGCACCGGTATCAAGGCATACTAATTTTTCAATAGCAGTTGGGCCAAACAAGTTGTTAAGATTACGCATACGAGCATTCCAGGCACCTTCTTCAACACTAAGACTGGTGATCACATGAAACACATAACCATGTTCTTCGTGCAATTTTTTTACATATTTTACAGCATCACGAAACGGAGCGAGTGTTTCTACACGAGTCGACTCATTAAACCAACGTGCAAAAATGCGCTTTTCGCTTTCTCTAAACTTGCCAAACTTTTCATCCGAGAAGCCGTATTGATCACGAAGGTCGTAAGTGTCGCTACGTACTTTTTCGTAGCCGTGACCTTTCATAAATTGTTCAAAGCCGTATTCCCAATCTACAAGTACACCATCGCAATCTGTAAGAATTACCTTGTCGTGCATTAATCTGTAGCTCCGTCTCGATTAGTGGTTAAATCTTTTTCTTGCTCTTCGATATCATCTTCGATAAGTTGTAGTACTTTATCTAAAGAAATTACCATGTCAGTGCGTCCCTCTTTTAAGTGCTCATTTCTTTTTGCTTCGATTTTTTTGTACGACTTGCGAAGTGAGTCGATGCTTTCTCTAGGTTCTTTCATTTAAAGTCTTTCTAAGTGATGCTTTAATAATAACATCACTTAGAACTTTGTCAACTATTTTTCTACAGTAACACTTACACCTGCGTCTGGCAGTGGAGTGGGAACCATTGGTGTTTCTTCAACACGAGCAATTGCTTGCACATTGTTAAGTGGAATTAGATCACCAACTTGATACTGTGTCATAGAAGTGCCACGACCTTCATAGCCGTTGTAATCATAAGTTATGTTAAAGTGTGAAATAACTTGCTGATCTTGTGGCGGCCGACCTTCTACACAAACTTTTTCATCGTTATGAATCACATCGCCGTCTACTACAGCACCTGCACCTGCACCAATCACAGTGCCTAAAAATCCACCAGTTAGAATATAACCAGCAGCACCACCGATGATAGCACCTTCTGTACTAGGATCCACACGGTCATTGTGATACACTGTGCATCCTTCTGCAGGATCAAAAAATGTTACAGTTTCCCAGTGAGGAGTAACACTTGTAATAGTACCATACCGTGCTTCGTTGTAGGGATTTACAGAACAACCAGCTAAGCCAGCTAGTCCTACAACACCCGCAATTGATAGAATTTTCATCATCTTTTTATTCTCCGATTAGATTAATGTTTACGCTTAAAGGAACTTCATCGCCAACACGATAAGGTTCGTAGACTCTACTGGTTGAGCTAATGCCCATCCATTCATAAGTTATATTATAGTGTGTAATTTTATTTTGTGCAACCCAGTTATCCACAACACTGCACTGTCTTTTGTTTTCGTAACCTACAATTACTCGCTGACCTTTTCCAGCTTCTGCTGCAATAGCGCCTCCAGCTAGGCCCCCTACAATTGCACCTTCATCTTTGTCAGTTATTGCTTTGCCAAACAAACCGCCTAAAATAGCACCGCCGATAACTTCTAAGCCACTTGCACCAGTACCAGTCCGCCCATAAATAGGTACTTGTACAACCTGGCATTGCTCAGATGGTCTATTGACATAATTTGTTTGAAATATTGGTTCTACAGCAGTCACTTCGCCCCATGCAGTTTGTGCATTAGCAGTTGAGATCATGCCAAAAGTACAAGCTGCAAATGCAGCAGCTAGGCTAAAGAATAAGTATTTCATAGTATCTCCTTAATACTATTATAATTATCCTTAGCTTGCTTGTCAAGCAAAATATTTTTTTAATTAATATAAAAGATGGTGCGCTACGAGGGACTCGAACCCCCACACCTTTCGATATCAGAACCTAAATCTGACGTGTCTACCAATTCCACCAGTAGCGCATTACTCAACTTATGTTATTAATATAACAAAAGTATTTAGTGGTGTCAACTATTTTTTCCAAAAACATATTCTTCATAAAACTCTAAGCTTTTAGGCAATTGCAGTAGATCTTCTTCGGTTAAAGAAAATTCTTCAGTATCTATCCATTTAGAAATTTTTGTATAAAGCATTATGTGATGAATTACAAGCATATGATTCATTTTCCAGTCATCTTTTATATCTAAAGCTTTTTCTTCGTGTTTTGTAATTCCGTATAATGGCATTTTATTATCAAAGAAAACATCTACTTTTGTTGTATTTAGAATATCAAAACATTTTAGTAATAAAATTTTCTTATGGAATCGTTCTTTTAGATCCTTTACTGTTAAGTGGTACCGGTACATCCATACATCATCATACATAAAATACTTTATGTATTCTTGTAGTATTTCATTAACATGATTCCTATCTTTAGAGTTGCTTTTAGGTTCTACACGATTCCAATTAAAGTGTGGATATCCCACAGTATCATGAAAGTCCGGATGTAAATAAAATCGCCTAGGGTCAGATACTAAAAAAATAATTTTATCAAACTTCTTAATATTTGTATTGTTAAGCATATAACTACTGTAATCTAATCCACTACCTCCCATACAATAGTTAGTAACTTTGTATTTTCTTTCTAAAAGTCTATGCCAGGCTTTTTGTTGAAAAGGAAGATGTTGACTCCAATTTGAATATTTTGCTCCGTAGCTATCTCCAAAGATTGCTATTCTCATTTACATGATATCCAGCGTTGCCAGCCAAAATGTATATCAACTAAAATCCAATTTTTACCGCCTTCATAAGTAGCCATAGCTTCTACAATAGGAATAATAGTTGCAATATCATAAGAATTTATTTCTACTGCATCCGCTGGAAATCCTGTGCGATCTTCTATAAATTTAACATAAGCATTTGTATCATTTTCAAAATTAGGTGCATATATACTAATTGCTTCTTCAATAGTCATGCCTGAATATTTTCTATGCAACAAACTAAACATAGCAGCAAAGCCCCAGTTTACGTCTACGAATGTTTCGTACGTATCACTTTCGTCAATTTCACCAATGTATGTATGCCCGGTTTTTTTGATGTTGCCGGGATTATTATTACGTGTAGGAATATTATTTGAAATACTTGTAGAATCAAATTTAGTATCTGCTACTGAACAGATTGGAATAATGCCTTCTGCTTGTATAGATGCCGAAGTAAAAATAATTACAAATAGTGCTATTGCAATTGTTTTAAAATAATTAATCATTGTTGCTCTCTCTTTTTGTTCTACCGATATTTATCGTTAATAAATAATTTATAAACTGAATGTAATAGTTTAAATCTTACACCATCAGATTCTGTATGGTTAGCTACCACACAAAATAGCGAATATGATAAATTTAAAAGAAATACTTTAAATCGAATAAACATAACTAAATTATTAAAAGAAGATTATTATGATAGAACCTTTTAGAAGTGATGAGCATTTACTAGATGCATCTGATAATAGATTAAAATACATTGCAGAACAAATACATAAACAAGGTGTTGCAGTATTTTACGATCAATCCTTTACAGAATCACAAATCATATCATTACAAAAACGTTTCGGGGAATGCGAAGCACCGAATTTATTCATGAATCCTAAAGAATATCCTGAGTTGTTTTTAGTAACCGGTAAACGTGATAAAGACGGCAAGAAAATTGGCATGTTTGGTGATACTGAATTAGGCTGGCATTCTAATGGCAATTCTAGACATTTAATTGATAAGATATTAATTAGTTTGTACTGTATAACAGAGGATATTAATACTACTCTTAGTGTATGCCACACTTCCAAACCGTTTTATGACTTATCACAAGACGAACAAGAGTATTGGAAATCAATAAATGTACGCCTAAAATTTCAAAACAATACAATTTATAATTTGGAAGATGACGATCCTGAGCTAGAATTTATGAGTAAAAATAAAGGTAGTATTCGTAAATTAGTTGATAAGCATCCACATACAGGTGAATATTATTTTTATTTTCCGTATCATTTTATTATTAAAGCATGGGAAAATAAAAAATTAATTGATCATGAGAAAATCATTGACAGATTAAAACCATTAATTTTTCGCTCTAAATATCAATACCATCATATATTTAAAAAAGGTGATTTGTTAATGATGGATCAATTTACAAGTTTGCATAGACGAACTCCTGTCTTAGATAACAATCGTTTATTGTGGAGATTAGCATCAGATTTTAGTGAAATTTACAAATAAAGAATTTATACCATGACTGATATTCTTGTAAAAAAATATTCTGATAATCCTGATGCTTACCGTTTTTTAATTGAACAATTTAGACAGCAAACATTTAAAGAAGGTAATGACAGCATTCAATATAACAAGTATGATCCCGATGATGAAAATATTGAAACTTGGCTATGCTTTCAAAATGATAAACTAATATCAATTTCTGCTGCTGAACGTTCGCATTATACAAATGATCCCGGTATTGCTGTACGCATATGCCGATATCATATATTAAAAGAACATAGGTTTACGCACTGTGGTTTAATTATGGGCGAATATCAAATCGAATGGGCTAGAAAAAATAATTTTGAGATTTTATATGTTACACACGATATTACAAAACGTGCAATAAATGCTTTGTACCAAAGAAGAAAAAAAATGACTGTGTCGTCTTTTAAAGAATATACAAAAGGTGAGTGGTATAATAGTCTACAGTTGGAGAAGAATTTCTTATTTAAAACTGGCGATATGTTACAATATGTTTATAGTATTCGATTACAAGATACAAATTACGTCTGGAAACCTAAATCCGAATATATAATAGAAAGGACCCATGATGGAAAAATCTTTGAATAAACATAATTTACCGACTATTGCTGATTTAAATCTTGATATTAATTTAGATAAACTAAGATTAGAAACAGACAAATTAGCAGATAAATTTACAGACGTGAAATCAGCTAATCCTATGTTATGTGATAATCATATGGAATTAGTAAAAAATGTTTACGATAATTTTGAACAAATCAATTTAACAACACCAAGCGAAACCTTACCTCATACAACAAGCATTAAAGAACGGTTAAAACGTAAAGAAGAACATTTATACAATGTGCCAACAGAGGATTATATTAATAGTTATTTTGAGGAAATTATTACACAGCTTAAAACACCTGCTAGTAGAATAAGAATTACAAAGTTAGCTGCGGGAAAAATGATACCCTGGCATGTTGATTACGATGTATCCTACGGCGTAAGATGTATTATACCAATTTATGGCGGAGATAATGTTGTTAATCTATTTAAAAGAGATGGCAAAATAGAAGCCTATAATCTAAAAGATGGCAGAGCAAACTTTTTAAATATAGGGTACAAACATGCTGTTGTAAATATGAGCAATTCACCAAGGATTGCATTAATGTTTACTTTGAACGGCACTAAAGATATAGAAAAACTTTTTTACTAAAATATATAATCGTAGTGGTTCCTATCTCGTGTCTTGTACCACATAGCAACACGTAATAGTTCTCTAGGCTTATCCATTTGCATAGTAGGACGTCTATGAATAGTTGTAGTTTGATCCATTAAAACTATGTCACCTTCAACCCAATCGTGTTTATATGTGTACTTTTCAGATTGTATCCATTCATTCCAAAACCACCAATATAATTCTTTACTGTCTTTGCAAACTGTTCCGTCAGATTCTAAAAAGTCGCCTATTTCATAAGGACTAAAAGAAAATCCATTTTTGCCTATAAGAGGATGATCAGGAACAAAGTTTACCTCTTCAATAATACCGCGAGATTTTTTATATAGATTTTTATTATGCTTCTCCATATTAGTTGCATTAGCAATATTTCTTGTATTTCTATTATGATTAATATCGTCAATGATTTTCTTTGGGTAATTTTGCCAATTTGGTGACCAACCGCTCTTTTGTATTCTTCCGTATTTTCTACTAAAATCTAATTTTAGTTTTAATTCTCTAAATCTCAATCTTTCCGATTCAGATAATTTATACCAAAAAGGTAAGCTATTGCAAAACCATGTTTGTGTTGGATAGGTAATAGTTTTACCATATAATCCTACCACTTCTTCTGCATCTAAAATTGGATTAATATTTACATGCCAATCAAGTTCATGATCGCTTTTTGCTCCACGATGTATACCATCTACTATTTTATTTGTAATTCGCCAAAATAAGCCATCACTGTGTTCTTTGTCAGTACACCAAATGTTAGGACTCAAATGATAACCGGCTGCATAACTCCACTCTGCAAATTCTTCTGGAGTAGCATTAGAATTTTTTATTACCACAACTCCATTCTCAGCAACTTGCTTACAAACAAGTGATGGATCTAATTTGCTTAATTTTTTATTATTATACTCTAACATTATATTACCTCAGCAGTTACGAAATACATGCGATATAAATCGGAATCTTTATGGATTTTTTTGAAGTGTTCAAAATTAATATCAGGATAAATTAATTTCAATTCAGATAATGCTTTAGATTGATTTAAAAACAAATCTACCACTTCATTTCCACGCATACTAAACTTTGTTAATATATTTACAAGATATAAAGATTCTAGTTTGGTTATTGGCTCATCTTTTCCTATAGTGTTCCAAAATGCATATCTGTATTCCTTTAATTTTTCTGCAAAAAATGGCATTTTGCCCGCTTCTATTAAATTTATAAACTTATAAAATTGTTCTTTTGCTGATAAAGAAGACTGTAACATCCATTTTCTTGCAACTTTTGTATTGTATAAAGTATTGAACCAGAACCATATATCATAAATTTTCATTAATTTCTTACTATCAAAACTGTAGCATTGATATATAAACTCTAAATTTTGATATTCGCTTGGGTCAGTAAAATCACACTTGGTTTTAATTTCTTTATTATTTATGCGGGAATTATGATAATCTTTTGTTTTATACTGGTCTAAGTCATAAGGCACATATATACGCTTGGTTTTAATCTTGTATTTTTTTCTATATTCACTGTCTGCCATTGGAGTATTAGGCACGACCCATAGCGGATGGCTTTTTTGATGATTTATATTAAAATCCATATTTTGTTGTATAGTTGTAAACCACGTGTCTTCGGTCTCTCCAGGCAGTCCGATTATTACCTCTGCATCTATTTCTATGCCGTCATTTTGGAAACGTTTCATCATCGGGAATAATTTTTCGTTTTTAATGTTGCTACGCTGTGCTACTTTTAGGACTTCGTCACTATGACTTTGAAAACTTAACCTCAACGATTTCCTTCCGTGATGCCCGTAAAAGTTGTCATTTATTAATCTCAATATTTCTTCTGTATATTTGCCTCCATTTTTAGCAAAGCCGCCAAATGACAAATATATATCATTTTTCCTTTTTTTCTTTTCTTCAATAATGTGTAAGGTATATTCAACGTCTTCTTTAACAATTCCAAAATTGGCGTCGCCGATTTCAATCCGTTCTATATTCTCATACTTCATTATACTTGATATAGTATCTAGAACTTCTTGTTTATCTTTACGCACAATTTTACTTTTAGTCATTCCTCCCCAATCGCAAAATGAACAAGCATAAGGGCATCCTCTATTTGTTTCAAACAATGCATTCAGCGCTCTTGATTCATTAACAATAATTTTATCAAATGTACCGTCTAAATAAGGACTAGGAATTGGCGCACTTGTTAACCTTGTTTTTTCTTTTACAACATTATTCTCTTTTGGCGTAAATGTTCCTTCGTGTCCTGCAAGTCCTTTATTTGGATAATTTATAAGGAAATTTTTAAAAGTTTCCTCAGCTGGGCCTACAAAATATATATCAACATATGGCCGGTCTGTCATATAATCTTCTGCAACTGTTTTATTTTCTGGAACATTAACGCCTCCGTAAATTACCACGCCATCTGGTCTGTAGGCTTTGTAAATTTTTGCAATACGGTCATTATAATTTTGATTCCACACCCAGTTAGTCAAACCTAAAATATCTGCTTGTTTTAAACTTTCATGAAAAGAATCAAGTTCTAAACTATCACTTCGATATCCGGGATCTAAAAAGTCATAATTTTTATTTATAAATGCGTTTTTCTTAGCATAACTTATTAAACAGCCTACAGCGTAAGGTAGCCATTCATATGCACTAAAAGATATAGATGCTAAGAAAATCTTCTTTTTATTAACCATTTAGGATTTCTTCTACTTTATTTTTAAAAGTTTGATAATCTATTTGCTCGGGAATATTATTCCATCTAGTTACCCAAGCACACCTAGGTGCAGAAGTAACGACAACTCTATGCATAATATTAGTATTCAATAATACTGGTTTGTCTAACACAATATGACCTATTTTTTTACTTTCTAAAAATTTTTTAAATTCAACAGATCCTTGTTTCAAAACTTCTTGTTGCTTAAATTCATGGTAATAAGCGTAACCGTGAGCATTTACTTCCGGCAAGTGAATTTCTTCAGCAAGTGTCTCAAAGTAGTCAATACGGGAACTTCCAAATACAGGAATGACAAGATTATAAAAATTAGGATGATCTTTGTCGTAATCAACATCTGTATGAGCAAAGCAATCATTTTTTATGCTGTCTGAAACATTAAATCCAGTCGACCTAAATTGTATATTAGGGTGAACTTTTTTATGTTCTGACAAAATCGGATCGAATAGCTTTTCGTATCCAGTAGGCTCTCCGGTAATATTATCTTCTAATGAAAAAGATATCATATTGCTTTTACCAAACGAATTAAATTTTAATTTAGATACATCATTATAAAGTTTTTGTAGAATAGTAGAGTAATCTTTAATATTAATATATTCACATACATTATCAATCGGCATAATATTTTATCACATCCTCTGCATAACATTTGTCCAAAAAGTCATGAATTTTAATTTTATTTTCTACCAACCATGCATAACGTTTTGAACGCACTCCCATTGAAGGGCCAAAGTTTATAGTTTGATTATAACGTGTTGTAAAAACACTTAACGGATCTGCTGCTATTTCTATATCAGAATGACCGTGCATCTTTTTATAAGCATTTGTAACTGATGGATCATATCCTGCACATATAAAAACTACTTTTGCATTATATTGCTTTATACGGTGTATATTATTCACGTAGCCTGCAAGGTGAACGTCAGTACAGTGAGGTGTAAAAACTCCAGGCAATCCAACCAATATTGTAGGCTCATTTGTTAATACATACGGTACATGATCATCATCTTCAAATACATATAGCCCTTCGCTGTTTATTTCTTCCATTTGGTATTCCATTCCTCATATTTTTTTTGCCAAGGAGCTACTTTATGCATTATATCATCAGTCTTATCATAATTTTGAAGTTTACAATTTAATATTTGCTTACAATCTTGTTCTATAAATCCTATATTATTTGGATAAAGTTTGTTCCAGCAGTCGTTTTTAACAACCATGCTCCGTATGTCTGCGCCCATTTTTTCTAACAGATGTTTAGTCATTTTAAAATGACGTCCGCCTACGTCTGTATTTACTGAAGGAGTAAAGGTATACACAAAAACAGGCTTGTTACTGAACGGATAATTTTTTCCTAAAGTAGCATTAAAATATCCTTTTACAACAAACCAATCCATTGCATTTTTAAAAGCAGCAGAATAATGCCCTGTGCACTCTGGAACTGAAAATACACAAATATCTGCCTCTTGTATTTTACTCCAAAAGTCCATTATACTTGCAGGTACCACACCGTCTGGTTTATTAGAATTACATAAGGGTAAACTTGCTGCCTGTATTGAAGAAAAGTTTATAACTTTATCCATTAATTCTAAACCTCTGTAATTCATTGAGTTTTCGCTTGCACTAAACGACACTCCTGCTATTTTCATAAAACTATATCCGCTATTAGTCTCTTACCTGCAAATAAGTCTAAGTCTAGAACTTTTTCATTAAACTGTGCATAAGATCTTTTGTATTGATCTAAATCATCTGTGATAGTTTTTAAATACAATCTTTCGTCCCATATACGTTGATCTGACATGGGTTCTTGTATAATAGCATTTGTACTTTTATAAAATTCTCTAGTAATAGAATCAAAAAATTCAAAATGCTTGTCTGGATTGTATAATAAAACACCGCTCCAAATTACCATATCTACATCAAAGTTAACTTTGATTTTTTGACGATCATTCCATGAACAACATCTATACTCTATGTTAGGTTTATTACTGTGCAGATTTTTACCTATTTCTATAGGCTCAGGACTTGTATCAAATCCCATATATTCAAAATCAGTATAACCTTTATCATAAAGTATTTGCACTACAGGACCATGTCTACAGCCTACATCAATTATACCTGTTGATTTCCTAGCAATAATAATATTTGCTTGTGTTTCAAATATTGGTTTTGCAGCTTGAGAATCTAAATATGCCATATCTGCAAAACTGTAAATTTCTTTCATAGGCACCGGTACTTGGACAGCATCTTGCTCTTGTAATCTTTTTATGTTAGGCCATGGAGTATTCATTTATATCCTACGTGAATTGTGTATGAGTATAATTTATTACACTTGAATAATCAAATGCAGTGCGCCACAGTTGTCTATCTTTATTTTTTACCGCAGATCTCCTGTGTATGGTGTTTAATTGATCCATAAAAAGTAAATCACCTTTTCTAAACACATGATGAAACATAAATTTAGATTTTATTATTTTGCTGTATAAAGTTTTATAAAATTCTTCAAAATTTTCAATTTCGGTTCCATCTTTATATAAAGCTTTACTTATGTAAGGAACCATAAAATATATGTATTCCCTGCCGTCTACAGGATGATTAGCCACTAATGGCCTACGATCTATAGTTTCTTTGTATACTTCGGATCCGACTTTGAAATCTTCTTCCCCTTGTGTTTTGTAAGCTACAGAATAAACGCCGTCATCTTTCCATAGCTGCGCTCGTGCTCCGTTATTATCTAATTGAATATCTATATTTCTATAATATTCTTTATCATTTTTAGATAGCGATTCGAACGCATCACATTGATTACATATAGACAACACAGTATCAATACATTCAGTAACGCAGTAAAGCCCTACACAAATTTCGAAAAAGTTATATCTACCAGTTCCATTTGCGTGCCATTCTAGCTCAGTTGGCCCAAACATGCCAATTGCTTTACCGTTTACTACTGCCCCGGACACAATACTAATTTCTCTAGCATCGACTGGATTCATAAAATATTCGTTTGACTCTATATTACCAAATCGAGCACACGCTTGGACAAGTTGAGACTTTGACATGTTTTGATCATGTAATACAACTTGTCCGTCTTTAACTATTTTATGCGCAAGCTGGCTCAATTCTTTTTCATTATAATCTAAAAGTTGTTTAGTCATATGATTCCTCTAATAAATCTGAAATACATAAACGAGCTGTATCGTTCCATCGCATTCTACGTGCATCTTTGTAAAAAGAATCTCGCGATGTAGCTAGGAAATAACAGTCCGATGGCGTTAAATCTAATCTATTACAAATTTCTAATTGTTTTTTAATGTTTTTATGCCACATGTAATCTACAGCAAAATTTGTTATTAATAGTCTTATCGTTTCTACACCTGTGTAATTCCAGCATTCTAAATTCTTCAGCCTCTGTAGCATAGGGTGTGGCTCTTTTGAATATACAAGTCCTAGACGCTGTCCAACTACTCCAAAACCTTTAGAAAACCCAAAAAAGATTTGTTCTGTATTTTGTGGTAGTTGGATTTTTTTTATATTTGTCGTGCCTACATATGAGCAATCTACAATAGCAGGGGTATCTCCTATGCCTTGATTGCTTATATCAAAATGATTTCCATCGGCTGCTGAAGGTAATGAAATATACAAAAGATTTGCATTATCTATCACCGCTGGTATTGCCGAACGCCCATTTTTCATATATTGCCCTAGAACATCACAACATACTGTACTTTCAAAACCTATCAAATCCATGTATTGATAATCGCCCTCGAACTTTTGCCATGGTCTTGTTTCGATTATTCGCCAACTATGCATTGCATCTGTAACGCCATTAACAAAATAGCAGTATTCAAAATCTTTTAAATCTACAATTTCACTTACCCATTTACGATGCAAGTTTTCAACCCAATCAAGATTTTTAGTTGCTTGGCCACTACTACGTTTGTAGTTGGTATTTGCAACAACTTGATTTTGTAATAATGCATGTACTTCAGAATCAAAAGGAACATCAACATATTTTTTGTCCCTTAAAGAAATTTTAATTTGCTCTATATTTTTTTCCATAACTCTTAAAAAACTTTTCTGCTAACCAGCCTCCTGTGTCCCATTTATGTAAACGAACTTGTTTTTGGTTATCGTGATGATTTTTATGATATCCTTCACCTGCAACAAAAATATTTAACCAAGGAGCATTACTAGGACCGTTTTTATGACCCACTGTGTTTAATAACCCAAACCCTACTTTTGCAAACAAAAATGGAATAAGTGCAAAACCTATAAAGAAGTAAGGATGTATTGCAAAAGATAAAACCCATACAGCAATCATTATTTTAAGCCAATGTTTGTGACAAAAAACTAATCTTGGGTTGCTATAAAGGTCCCGTGCATACCGTAATGGAATGTTTGGAATAGTCCAAGTTGTAGTCAATACACGCCATAGTCCGACATAACGAGGTGCATGTGGATCTTTTTCTGAGTCAGAAAATCTATGATGCATTCTATGAGATGCTATCCATCCTATCGGAGTTCTTATCACAGCAACCATTAACATTGCAAGACCTATAACTTCAAACCAAACAGGCACTTTAAATTGCTTATGGCAATAGTATCTATGTAATAAAATACTTGCGCCGAAATGAGATATAATTTGGCTCCATATTAAACCCAAAAACACAGAAATTGCTAAAAACATAAAGATATTTATCGGTATTAAAGGCTCATAACAAAAAACCTTATAAATATAGTACTTGGTAAATTTAATTTGTCAAGTATTTAGGAGAAAGAAAATGGAAATAATAGATACAGTAAAAGGCTGGGTAGGTAAACTAGCAGAACTAGGAGTTAGTTTGCTTGCACTTGGTATCATCGCTGAACTAATGGGCGTTGGTGCACTACCTTTTATGCCAGGTGACATGAGCGTAATTGCTAATGTTTCTGGTGTTATTGATTCCCTTGGATCAAGTGGTCTAGTAGGACTACTTGCTGTTTGGGTACTCTGGATGATCTGGAAGAACAAATAGCATAAACTTCAAGGGGAAGACCTTTCGATCTTCCCCTTTTCTTTTGACTTTTATTTCTTTCCTGGTTGATTGCACTCAATCATCATGACTTGGTGTAGATCAACAGGATTCAGTTCTTTTAATCTCTTCATCTCATCCATAGCATCATAATAGGGAAGTCTGGCAGACACCGTTTTAGGAGGTGCCCACCAGTCTTCTTCGTCATACTGGATGACTACGTACAGATTAATTAGTTCGGCAGCGATGCGTCAATGCCCGCTACATACCAGTTCATTCCAACAAGCGTTGGAAAGTCACCTAGGTTAGCTGCACCGTTTGCACAGTCTTCTGGCACTGAACCATCTTGCTTTAACAAACCTTCACATGGGAACGCATGGCGATCACCATTTGCGAGAGCTTGCTCTAGTGCTTTTGCTTCTGCAACAAGGTCTTCGCCCATTGCAGCAACATTATAGCTTTCTAGTGCTACCATGCCAACTTCGCCACCTTTGCCGTCTTTGGTGAATCCCCACCAAGTATCGCCGCCGGTCCAAGTGCCGTCCATTACTTCGCCAACACGATCAACATAGTAACTATCCCAATCATCAACGATTGAAACTAGATGTGCATTAGGACCAAAGCGGCTCATGTTAGACGCTTGACCAAATGCGTATACTCCGTTTTTCTCTGCAATTTGCACAGGAGCTGGTGAGTCAGTGTGCTGCACAATAATATCTGCACCGTTATCAATTAGTGCTTGTGCTGCTGCTGCTTCTTTTGCAGGATCAAACCAAGTGTAAACCCAAATAATTTCTACTTCTACATCCGGGTTGTGTTTTTGTGCTTCTAGCATAAATGCATTAATACCACGCACAACTTCTGGAATTGGGAATGAAGCAATATAACCAATCTTATTAGATTCAGTCATATTGGCAGCAATCAATCCCTGTACTACACGACCTTCGTAGAAACGTGCAGAGAAAGTGCTCATGTTATCAGTTTCACGAATGTAACCAGTAGCATGTTCGAACGCAACATCTGGGTATCTAGCAGCAACTTCATTTGTTGCATCCATGTAACCAAACGAGGTAGTAAAGATAATGTCGTGACCAGTTTCAGCTAATTGTGTAATAGCTTCCACTGCTTCAGGTCCCTCTGGGACCATTTCAAGATAAGAAGTAGATACGTCTGATCCGTATGCTTCTTCTACTGCAAGACGACCGACGTCATGTCGATAAGTCCAACCTAGGTCGCCAATTGGACCTACGTAAATAAAGCCTACTTTAGTTTCGGCAAACGCAGCAGTTGCTCCAGCAACCGCAACAACAAGGGCAGTGCCAAGTGTTTTAAGCAATTTTTTTCTCCTGTGAAAATTAGGAAAGCGGATCTCATACCCGCTTTCAAACTTACTTAGTTTGTAGTAAACTAAGAAACGTAAGCAATATAAGCATGCCTACTATTAATGGCGGAGAGTGAGGGATTCGAACCCCCGGAAGTGTGACCTTCAACGGTTTTCAAGACCGCCGCATTCGACCGCTCTGCCAACTCTCCGCTAAACCTTAAGATTTCATACTAAAGCCTTGCGGCCGTCCCCAAACTGCATTTGATTTCTCTCTAGCCCACACAACTTTATCAGGCTGTCCTTCGGCAGTTTTTTTCACTTCTTTAATATAAGTGACTGCATGATTTTTGTTCTTTTTCCATTTAGAAACTACATCAAGTTGTTTTCTAAATACCTTTGGAATATTAGGGTTAAGTGCCATATTCATTTGTTTTCTCCGGTGTTAAATGTTTCAATAATGTCTTCTGTAAGCACACCAGTTTGCCAGTTTTCGATTGCATCTTCAATATAATAATTACTGTGTGCAGAGTAATCAATAGTACCAATTAGTTCATCATTTTTATAAAAACTAACTTGAGATCCATTTCTAATTGAAGTTTTCATTTTAGTTGCCTTCTCTAGGATTAATTAAAGGACCGTCTGGAACGGGGATTTTACCATAAGTGGTATAGTGATTAATAAGATACATACAAGTATCAAATGTAAATGAGGCTGCCCAATCTTTGCCTTTTTCAACTAAAATAGAGCGTGCTCGCTTTTCTGCGCCGTTCCACCAATACTGCGCATCGTCGGGCGGAAAAGTACCGTGTGGAACTTCAAAAGCAGTTTCTAGATCGCTAAAGAATTCAGCTAACACAATTGCTGAAAATGCATGCAGGCCTACAGCACGCCAAAACTGTTTATCGATATCGCCGGGAAAAAGATGATAACAAAATGGAGCAGAGTATGCTACATCAATTATAGCAGTTACACTTGCTTGGTTTGCAACCATGTGTCCAGCTTCGGTTAAAAGATACATGTCCATGATCGGAATGCTAGGGTCTTCCTCAGCATTTGCTAAGACAGGCATACACAATGCTATTACACTCAGAAATAGTTTTTTCATTGTCACCTACATACACAAGTCGTCATACAGTAACGAATACTTTCTATGTTGACTTGTATCGTTACAAAAGATTTTCCAAAAAACTTTTAGCATTTTCTTTCCTTAAAGTAAAAAGGGCAAGCTCTCACTTACCCTTATAGCATAACCTATTTTTATTGCTTTGTCAAGCAAAATATTTATGTTGCTAATCCGTGAATAGCAACTACAATGCCTACGCTAGCTCCTAAGCCGATCATCATTTTAAAGAAGTCTCTGCCTACTAGCGGAAACACAGTTTTAAACTTACGTTTCTGTGTAAAACTAGCTATTGCTAGTTCACGACCTGTTAACAAACCAATAAACACCCAAGTAGTGCTCATAGGTATATCATTGTATTCTTTAAAGAACCAAAGAATAATAAAGTAAAACAAGTCAATAAGTGTAGCACTTCTAACATAACGAGTATTATGTTTTTCTATTACTACATTTTGAATTCTTCCGCCTCGCTCTTTGAACATCCAAAAAAGACCAGCAACAAAAATTACTGAGATTGCAATCATTAATTCTACTGGCACTTCTCGCGGAAGGAACACAGCTATGTTAGCCATATCATGACTTAGCCAAGTGTACCATAAGAAGCCTGTAGTTACCCATTGGGCAACTATCCAGTATTTTTTATGTTCATCTTTTACAGGATTAGATTCGTCTAACCATTTGCTTATAGCAAACCAAATGCCATATGCTGACACCGCAGCAATAGCATAACCCATTATAGATTTCATTAACATTTTTTCTAATACAAAAGTGCTTGCAAATGCACTTAATACTAGGAACGATGTAGATACCGGCACACCTAATCTAGTTAAGATTAGCAGTATAGCAGGTGCTAGTGCGTGGTACCATTGAATTTCTTGAAACGGAATCTTGTTCAGACGTCCGTAAGAAATATCACCACCATTCATATACCATCCAAACCAGATAGTAAAAAGGAGCACTGCTGACGCGGCACCCCACATAATATAACGATTTGTTTTTTCGTTTGAAGCAATCCATGTACCAAGAGTCTGAACAGAATCATTGGCAATCACAGAATAAGATGCTAGTAGAAATCCTACTACCATCCATATAGATAAGTAGTCCATTTTTTTACCTTTCGTTTGCAGGCTTTACCCCTGCGCTCACTAATTGGTTATGCAACTCTATTTAGTATTGTCAAAAAAATAAGGCGTAAAAACGCCTTACATTAGGACCAAAATTTTTCTGCCTTTTTTGTCTTCTTCAAAACGACCATAGTAACCTAAGTTATCTCTGTCAGACATTTGTTCGAGAGACTCTAGCAGCATTTTCTTTCTCAGTCGAGCTGGAACAGTTACCGCAGCATTAAGGCTTACTTTGCCGTAAACCATATCAGCTTTTTTTACAAGTTTTTTGAATTCTTTTAAACTGTATCTATTCATGTTACTGGGATATTCTCTCCGCCTATAGTAGTAACATTAGTAACATTTGCATAACGGAAACTACGCCACGCTTGTTGATTTGTATCCCATACAACAAGAGTATCTCCCTCACGTTCTTCTGTAAGTTTTTCAACAACGTCTTCGGGCAGTCGAGTTTTGTCAAGTGTGCAGTTCATTACACGTTCGTCACCATTAATCTTGTTAAAAGTAACAATCAATTCATTGTGACGCAAAAAGGTTAATAGTGATTGTTTAGTTGGTATTGTCATTAAAAAGGTACTCCCAATATTTTTCAAAAATTGCATAGGTGCAAACTGCATTTACAACTACCCCTACTAAACCCATAAGCAAGAAAAGCAAAGGTGTAACAACAAATAAACTTAGAAGTGCAACAATGCCTAGTTGTTTTCTAATACTCATTTTGCTTTTTCAATCCTTGTGGAAATCTTTACTCTGTCTTCAAAATGAGTTGCATTAACAACACTTGTTGAGATATCTACTTCGCCTTCAAAGTAAGCATCCCAAAAAAGTTTAGAAGCAGCCTTGCCGTAACTATCCCATTGTTTGATAATATGATTATTAGACGGAGCTGCTAATTTTCTCCAAGCAAAATCTGCAATACGTTGTTTTAGGTCAATTTCCATATACTCTGCTTCGTCGCCAAACAACCAAAGTTTGGGATCTCCTGTTTTAATATCAGTCATCGTGTTGTCCTTACGTTATAGTGTTTAGGCCCATCGCTAGTAAAATCTAGTCCGGCCATTTTGCCTTGGTAGTGTTCAAACTTAGGGTTCCAAGAAAGAGTAATTTTATTGCCAGCAATAGCAACCGTAAGATGCCTATGCAAAGTAAAGTCTAATACTTCGGCTTGCTGTGTGCGGTCTGTATCTACACAATACAGTTCGCATAAGTTTTCATGCTTTACGCTCATTTAACACCTCTTCAATTGCTTGGTCAACTTTTGTAACGCTTACTGGCTGTTGAAACAAACCAATTACAATTTCTTTTAAACTTTGTTTATTATAGTACAACGTAGGATAATTGTCAAGCACATCTTTAACTGCTAGTTTAACGACGTTTTTCATTCCTAATCCTTTTTACAAACATACTATAAGCATCTATAAGCCAAACTATTAATAGACCTGCGCCCATTGCTGCAAGTATTGCCATTAGCAGTATTGCAGTGTAATCATACACTTCCCAACCTTCAAGTATCGGCAAAAATGGCATGAATTTCTTTCAGCAGTTCTTTTGCCTCTGCTGGTTTGCGTTGGAAGACGTTGCGACCTACGATCATTCCAAGACCGCCTGCTTCTGCAACACACTTTGCGTCTTGCAAAACACTTGAAGCATTTTTATGCGAACCACCGGAAAAAATAACTGGGATACCACAAGCTGCATTTACTACATGTTTAAGATCAGTAGGTCCACTTATATTAGTTGGTATTTTTACTTTAATAACATTAGGATTTAACTGTGCTGCAATATAAGCTGCATGCATAATAGTTGACAATGAGGTTTCGTCAAATGGTTTTTCATTGTTTATTTTAGCACCTCTTGGATAACTCCAAATAAATTTTTTATAACTTTGGTTTGGAATATTATTTCGGATGTGCGCATCTAGCTGAATGTAATACTGAGACATTGCTTTATTATTTTCTGATCCGGGATAAATTGTGTATCCACAACCTCCAAATGTCAATGCTATATCGCCCGGCGCATACACAGTTTGATCTGGGTCTAAGTAAGGGTTTATATTGTTAGAATGATTCATCTTAACAATAATTTTGTTTCTTTGATCATAATATTTTTCTGCAAAACGTTTTGCAGTTCGAAACGGTAGTGCGGCACCTGAAATTAAGTTTTCAGCTAATAGTTCATTAATATACTCGCACTGATATTCAATGTCAAGCATTTCAGGATGGTCAGTATTTAAGAACGCTTCGTATGGTCCGTGCTCAACACCTTGATCAATAGGCAAAATAATAGAATAGGTTTTGTGCCCTCCAAAACCTTTGTCGTTTAATTTTTTATGTATCATTATTCCTCATCCTTAAGTGTATTAAAGTCATAAGATCCCTTAGTAGCATCTTCGCTACGCAGTACGTCTCTTATAAAAGTAATAAGTCCATAACCAAGCAGACAAACTACAACAAAGGTTCCAATACCTGCTAATGCAATAATCATTCTATATCCTCCGCTATGCGTTCACCGTAATAATCTAGTACAAATGTAAGGGCGTCTTTAAGTTTGATATTATACTCATAATCGTCAGGATGACCTTTTTGATG
>Ga0181575_10000938_pt1 | contig 21050 bp, 20 predicted proteins | sample 101ome_23_FD_145599 | JGI IMG/M metagenome (GOLD analysis project Ga0181575, IMG submission 145599) | Coastal salt marsh microbial communities from the Groves Creek Marsh, Skidaway Island, Georgia - 101411CT metaG (spades assembly) | ecosystem: Environmental > Aquatic > Marine > Intertidal zone... | reverse complement strand
TTGATCTTGAACGCTATTGGCCGTGATTTTAAAAGAGCCTACGGCCCAATCTAGGTATGTATTCCAGTCGCTTTTTCGTAACGGCAAGCCTTCTCGCAAGGCGGCTTCATCCACTTGAATAATGGCAATACCAGCCGCTTCCAAATCCAAGACTTCGTCCCGAATGGCCAAGGCAATTTGTTTGCATGTTGTTGCGCGTGGTTGGTCATCGCGGACAAACGACCAGTTTAAAATGGTCACGGGTCCAGTCAACATTCCTTTCATGGGCTTTTCAGTTAAAGACTGGGCATAGCGGATCCAGTCAACCGTCATTGTGTTGGGTCGGGATACATCGCCAAAAATAATGGGGGGCTTAACACAGCGAGACCCATAGGATTGCACCCAGGCAAATTCAGTGAATACAAAGCCATCCAATTGCTCGCCAAAGTACTCCACCATGTCGTTGCGTTCCGCTTCACCGTGAACCAGAACATCCAAGCCCAGTTCTTCTTGGGCGCGAACGGCACGGGTGATTTCTTGGTGCATGGCTTCGGTGTAGTCTTGGGTGTTGAGGGTGCCCCGTTTAAAATTGGCTCTTGCTTGTCGAATGGCAGTGGTTTGAGGAAAAGACCCAATGGTTGTGGTGGGGTAGGCGGGCAATTGAAAGTGTTCTTTTTGAATCTGAGCCCGACGTGCGTACGGAGATTGCCGGTTTTCATGGGCGGTGGTTAATTGCTCAACGGCTGTTTTAACCGCTGGTTTGTGCACACGATTGGACGTGCTTCGTGCATCAATGGCCGCTTGGTTGGCGGCTAGGGCGTCCTGAACACTGGCGCGTCCATGGTTTAATGCTTGGCCAAGAATGGTTAATTCGTCTATTTTTTCTTCAGCAAAAGCGAGCCAGTTTTTGATGTCTGCGTCCAATTTAGTTTCGCGCTTTAAGGATACGGGTACATGCAATAATGAGCAGGATGGGGCTACCCAGAGTCGATCGGATAGAACCTGATGAATGGGTTCTAGTTGATCCAGTAGCTGGTTTAAGTTACTTTTCCAAATGTTTCGGCCGTCAATAATCCCCACCGATAGCACTTGGTCCGGGTGAATGCGTTGAGCCAGGGTTGTGATTTCAGCATTACCGCGCACGCCATCCACATGAATGCCATCCACCGGCAAGGCGCAAACGGCATCTATATTACTTTGTAGGGAACCAAAATACGTCGCTAATAAGCAGTTGACCGTAGCGTTGGATAACTGCGTGTATGCGGTTGTTAGCGCCGTGGTCCATTGGGCATCCAGCTCAGTGACTAAAATAGGTTCATCCAGTTGGACCCAGGTAACGCCCAACGATGCGATGGTGTCTAGTATTGTTGAATATGCGGGCAACAGTTTAGTTAATAAATCCAACGGATTTGAGTTGTCTTTGGCTTTTCCAATGAACAAATAGGTCAATGGCCCAATTAAGACTGGCTTTACTGTTACGCCAAGGGCTTGGGCTTCTTTAATGTCGTTAACCAACTTGTCGGTATTGGGGGTAAAGGTTGTGTCGGCTGTAAATTCAGGAACTAAATAATGGTAATTGGTATCAAACCACTTGGTCATTTCTTGTGCATGGGTGCACGATGTTGTATTGGCGGATCGCCCCCGCGCCATTTTAAAGTACGTATCAATGGCAGAATCGGTGTCTTGTTGATATCGGCTAGGGATATTGCCCAGCAACACACTCATGTCCAAGACATGATCGTAATTAGAAAAGTCATTCACAGGGACAAAATCTAGGCCAGATTGCTGTTGAATTGTTTGGGTCCGAATGGTTTTTCCCACCTGTTCACAGAATGAGAACTCAGCGTCACCCTTCCAAAATTTCTCCAGTGCTTTTTTTAATTCGCGATCCGCACCGATGCGAGGGAATCCTAAATTGTGTATTTTTGCCATTGCATTGTCTCCTTAATTGGTATGATTCAATTATCTAAACTATAGTATAAATCGAATCCAAATTAATTTAAAAGTTAAAATAACTACATAATTGTTAACTTTTTCTACATTTTCTACAGTTTTTATTAACGTGGGGTGAACGAACTCGGTTGAGAAAAGCGACGGCCTGTGGCATCATAGGCACTATGAGTGATTGGGTATCGATTCAAATTCAATTCGGGACGTCGGGGCATCGGGGGATTCTGGGGCAGACATTTACGGCCACACATGTGGATGCCATTGTATATGCCATTATCCAGATCATGCACACGCAAGCCATGCCCCAGCATGTGATTATTGGCTATGATTGCCGGACGGGCAACGAAGGGCCAACGGGGTATGCCATGCAGGTGGCGACGCGGTTGACCCAAGCGGGTATTCGGGTTCAACTGTCGGATCAACCGGTCCCAACGCCGGTGGTATCAGATACCATTCGTGCGCAGGGTGCGGGGCTTGGGATTATGTTAACGGCCTCCCACAACCCCCCGGAGTACAACGGTTTAAAAGTAAATGCGGCCAATGGGGCGCCGGCGCCCGTTGCCCTGACAACCGAGATTCAAACGGTAGCCAATGCCGCTCCGTCCCAAGCCCCAATTGTGCCGGTAGCGATACAACCGGTATCGTTTGTGGATGGGTTTGTGACTCGGTTGGTTGCTGCTGTTGAGTCTCGGTTGGGTCGACCCAGTATTTCGGGCACAATTGTTGTGGATCATCGTCATGGGACTTCGGCACCCACATGGCGGGCGTTAGCCGATGCGCTTGGGCTTCATGTGATTCATTGTCACCCAGAGCCGTTGTCGGATTTTGGTGGGCTTGATCCCAATCCAGTGTCGGCATCGGTGTTGGATGCGTTGGGCGAAACCGTTCGAGCATCGGGGGCGATGTTTGGGGTGGCGCACGATCCGGATGCGGATCGGTTTGCGCTGGTTGATGAAGACGGGACGCCGTGTTCCCCGGAACAAATTTGCATGATTATTGCGCACTATTGGGTGACTCAAGGCTATGGTTTAACTGGTGTGGCAACCACGGTGGCCTCGTCGGGACTGATTCAAGCGTTTTGTGAGCAACAGGACTGTGCGTATTATGAAACAGCGGTTGGGTTTAAGCATTTTTCACCGTTGTTTGATCGTGCACAAGCGGGTACGGTGTTTGCGGTTGAGTCGTCGGGTGGGTTTTCGGCTTCCTGGCATACGCACGAAAAATGCGGGTTCTTGCCGGCGGTACTGATGGCCATGATTGTAGCCAAGACTGGCCAGTCGGTTGCGCAGCATCGTGCAGCATTGGCGCGCTATGGTTCGTTTTATTTTCATGAAACAGCGCTTACCGTATCCGATGCCCAGAAACAGCGCATTGCATCGGGCGATAATTTAAGCCATGTTTTGTCTGTTTTGGGGGCGCATCGGTCTGTGAACCGTGTAGATGGCATTAAGGTTGTCTTGGATACGGGCTGGGTACTGTGGCGGTGCTCCGGAACAGAGCCCGTGGTTCGTGTGTACAGTGAAGGGGCTACTGAGGCTCAGGTCACGCATTGGCTGCGGGATGTTGTGCCCGCCTTGTGCGAATAAAGGCTTCATTTAGGATCCAATGTTTATAATGGTTAAGAAGGGGGTATCTTTGCAGTATGACACACGAACAAGCACCCAATGCAATGAGTTTGGATATTCGATTGATTCGGTTAATTCATGATATTCAATCCGAGCCAAAATTTGATGCGCGCTTAGCACTCGTTCGGGCGGTGTTGCATGAATCGGAAGCCGAATCGGAAGCGATTCAAGCCATGCGGCATACGCTGCGGATGATTCATGAGGAGCGCTTTCAGCAACTGCGAATTATTGGTGAAATTATGAAGTTGTTGGAGTTTTTGTCCTGTCAGCATACCCAGTCGCACATGGATTTGGATACGATGCAGGCGTTAGGCTTGGAATGATTGGTTGAGCCAGTCTAAGATGGGTGCGCCCATGTCACAGCCATGGAATTTAGACAATTCACGCAAGCATGTTGGGGAGGTAACGTTGACTTCAATGAGTCGGTCGCCTAAAATGTCCAAGCCCACAAAGTGAAGGCCCAACCCCACCAATGAGGGAGCAACGGCATCAATAATAGCCTGGTCGTTAGCGGTAATATCGGCGGGCTCGGCATGCCCCCCAGCGGCTAGATTGTGCCGGTGGTCATCCCCCGTTTGCCGACGCAATACAGCGCCCAGTGGCTTCCCATTCAGGAGCAATATGCGTTTATCCCCTCGGTGTGCCTCTGGGACTAGGGCCTGTATAATAACGGGCCGTGTTTCACCGTGGCTGAGCAGTTCAAAGGCAACGGATCGATTGGTATCGGTATGGTGAATTTTAAAAATGCCCTGACCGCCAAAATGGTCGGTGGGTTTTATGATAATCGTTTTATGCTTGGCTAAAAAATCCTGATAATCGCTTAACTGAGTGCTCACGATGGTATCTGGAATATGATCTGAAAATTGCAGCGCCCATAGTTTTTCATTAACGGTGCGCAGGCCATGGGTGCTGTTAATAATGCGAATGTGCTTGGGGAGCTGATCCAACAGCCAGGTGAGTTGCAAATAGCGGTGATCAAAGGGCGGGTTTAAGCGAATCCAAATCACATCGCAGTCCGCCACGGGCAAGTCAACCGGGACTTGATTGCAAATTGGATCCGTGGGATGTTCCCGAACGGACAACTCGATAACCGACAAGGTTGATTGGCCATGCCCCACGTGTTCGGGGGCCCAATAATACACGCGGTGGCCGGCGGCTTGTGCGCTGAGCATGAGTCCCAAGCTGGTGTCCTTGTCGGGCACACAGGTGGCCAGAGGATCCATTAAAAAGACGCTGTTCATGCGATGGCAGCCAGTTCGTGGGCGGCGGCAACGTTGGCCACTTGGGCGAGGGTAACATGCAGTTGATAGAGATCTGTGGGCATGTCGTCAATGGGGCCAAAGGTCATGCCGGTTTTATTTAAATTGTTTCGGCTTTCGTGTTCATGCAGTCGGTAAAATCCCCCAATGCAATGATTCATCACGCTGTAGATGCAGGCCTCGGCTGTTTTTCCGTTGTTGATTTGAATCGATGGCACCCCTTCTTGCAACAGCAAGCGTTGAATGGGTTTGGCGGATTTCCCTTTACTCAGTGTATTGCGACTTTTTCGGTTGAGGCTCAAAATCTCGTCGGGGTGTTCAATCACTTGAATGCCCATGCCGTAGGTGCCTTGATCGGATTTTAGAAATATAAAGGGCCGCTGCTCGATGCTATACTCGGTGTATTTTTCTTGAATATTGGCAAATAATGCGCAGGCTTTTTGGTACAAAGACTGTCGGGATTCGGCATCGTTAATGGAGTGAATATCGGCCACATCAAACAAGGTCGAATACAGCCAAGGGTCCACGGATAATTTATGGGCAATGGTTTGAATGAGTTGATTGGCGATGCTAAAATGTTCGGACTTTAAGCGGCTGTGCCAGCCGGCTCGAACAGAGGGAATAATGGGGACGGATGCGTGGGCCAGGCTATCGGGAATCCCGCTCGTGAGATCGTTATTTAAAATAATGGCATCGTAGGTTTGAAGGGTATGAAAGGGGTGGATCGTAATGGTTTGGCGTGTTGCGGTGAGGCATTCGATGGCTTGGTTTGAATCGGGTAAAATCATACTGATCGTTACTCGAAAATCGGCGGCTTGAATGAGATCGGCTAATACACGAATGTTTTCCAAATACCAGGTATTGCGCGTGTGGGTTTCGCACAACAACACTAAATTTTGGCCATAAATTTTATAATGGTTGAGTGCCGTTTGAAAGGCATTGACGGTTTGGCACCGATGAATATGGGATAAATTATTAAAGCCGGCTGGAAACAAATTGTGATCAACGACGGCAATTTTAAACCCAGCGTATCGGATATCCACCGAAGCATAAAACGGCAGGCTATGCAGGTGGCTATTGAGCCAGTGCAAAACATCGGGTTGATTGGTGACAAATGGGTGTGCAATTTCTGACATTTAAGGCGTTATTATAGCATTTTGTATGGGGGGTGAACAAAACACTGAAAATCGGTTGACCCGGGCAAACCCAATCAGGCCAATCCCCAGGGCTTGGGCTTGGGTATAGGCGGCGTGGGTGGGCGCCAATCGGGAGACAATCCAGTATGCCCCCAGGTGGTGGGCGTCGTGGATAATGGCTTCAGTAATGGTTCCGGATATCATGAGCATCCCCACGGCGGGGGCATCGGTGTCGAGCCAATGCCCAACGGCTTTGTATAGGGCATGCTCAACGCATAGGTCTTGGCCAGTGGCGATCAAGTCCCCACGCGGGTCAAGCAAGGCAGCGCTGTGGGTGACGCTGGTGTCTTTGTAAAAAAAACTAGCGGTTTGAAAGGCTTGAATACTATGAATTAACTCTGTTTTTTTAATGGGTGTTGGGGGCGTTGGCGCTGGATACTGTGCGGGTGTTGTGGATGCAATGCGATAGTGCCAGCCGTCTATCTGAGGCTCCGAATCCAGGGTTTTTTGGTGGGCTAGCCAACAATAGCCAGTTATCCAGCGCAGGGGCTTTTCCGGAATAATGGGGTGGGTGCTTGGGGTGTCTGACTCAAGGTAGAGATGCAGATTCATTTCGTGAATTAAATATTCATGATTTTTTTTAACATGGGTGCTGGTATGACTTTTGACCGGTATTTTTTCTTTCCACATACGCTATAGTGTAGCAGTGATTATGGAAAAATCATATTCAGAGCTTAAGACTGAGGATGCGTCGGTGACGATTCAATCAGAACGAGGGTTTGGTCATCGGGGATTACGGCATTTTTTTGTTTAACAGCGTCAAAAATAGCGGTTAGTGTGGCATCCAGGGATTGGTGAACATGCTGTTGGAATAGCTCGCATAACCCGGCTTCGCTTAATCGGTCGCCATTGGTTTTTGGGGCTTCGGACAGCCCATCGGTATACAGCATAATTCGGTCTCCGGGACTGAGTTCATGACGGGCTTCTTCAAAAGGCTCATCCGCATACAGGCCCAAAAAGCTATTGGGGCACGATAGGGGTTCTATCGCACCGGTTTTAGACAGTAGCCAGCCCGGTGGGTGGCCGGCTTGGCTATATACAATGGTTTGCGATCGAGGGAAGAATGTCATCACGTAAGCGGTAACGAAATACAGCGCATCGGTGGGCAATAAGGCACAGAGTTTTTGATTGGCTAAATGTAAAATTTCACTGGGATTGTGGGTGTGTTTGATAATATCTGAGAACAAGGCGATGCACAAGGCCATGACCAATGCAGAGCCAATCCCATGGCCGGTAACATCCCCCACAACGATAGAAATAGCCGTGTCCGACTCGGCGCCATAATGCACAACGCCAGGCAACAATTCGTCCGCCTGCATGGGCAATTGTTTGGGGTCGCCCAATAAATAAAAATCCCCCCCAATACTGTTGGCCGCTAAACTTTGTTTTGCGATGGTCAAGCCAGCCAATTCGTAGGATTGATTTTGGAACGATAAAAGGCCTTGCTGGATACGGCCGGCAAGATCCAGTTCTTTGTGGAACGTATGAATATTCATGGAAATTACATATTAGTATAACAAAGAAACTAAAGCAGGGATATTAATTCTGGGTCTAAATGATGGTGAAGGGCTGATTTTAACGACTGATTGCAATGATTTTTTAATAAGGTATTTAAAACGGTATAGCAGGATTGAATATAAAAAAATTCGCGGGCCCAGGGCTCTAAAATGCGAACGAGTTCGTGAGTGTCGACAGGGTCTAGTAGTCGATGATTCACATGACGACGCATTAATTGGGTAATGGTTTTGAGTTGATGATCGTGGCTAATAACAATTGTTTTTGAGACAACATTGCGAATAAACAAGTGTTCATAAATGGGGACTAACCAATTTTGAATCATGCCATCGGGAAGCATAATGGGTGTTACGATAGCTGAAAAGTCGGTCATTTGAATGGCGTGCATGGCGGCTTCAATGGTTGGAACTAAGTATGGGTCAAAAATTTGGGGTTTGAGTGATTGCATAACAGGCGTTAAAGCAGTGCCAATTAGTAGCACCGGTTGGGGCTGGTAGCTGGGCTGGGGTTGCCCAGCGTCGTGACACAGTGTCGCAAGGGTGTCTTTAAATGTTGTGGCATTGATGCGGGAGATTGCGGTTGATCGCGGAATTTTTTCTTGGTAGATCGTCGGCAGTCGTTGATAATCTTGGGTGAGTTTTTGTGTTCGTTTATGGTGAATGTCTTCCATAATAAATGTGGCATTTTGTTGGCTGGATACCATGGGTTTTGGAATTGAAGCAATGTCAATGAGTTCTGCAATGAGGTCATTGGGATGGGCAATGATGCCGTGGTAACCGCGGTTAAAATATTGGGCAGAAGGGGGGATGGGTCGGGAGTCGTACATTAGAATTGTGGTACAGCTTAATTGGATTTCGTGATGAATAATGGCGTCGTCAATGGCTTGATCAATCAGCACCAATCGGATGTTTTTTGCCGGGTTGCGCCACAAGCTGATGCCAGCTAACGCTGTGGGGGCATGCAGGCAGTTAAATGGCAACAGTTGGGTTGTAAATTGGGATAAACAGGTATGAAATGGCCCAATGAATAGGATGCTGGATTGGACAGGAATCAAGGCGCTTTGGATCAATTGGCGATACGCAGGTTGAAGGTAGTGGCATAGGTGTTCGATCGGCGTAGTGCTATTCAAGCTTAGGTCAGTCAGTTGCAGCAATTGGATGGTGGCCTGCCGGTCTGGGTCGTCAACCAGCCCGATGGTAAATATGGGGGGTTTGGTCTTTATTTCGATGGGGCCATGGGTGTAATCGATAATGGCGCAATTAAATTCAGCAAAGGGGTTTTGGGTATTGCGAATACTGTCGGTTGATTGAACAGATACGGTGTAGTGTTGGCGCAATGCATAGCACAGTTTTGAAATAGCGAGATAATTATCGGATATAAATACGATGGATGTGGTCACAGGCCCCTCCGGATATTCACTGCTTAGCTATTTTCAAGAATTACTTGAAATAGCAAGGGTGCGACAATGCTAGCATCGCTATGAATCACAAATCGCGGGGTGTCAGCACTTAATTTTCCCCATGTAATTTTTTCGTTGGGGTGTGCGCCGGAATAGCCACCGTAACTTTCGGTTGCATCGGTAATTTGGCAAAAATAGGACCACAACGGCACGGATTTTTGTAAGTCTTGATTGAGCAACGGCACGACGCAGATGGGGAAATCACCGGCAATGCCACCGCCCACTTGGAAAAACCCAATCGATGTATCCTGGGTGGTGGTGGTGTACCAATCAATGAGTTTATCCATGTAATGCAATCCAGATAAGATACAATCTAGGTTGCAGTCCCCCCGACGCCCAGCCGCCACACAGAAGTTGCCCAGTGTGGAATCTTCCCATCCCGGCACATATAGGGGCAATTGGCGTTCAGCCGCCGCCAAGACCCAGCTCTCTTCTTTGGGGACTTGGAAAGCCCCTTCGGCGGCGAGTTGTTGAACCAATGTGTACACATATTCATGGGGCAATCGGCGCTCACTCGCCTCAGATGCGGCTCGCCATGCGGCAATCAAATGCGTTTCAATGCAGCGCATGGCTTCAGCTTCTGGAATGCAGGTATCGGTGACGCGGTTAAATCCGGCATCGTGTAAATCTTGTTCATCGGCAGCACTGAGTTCTCGATAATCGGGAATTGAGCGATAATGAGTGTAAGCAATTGCTCGGAAAACATCCTCTTCCAAGTTGGCGCCAGTACAGCAAATGGCATCCACCAATCCGGCACGAATCATGGGGGCTAACGATCGGCCCAATTCAGCAGTGCTCATGGCGCCAGCTAACGTTACGAGCATGCGTTTTCCAGCACGATGGTGGTCAATATACGCGTGTGCAGCTTGCTTTAATGCATTGGCATTAAAGTGATGGTAATGGGTTGTGATAAAGTCCGTGAGCGGTGTGTTTGCCATAATAAACTCCTCGTGCCCCAGTAGTTGGGTGTTGATCTGGAGCGGGAGACGAGGGTCGAACTCGCGACATTCAGCTTGGAAGGCTGATGCTCTACCAACTGAGCTACTCCCGCGTTACTGTATTAGTGTATCATATCTGACGCCGTTGTTCGAGAGAGCGTTGCAGGGTCAGCGGGTCGGCATAATCCAGTTGAGCGCCAACGGGAAGCCCGAATGCCAAGGTTGTTACGGATAGGTTTGAAAATCGAGCCAAGCAATCGGTTAAATACAAGGCTGTCGCATCGCCCTCCAGTGTGGGGCTAATGGCTAAAATAACCTCAGAAAATTGCCCTAGATCAAGGCGTTTGAGCAGTTCTTGAATCCGAAGCATATCTGGCTGAACGCCGTCTAGGGGGGAGATTAACCCGCCCAATACGTGAAATAGTCCATTGTAGGCATTGGTTTTGCTTAGCGCGACAATGTCTTGGGGGTAGGCAACTACGCACAAGCTATGGGGGTTGCGTGTTGGGTCGCAACAGATGGTGCAGGGACTGGTTAGGCAGATATTAAAGCAGGTTTCGCAATAAATAATTGATTGGTGGGTGTCCACTAAAGTACGGGCAAAGGTTTGAACATCGGTTCTGGACCAGGATAGTAAGACGAACGCAAGGCGTTCTGCGGATCGAGGCCCAATTCCGGGCAGGCGTTGCAGTTGTTTGATTAATGGCGCAAGTGGGGATTCCAAGTGCTTATAAGCCGGGCAAGTTGAGTCCGCCAGTGACTTTAGATAGCAATTTATTTGCTTCTTTTTTGGCTTCATCCGTTGCTTGATTAACGGCTTTAATTAAATCAGCCTCTAGTTTTTTGCTGTCTGAATCAGTAAAGTATTTGGGGTTAATGCTAATGTCTTGAACAGTCATTTCGCCATTAATTTTAATACGAATTCTATTTTTGTATTCGATATCCAATACCATGGCTTCCAGTTCTTTTTTTGTTGTTTTTAAGGATTCCTTAAGCTCTTTGGCTTTGGCCATAATGTCTTTCATATCACCCATTTTATTTTTGAAATTGTCTAGCATAATGTATCTCTTTTTTTAAAACCAGTAAGTTCTGAACATAATCATTCATTTCGATTATACAATTTTACCGTCGAATAGTTCAACGATTTCATTGACACTCATATGTTTGGATTGTTCAGCCTGGGTCACGATGCGCAGCTGCTTGGCTTGGCCAAATACCGATAGCGTTATGGTGTCGAGAATCTGTTTATAATGGGGTTCTTTGAGTTTTTCTAAAAAGAATTGATAGGTTTGCTGAAACGAGAGAGCAATATGGGTGTCTGTAATTTCATGACAGCGTGCGGGCTTGAGAAGTGGGTATAAACTGGGCTTATGGTGCTTGACGGCGGTTAAGAAGGATTCCCAATTGGCGGCTCCGGGATCCGGCTTAGGTTTGGGCTCTAGCTTAGGCTCGGGTTTGGGTTCTAGCTTGGGCTCGGGTTTGGGCTCTAGCTTAGGCTCGGGTTTGGGTTCTGGCTTAGGCTCGAGTTTGGGTTTTGTCTTAGGCTCCGGGTTTGGGTTTGTTTGGGTATCACGCACGGCTAAAAACCGAATTTGAATGGCTAATTCAGGGTGAACAAACCCTCGGATATCGCGCAATAATTGGCCAAAGTCTAGAATGTAGTGGTGGAGTCGATCCGCTTTAATGTCGGCAACAGCAGTTTTAAGTTGATGGTTTTGGTCAGTCGTGAGAGCGGGCGTGTCGATCCTTTCTTTAGCCATGATGGCAAATTTAAGTAAAGACAACCAGTCTTTAATAAACGCATGAGGATTCAATCCAGCATTAAACAAATCGTCCAAGGTTTGCATGACCGTGCCGGGGGATGCATTGAGCTGATGCAACAGTTGAATCAGGGCGTCAAACAGTGGGGTTCCCATTGTGGTTTGAACATCGGTGTCCGTAATGGTTTGCCCATAACTGGCAACGACTTGATCCAACAGTGTGATCCCATCTCGCATACACCCATCGGCATGGTTGGCAATCATGCTCAGTGCATTGGCGGGAATGGTGATGCCTTCTTGGGTGGCAATATGAGTTAGTTGTTGGATAATATCGGCCAGGGATAGTCGGGAGAAGTTGAGTTGTTGGCAGCGGGATTGAATTGTTTTTGGAATTTTGTGGGCTTCGGTTGTAGCTAAAATAAAGCAAACATTCGGTGGGGGCTCCTCAATAGTTTTTAGCAAGGCGTTAAAGGCTCCGGTGGATAGCATATGGGCTTCGTCAATAATATACAGCTTGTATCGGCATTCAATGGGTTGAAAATGCACTTGGTCATTGAGTTCCCGGATGTAATCGACACTGGTGTGGGAGGCTGCATCCAATTCCACGACATCCATGGACTGGTTGGCCGTTATCTTTTTGCATATATCACAGTGCAGGCAGGGTTCAGTTGGCGATTTTGGGGATTCGCAATTTAGGGTTTTGGCTAAAATACGAGCCGTTGATGTTTTTCCCGTTCCACGGGGGCCGGCTAGAATATAGGCGTGTGCGAGTCGATTGTGGATAATCGCATTGGACAATGTTTGAACAATGTGGGTTTGTCCCACAATATCGGCAAACCGTTGAGATCGGTATTTTCGGTAAAAGGTATCGGTATCTCGCATGCTTTATGGGGTATAGATGAACCGGGTCATGCCAGCCACAAACCCGCCCAATAGTAGGCCCCACGCACAATCGCTCACCGACAAGCTCCAGTGCCACTCGCGTAACACAGCATGGTTGGTCAAGGTGTACGTGGCATAAGTAAATAGGCCATAAGCACTGCCCTGCCCAATTGTTTTAGCCATGGAGTAGTTGGGCCATAGGGCAAAATAGCAGAGTCCAATTAAAAATAGGGCATAAAATAAGCCAGCCGCCGGCATATAAGGAACGGATCGGATGATGCTAGGAATATAATGCATATAGAGGGGTTTAACCACTCGTGTGATCCACAGGATGTCAATGACAAAAAAGATGCCAGTGCTAATCATTAATTGAATAAGCATTTGCTTCATGATTCTGGCCCATAGTATAGAACAGAGATGCTTTCGGTTTCTTCCACTTTAATGGCGTGCAAATACGGGGTTAAGTGGGGGTACAATCGGTTCCAAATAACAATTGCAATGTTTTCAACGGTTGGCAATAACCCGGCCTGGAATTCGGGCACATCCAGGTTTAAATGACGGTGGTCAAAGTCGCAAAACACATGGTTTTCTAGCAATTCTTTAACAACGGATACATTCATAATCATGCCAGTGGTTGGATCGGGTTCTCCGCGTAAGCTCACATGAACCACGTAGTTGTGTCCATGACCGTGGGGATGGGCGCATTTACTAAAAATAGCCGCGTTGTCTTCTGGGCTTAGGGCCTCGGAATACAAGCGGTGCGATGCACAAAACGTGCGGCGTAGCGTTAAAACAACGGGATGCTTAGGCATTTGAATGAACCTCCAAAATAGTACCAGATAACCCGCTGGTGGGGCTGGCCTGAATTAAAAATAAAATGGATGGGGCAATGTCCCCAGGTGTTGTGTCCGTGCTTAGATGGCTACCGGCTTGCTTTAACATGGGGGTATCAACAGCGCCGGGCGCTACGGCGTTGACACGGATGCCATGCGGTTTTAACTCGACGGCAAGGGTTTCGGTTAAGGCAACAACGGCTCCTTTGGTCATGCTATAAATGCTAAAGCCCGGGAATTTCAGGCTGCCTTGTATGCCACCCAAGGAGCTAATATTAACAATGCAGGCATTGGGGCTTTGTTTGAGCAGTGGAATAGCGGCTTGGCTGCATAAGATCGTGCTCATGATATTGGTGTTAATTAGGGTTTGAATCGTTTGGGTTGATACCGATTCAAATGGCTCAACGGATAGAGTACTGGCATTGTTGATTAAGCAGTCCAAGCGTTGATGGTGTGTTTGAATATGCTTAAATAGATCCAAAACCCCGGATTCGGTTGCAATATCGGCGACCACGCCGCTGATGATGCCAGTGGGAAATTTTTGGCGTAACTGCTGGACGGCTGTTTCAATAACGGATGACCGACGGCCACAAATGACCACGGCATACTGGTGGTTTAGGAGGAGTTCAGCTGTTCCATATCCAATTCCGGATCCACCGCCGGTAATGCAAACAACCGGTTGGGTCATTGGGCAATGGCTGTTGGTAAGCAGTAGTCGCTATAGTGTTGATTTAACGCCACGCTCATGGGGATTTGGTATGCCGTGGGTCCCCATAGTTGCCGGGGGCCTGGGCTTGAAAAGCAATCCGTTTTTGCCCAATGGGGTTGCCGTTCGATTAAATATTGGTATGCGGGACTGTCTATGGTTACTTTGGCTTTAGCAATGACAACATGCTGGCTGCCGTGGCGCTCTTCAGTATGCAATAAAGCAGTCAGCGGAATCCCCTGGGCTTTTCCGCCCGATTCAAAATCACAAATGGCCGCCATGTAGCCGGTGTGCTCATCCAAGGCCAATTGAGCGGCTACGCGGCCCAAGTTTAGGCAATACCAGGCATCAAACATGGTCGGAGCACCGCACCGCCCTTCATAGCCAAAAAAATGGGTTTGTGCGGCAAAAGAAACCCCACGGTTTTGGAGTTCTTTTGCCACACCGTCAATAATAATTGTTTCTGTTTGGATCATGGATACCTGGACATTCCCATGGGAATCCCGATCGTGTGTGAGCTGCGCTTGAATACTAGGGGGAAGGCTATCATAAAGGGCCTGGTGATGGGCATCAAGGGGGGCTTCACGATCCAATGCCTGGAGCAGGGCATTGAATTCATGGATATGTTCAATGAGCCCTTCGGGAATCAAAATAACGCCGTGGTGGCAGTTGGCCTTGGCACGGGCTTCAATGGTGTCCGCTACTTGGTGAATAATATCGGATAAGGTGTGTTGATGGGCTTCAATTGCTTCGCTAATCAAAGTCAATGCGGGTTTGGTCTGAAGGGCTACTTCTAAGGTAACATGGCTGGCGCTTCGCCCCATTAATCGGACGAAATGCCAATATTTTAGGGACGATCGGGTGTCTTGCAAAATATTTCCAACCAACTCAGCATAAATTTTAGTGGCTGTGTCAAAGCCAAACGATATGGGTAAATCAGATCCAAGTTGCAAGTCACCATCGATTGTTTTGGGCACGCCAACAACCGCACACTTTAAATCATATAGCGCTTCGGCCAAAATTGCTGCGTTGGTATTGGAATCATCACCGCCTACAATAATAATGCCATCGAGTTGATGCTCTGTGACAACCGCTCGCACGCGATTGATTTGGTCCTGTGTTTTAATTTTAGTTCGATCAGTTCCCAAGCAATCAAACCCACCGGTGTTAGCTATTTTTTTCAGCATTTCGGGTGTCACGGGTATAAAATGACCAGCCAGTAGACCCTTGGGGCCGTGTTGAACGCCCAGTAACGTGTGACGGGTTCCCAGCTGACGAGCAATGCCACAAATCACATTGTGTCCCCCGGCAGCCGGACCGCCTGAAAACAGAACGGCAATGCGCTTGGTCTTTGAATTTTTTTTTGGATCTGCATGCCCCACTAATCGTTGATTGTTATGTTGGCTAGTATGGGGGAATTGGTGATGAATATCGGGGGTGGCTGGATTTAGAATGGGACCGGGTTGGAATCCGGTTAAGGGAATTTCAGCAAAGGACTGGGACCGAATTTCAGATTCAAAGCACGAATTGTTGGCTTCTGTTCTTGTTAATTTATCATTCAAATTTGTCGTTGTTGTCATGCTTAATTGTATTGTTGTGGTGCCGAGAGGCGGGATCGAACCACCGACACAAGGATTTTCAGTCCTCTGCTCTACCGACTGAGCTATCCCGGCAACCTACAGAGCATTATACTACCTCAGTTTATGTGCACAAATCAATGTTCGATTTGGCGTGGGGTACCCTTCAGTTGTTTTATGGTCCCCACGATTCAAATGGGGCTGCATGCTGTGGTTGTGGCTCCATATGGTGGCACGCTGCTCATTAGGCAGTGTTGGAGACGAATCGATCACTTGAATATCTGAGAACCCAGTGGTGTGCAACCAGTGGATGAGTGTGGTCGTGCTAGGTATAATCGTAACTTTTCGAATTCCGGCAAACGTACGGGTCGGCCGTATCGATGTATCTGGAACGGTGAGTGTTTCAAGCCACAGGTGTCCCTTGGGTCGCAATTGCTGATACAGTTTTGCCAGGCTTTCTGTTGGGTTTGGGCAATAATACAAAACGCCCATGCAAGCAATGATGTCAACGGGTGCTAAGCAATGGATGGTATCCAGAGTCATGGGCAGTGTTCGGATGCCGGTCATGGGCTGCCAACGGTGTTGAGCAATAAATTGCATAGAGTAAATAAATGTAGGTTCAATGCCGGTCACATAGCGCGCGCCGGCTGATTTAAATTTTCGGGTAAAGTAGCCGTTGTTACTGCCAATATCTAACACAGTTTTATCAACAATAGTGGGGAGTAATGGTTGAAGCCGATTCCATTTGAATGCACAATCCCATTCAGCATCAATGGTTAAGGCGTCATGAATAACGGGCCCTTTTCGCCAGGGACGCAGTTGAAGAGCCACGGATTCTAAGCGAGCCAGATCCCAATGCCCCGGCCGGGTAATCGCTCGATACAATGGATACCAGTCCGCTAAGGGCCATTTTTGGGTCGTTTGGTTTATTGCCGCAGCGCAGCGCAGGCTTAAGGTGCCGTCGTCGTCCATTGTTTTCGGACTATACACTATCGTTAGGCTTGGTATCAATGCATGGCCAGAGTGTTGGCTTGATTATATTTAAAAAAAAATGTATTATTTCTAGGTAAAGAAAAAAAAGCAACATTGTGGTTGCAAAATGCATAACTTTAGGAGGTAGCAATTATGGCAAAAGAAAAATTTGATCGCAATAAGCCGCACGTGAATGTGGGAACCATTGGTCACGTTGACCACGGGAAGACGACATTAACAGCGGCCATTACAAAAGTATTGGCATCGAAAGGTTTCGCAGAATTCAAAGCGTATGGGGATATTGATGCGGCGCCAGAAGAGCGGGATCGAGGGATTACAATTGCAACAGCACACATTGAGTATGAGACCGATAATCGGCATTATGCGCACGTGGATTGCCCCGGTCACGCAGACTACATTAAAAACATGATTACGGGTGCGGCCCAGATGGACGGTGCGATTTTGGTTGTGAATGCGGCAGATGGTCCGATGCCCCAAACCCGAGAGCACATTTTGTTGGCCCGACAGGTTAACGTACCGAACATTGTTGTGTTTATGAACAAAGTGGACATGGTGGATGACGAAGAGTTGCTAGACTTGGTTGAAATGGAGTTGCGAGAGCTATTGAGTAAGTACGAATTTGATGGCGATAACATTCCATTTATTCGAGGTAGTGCATTGAAAGCGTTGGAGTCTGGCGACGATAGTCGAGAGAATGCAGACGTGAAGTGTATTTGGGAGTTAATGGATCAGTTGGATACGTACTTCCCAGTACCGGAGCGCGATGTAGATAAGCCGTTTTTGATGCCAATCGAGGACGTGTTTAGTATCACCGGACGAGGCACTGTGGGAACGGGTCGTGTTGAGCGTGGTATTGTCAAAGTGGGTGACGAGATTGAAGTCATCGGCATGGGTAAAGAAACCACAAAAACAACGATTACAGGGATTGAGATGTTCCGAAAGTTGTTGGATGAGGGTCAAGCGGGCGACAACATGGGTGCTTTATTGCGTGGTGTTGAGCGGGATGACTTGGAGCGCGGTCAAGTATTGGCTAAGCCGGGTAGTATTAAAGCGCACCGTGTGTTTGAAGCGGAAGTGTATGTATTGTCTAAAGAAGAAGGTGGTCGCCACAAGCCCTTTTTCAATGGATACCGACCGCAGTTTTATATTCGAACAACGGATGTAACTGGTTCAATCAAATTGCCATCGGGCGTTGAAATGGTTATGCCCGGAGACAACGTCAAAATGACGGTTGACTTAATGGTTTCGGTGGCGTGTGAAGAAGGCATGCGCTTTGCGATTCGTGAAGGTGGCCGAACTGTAGGCGCCGGTGTTGTTACCACAATTATTGAGTAATTCACATGGCAGAAAAAAAGAAAGCAAAGGCGGCTGCAAAAGCAGCCGTAAAATCAGCGCCTAAAGCAAAGAAGCCAGCAGCTAAAAAGGTTGCAAAGAAACAAGTGGCTCCAGAAGTTGCTAAGTCCGCAGCCTCAGCGCAATGCATTCGTATTAAGTTGAAGTCGTTTGATCAACTGTTGTTGGATCAATCGGTTGCACGCATTGTTGAGACTGGCCGATATTCGGGGGCTACGGTTGTGGGTCCAGTGCCGTTGCCAACTAAAAAGCGCAAGTGGTGTATTTTGAAATCACCACACGTGGATAAACGTGGCGGAGAGCATTGGGAATTATCGATACACAGTCGGTTTGTGGATATTTTAGATCCACCGTCAGCAACGGTTAATTCTCTGATGGAGCTTGACTTGCCATCGGGTGTGGACATCGAAGTTCGTCAAATATCTCGATAATCTAATATAAGTTCGGGGTCGAGGGGGCCCCTACATCAAGGGTCGGGGGTAGTTAGAGGAGGGTTAGAATTGATTAAGAAATCGTTGATCGTTTTCGTAGAATAGCTTAATAGACGGAATGTTGTATTTGAGCATTGCAATGCGTTCAACGCCAAGCCCAAAGGCGAAGCCCTTGTAAACAGAGGGGTCAATGTTAACAGCCTTGAGCACATTCGGGTGCACCATGCCGCATCCTAGAATTTCTAGCCAGGGTTGTTTGTCTGTCCACGCCACATCCACTTCAGCGGATGGCTCGGTAAATGGAAAATAGCTGGGTCGAAATCGCACGCATTTGTCGCTGCCAAACATGTGCTTTAAAAACTGAGTTAAGATTGATTTTAATTCAGCGAATGAGGCAGTTTTTGAGACGAGTAGCCCTTCAATTTGATGAAACATAGCCGAATGAGAGCTGTCAGAATCGCAGCGATAGACTCGGCCGGGTACAATAATTTGAATGGGCAATTCATGGGTTTCCATGACATGAATTTGAACGGGGCTGGTATGCGTTCGTAGCAAATGATTGGGGTCTAAATAAAACGTGTCATGCATGTCCCGAGCGGGGTGGTCATCTGGGATATTTAGTGCTTTGAAATTATAAAAATCGGTTTCAATTTCAGGGCCTTGTTTAACGGAATAGCCGTGCTGTGCAAAAAAATCACAAATCGCACGGGTGATTTGGGTAATCGGATGAATATGGCCGGTTTGAGCCGTGTTAACCGGCTGGGTAACGTCAACAGTTTCAGTCTTGACCCGATGGTGGATGGCTTGATCACGCAACTGGTCGGTTTGTTTTTCAAAGGCATCCAGAAAGCTGGCTTTGATGGCATTAATGCGTTGTCCCAACTCAGCGCGGGTTTCTTTGGGTTGTTGCCCAATCGTTTTTAATGCTTGAGTTAACAGCCCTTTTTTACCTAATAGTGTTAGTTTTAAGTGTTCCAACGATTCGAGGCTTTGAGCATCATGGATGGCGGACAAATGATCCGATTGTAAGGTGTCAAAATTAATATTAAGCATTTGGATTTCCTTTGGTTATGGGTGAGTCAATAAAGTATTCTATTTTAGGTACCCAATCTTGAATAATAGAATTGGTCGGGCGCAGGCCCATAATATAGTCTTTGTTAACCTTAATGGTATTGTATTGGCTGGCTTCAGTGAGCCAATTGGCTAGGTAAAGCTGAGCAGCGGCTTGGGTGAGTTTTTTTTCGGCTTCGGTATTATCTGGATTATCACGGACATCCGTCACTGATAATGCCCAGATGTGGTGCCCATCATCGTATACAATCGGGTGTTTGCGGTGGGTTAATTTCAAAAGCAATTCTTGAACAGTTGCGGGACATTCATCGAAGGCTTTTGGCATGGTTTGGTGAATGGCAATTGGTTGAGCATTTTGGATTAATTTTTTGATTTTTTTCCATTTTCTTTGATGTTTGAGTTCATGAATAATTGGGCTTGATGTTATTTTAATGCCTTCGTAAGCAATTTTTTTGTTGACTAATGATAGACCCGGGGCTTGTTCCATCATTTGGTTAATGTACGCTGGGGATATTCGCATTTCCAGGCGGTTTAAAATGGCTTGTTTAATGTAGCGCTTTTTTCCAATTAAATTCGCATAATTTAACAAGCCCGAACGATAGTGCTCGTGGTCAATATCGTAATCTTCTAAACGGGTTAAGTAGTCTTTTTTTGCATTGTCCAATGCGGTTTGCCCCATATTAACACCAATGGCTTCACCAATGTGTAGCAATAAGCTAAATTCAATAATTGTATCAACGAGTTGATTGCTTAAAAATGCAACGTGTAGCTGATCGCTGTAGGATAAATAGCCAGCATGACTTTTGAGTTCGCTGAGTGCGTGTTGCGTGGATAGTGTGGATCGAAAAAAATCGTAGTCAATTAAATTTTCGTTGATGTCCAAGACTATGTTGGAATTCATGGATTCTGACACCAAGGTATCCCCATAAATGTTTCCCATAAGTAGGATTAGTAGGATAGTGATAATACCGCCGTATCGATTCATAAATTCTATTGTAATCGATTACATTTTTCGGCACAATGCGAATACATCAATGGCTTTTGGTTTGCAGTGGTGATGGATGCATTGGATCATAGCGTTTACGGTACTTCCCGATGTGTAAATATCATCCACAATTAATAGAGACTGGTTATTGCAATTGTGTGTGTATTGCGGGTTCCATTGAAAGGCATTGGCTAGTATTTTTTTTCGTTTTTCAGCGGGTTGGTTATACAGCGACGGCGTTTTTTTTACCCGTTGTACGCAGGGGTAGTATCGATGGCCGTAGCGGTGTTTAAATAAGCGTTCAACATGGTCAAACCCACGCTGACGAATGCGGCTGGGGTGACTGGGTACAGGAATAACAACATCGGCGGTTGGAATTGCGAGACTATCCGGAAGTAGTTGCTTAACAACCGCTGGGTTGCAGTCAAATTTTAAACGATGCATCAGTGTTTGAATGGCCCCTGAAAATTCAAATAAGGCATGCACGGCATAGCTTTTTTCATAGATCGTAGTGGGTTCAGGGGTGCACAGATTTTTA